>Ga0265293_10010061_pt1 | contig 13341 bp, 6 predicted proteins | sample Munlanlewell138R_FD_192505 | JGI IMG/M metagenome (GOLD analysis project Ga0265293, IMG submission 192505) | Leachate microbial communities from a municipal landfill in Southern Ontario, Canada - Leachate well 138R | ecosystem: Engineered > Solid waste > Landfill > Unclassified | place: Canada...
AGCACAACGGTTTGCCCGGCCTGCAGCTGCGCCTCCACGTAAAGCGTCTCGGCAAAGGTCCTGACCGGCGAGGTCGCGCCATAGGCGCTGCCCATCATCACCCGCATCGGCACATCCTCGACACTGACGGTGGGGATATCGGCCGCCGGGTAATGATAAAAAGCCGGCTCGATTTCCTCGTCGGATTCCGGCAGGGCCAGCCACAGCTGCAAGCCGTGGAGGCGATGGCTACCGGCGCTGATCTCGGGACGCTCCCGTTCGGAATGGACGATGCCGCGACCCGCCACCATCAGGTTGATATCGCCGGGGCGAATGGGCTGCGCGCTGCCCAGGGAATCACGGTGAAAGATTTCGCCCTCGAAAAGATATGTCACTGTGGCCAGATTGATGTGGGGATGCGGCTTGACGTTTATGCCCGTGCCTGCCGCGAAGTCCACCGGGCCCATATGATCAAAAAATATCCAGGGCCCGACCATTTTCCGCCCGGCAGTGGGCAGCACCCGGCGCACGGAAAGGCCGCCCAGGTCCCTGTCGCGAGGCCGGATGATCAGTTCGATGCCCCCGCAACCCGGGGAAAGGTCGCACTGTCGTTCAATTTTCTGGGTGTCGTTGCTCATTTCGGCCTCCGACTTTTCATGGGCTGTCAGCCATATCGAAGAGCAGGAACTCCGCCGTCGACATGGCGCTCAACGCGATGCTCCCGTTGTGCTGAATGACCACACCATCACCTGCCGACAGCGCCTCGCCATCCACCCGCGGGCCGCCGCGCACCAGCTGGAGCCAGATTTTGCGCTTCCCGGAAAGATGGCGGCTGAGCGCCTGGCCGGGGTCGAGGACGGTCGCGTAGAGATCGACATCCTGGTGGATGGTGATCGAGCCCTCCCAGCCATCGGCGGAACCGATCGGCCGCCATTGTCCGCGCTTGTCGGGCTCACTGAAGTGCTTTTTTTCATAGCTTGGCGCAAGATCGCGGCGGCCCGGCAGAATCCATCTCTGCAGGAAATGCGCGCTTTCCCGCGCCGATGCGTTGAATTCGCTGTGGACGATGCCGCTGCCTGCCGACATGCGCTGGACATCTCCCGGCCGGATCACCGAACCGGAACCGGTGCTGTCCCGATGCTCCGGGGCGCCGTCGAGTACGTAAGTGATGATTTCCATGTGCTGGTGCCGGTGGGCGTCAAAGCCCCGCCCGGGATGCACCCGGTCTTCGTTGATGACACGCAGCGGGCCGAAGCCCATATACCTGGGATCGTGATAATGTCCGAACGAAAAAGTATGCCGGCTGTCCAGCCAGCCGAAATCGGCGACACCCCGATCTTGTGCCCGACGAATCTCAAACATTGGCAACCTCCCCGGTCCTGGGCCTGCGATGAGTCTAGCAGGTTGCTGAAAATGTCGACGACTGCCACCGGCTGGCGGAGGTCAGCCGGGGTCGGTCACCGACTGGATCACCGGATCGTCGACATCCCAGCCGCCGCCGATGGTGGCGGCCAGCCGTATCGTCGCCGCCAGCCGGTCGGCGGTGACATTGACGCCGACCCGGCGCGCACTGAGGGTCAGGTTCTGCGCCGTGGCCACTTCGAGATAGGAGACGAGGCCGGCGCGATAGCGGTTGGTGGCCACCCGCTCGTTTTCTTCCGCCAGTTCGATCAGGGCATCCTGCTGGCGGGCTTTTTCGGCAAGGATTTGCAGCGTCGCCAGGGCGTCTTCGACTTCGCGCAGGCTGTCGAGGACGGTCTGGCGGTAAACCGCCACCTGCTCGTCGTACCGGGCGATGGCCATGTCCTTGGTCGCCCGGCGCTGCCCGCCATCGAACAGGGTCTGGGCAAGCACCGGCCCCACTGACCACACTCGCGGCGGAGCGTCGAACAGGTCGCTGAAACTGCCGCTTTCGACACCCCCCCAGACGTTCAGGGTCAGGTCCGGCAGCCAGGCCGCCTGGGCCACCCCGATGCGGGCGTTGGCGGCGGCCACCAGGCGCTCGGCGGCCACGACATCGGGCCGCCGGGCGATCAGCACCGACGGCAGGGTCGCCGGCAGCATCGGCACGGCGGGCAGCGGTTTTTGCTCAGCGAGATCGAATTGCGTCGGGGCGACCCCGAGCAGCGCGGCGATGGTGTTCTGTTCCAGCGCTCGCTGGTTTTCCAGGTCGTACAACTCGGTGCGCAGCGACTGGCTCTGGGTTTCGGCCTGGATCACATCGGAGCGCGAGACGATGCCCGCCTGGTATTGGTTGCGGGTCAGCGCGGCGGAGCGGTCGTAGGCCGCCATGGTTTCGGTGAGGATGTCCCGCTGCCGGTCCAGCGCCCGCAGGTTGATGTAGCTCTGGGCTACAGCGGCCTGGATGTTGAGCCGCGCCGCGGCGAGATCAGCGGCGCTGCCCTGCAGGCCGGCGCGGTCGGCTTCCACCTGGCGGCGCACCCGGCCCCACAGATCGGGCGCCCAGCCGATTTCCAGACGGGCGCTGTAGTTTTCGCCGGTAGCCCGGTCGCTGCCGCCGCTGCGGGTAGCGCCCAGGGTCGCGTCCAGCTGCGGACTGTAGCCGCCACGTGAGAAGCGCCACTGGGCCTCGGCGGCGCGGTAGCGGGCCTCCGCCTGGGCCAGGGTCTGATTGGCCAGCGCGGCGCGCTCCACCAAGTCGTTGAGCGTCGGGTCGTCGAACGCCAGCCACCAGGCGCCGCTGGCGACCCAGCTCTGCGCCGGCAGGGTGCGCCAGCCGTCCTGGTATTTGAAGGCGGCGGGCTCGATGGCCTCGGGGCGGACGTAGTCCGGCCCCACGGTGCAGGCGGACAACAGGCCCACGAACAGGATGGCGAGCGGTGGCGACACAACTTTCATGGCGAGGGATTCATCGTTTGGACAGCATTGTCGGGAGAGCGCAGCACACGCTGGCGGAGGCGCTCCAGGTACAGGTAGATCACCGGTGTCGTGTACAGGGTGAGTAACTGGCTCACCGCCAGGCCGCCGATGATGGTGATACCCAACGGCCGGCGCAGCTCGGCGCCCTCGCCAAAACCCAGCACCAGGGGCACGGCGCCGAGCAGGCCGGCAATATTGGTCATCAGGATCGGCCGCAGCCGCAGCAGCGCGGCCTGGCGTATGGCCTGCTGGGGAGTCAGACCCTCGCGGCGCTGGGCATCGAGGGCGAAGTCGATCATCAGGATGGCGTTTTTCATCACGATGCCGATCAGCAGGAACAGCCCCAGCAGGGCAATGAGGCTGAAGTTGATGCCGCTGAGCTTGAGTGCCAGCAAGGCGCCCACCCCGGCGGGCGGCAGCGTGGACAGGATGGTCAGCGGATGGAGGGTGCTTTCATAGAGTACGCCGAGCACCAGATAAACTGCCAGCAGCACCCACAGGATCAGCCACGGCTGGTTGAGATTCACATTGAAATCGGGGCGCCCCGATGCCGGCGCGGTGTGGACGCTGGTGGGCAGCATGATCTCGCCCACCAGTTGATCGATTGCCTGTTCCGCCTCGAACAGGGTGACGCCCGGAGCGAGCGCGTAGCCAATCCCCACCGAGGCGAACTGGCCGTCGTGGCGAACCCGGTCGTTGGCCATGCCGTAATCCCAGGTGGCGAAGGTCGACAGCGGCACCCGTTCGCCGTCGCCGGTGAGCACTTCCAACTGCCCCAGCACAGCCGGCTCCTCGGTATAGCGCGGGTCGAGCTCCATCACCACCCGATACTGGTTGAGTTCGTCGTAGAGCGTAGCCACCTGGCGCTGGGAGAAGGAGTTGTTCAGCACCGAGGCGATGGTCGCCATGTCGATGCCGCGGCGGCGGGCGGCCTCGCGGTCGATGTCGAGCACCACCTGGCGGGCCTCCTCGTCGCCCACGGACTGCACATCCACCAGTTCCGGCAGGGTCTGCATGGCCTCGGATACCCGTCGCGACCAGAGCCGGAGGTCCACCAGGGAATCGGAGCGCAGCACCACTTCGTACTCGCTGCGCTGGAATGGCGACGCCAGGTGGATATCCTGGTCCGGCATCAGGAACATCATCGCCCCGGGCACCTGCGGGGCCTGCGCCCGCAGCCGGTTGACCACCTCTTGCACGGATACGCCCCGTTCCGCCAGCGGCTTGAGGCTGATGGTGAGCTGGGCATTGGTGAGGCCGCGACCGCCGCCACTGGTGCCAGTGAGGTGCTCCACCGCCGGATCGGCGAGGATCAGCTGGCGGAACTCTTCGATCTTGGGCTGCATCACCTGGAAGGAAAAACCGTCATCGCCGCGCACGAAACCATTGATCTGCCCGGTGTCCTGCTGGGGCAGGGTCTCCTTGGGGATGGCCACGTAGAGGTAGCCGTTGCAGGCGACCACCAGCGCCAGCACCAGCAGGGTCAGCGCCCCGTGGCGCAGCGCCCAGTCGAGGGTATCGGCGTAGGCGCTGCGCAGGGAGGCGAACAGGGATTCGCTGTAGCGCGCCACCAAGCCCGGCGCAACCGCCGCCTTCCGTCGCAGCCACAGGGCGCAAAGACTCGGGGTCAGGGTCAGGGAGGCCACCAGGGAAATCAGCATGGCGGCGGCCAGGGTGATGGAGAACTCCCGGAACAACCGCTCCACAACACCGCCCATGAACAGGATGGAAACAAACACCACCACCAGCGCGACGTTCATCGCCAGCAGGGTGAAGCCCACCTCCCCCGCGCCCTTGACCGCGGCCTGGTACGGTGAGAGGCCGTTCTCGATATGGCGCTCGACGTTTTCGAGCACCACGATGGCGTCGTCCACCACCAACCCGGCGGCGACGATCAGCGCCATCAGCGACAGGTTGTTGAGGGAAAAGCCGTAGAAATACATCACCACGAAACTGCCCACCAGCGATACCGGAATCGCCACCGAGGGAATCAATGCAGTGCGGGCGCTGCCGAGGAACAGCCACACCACTATCACCACCAGCAAGGTGGCGACCAACAGGGTGAACTGCGCCTCGTTGAGAGTGGCGCGAATACCCGGGGAGCGGTCCATGACCACGGTCAGCTCGCTGTCGGCGGGCATCAGCGCCCGCAACTGGGGCAGCTGTTCACGAATGGCGTCGATGGTCTCGACGATATTGGCGCCGCTCTGGCGGCTGATCATCAGGGTCACTGCCGGCCGGTCGTTGTGGAAGCCACTGGTGTAGCGGTTCTCCACCGAATCGGATACCGTCGCCACGTCGCCGAGCCGCACTACCGCGCCATCGCTATGGCGGATCACCAGGTCGCGGTACTCGGCGGCGGTGCGCAGTGGGTCGCTGGTGCTCACCCGCCAGCGGTGCAGGTCGTCCTCGACGACGCCCAGCGGGCGCAGGGCGTTGGCCTGGTTGATGGCGCCGCGCACCTCGTCGAGGGCGATGCCGTTGTGCAGCAGCGCGCCGGGATCGAGCTGCACCCGCACCGCCGGCAGGGAGGCGCCGCCGACGTTCACTTCCCCCACACCGACGATCTGTGCCAGCTTCTGGGCGAGGATGGTGGAAGCGGCGTCATACAGGTCGCTGGACGCGAGATTGGGCGAACTCAGCGCCAGCGCCATGATCGGCGCCTGGGAGGGGTTGACCTTGCGGTACTGGGGATTGCCCGGCATCCCGGCCGGCAATTCGCCGCGCACGGCGTTGATGGCGGCCTGGACTTCCCGCGCCGCCTCGTCGAGGTTGCGTCCCAGCTCGAACTGCAACATCACCTCGGTGGAGCCCTGGTTGCTGCCGGAGGTGATGGCGACGACCCCGGAGATGCTGCCCAGCGAGCGCTCCAGCGGCGTCGCCACCGTGGTCGCCATGCTCTCGGGGCTGGCGCCGGGCAGGCTGGCGGTCACCACGATCACCGGGAAGTCCACCTGGGGCAGCGGCGCCACCGGCAGCAGCCGCCAGGCCAGCAGGCCCGACATCACCAGCGCCGCCGCCAGCAGGCAGGCGGCGACGGGGCGATCGATGAACAGCTGGGCGGGGTTCACCGGGCCCCCGCGACCACGGGCGCCGCGGCCTGCCGGCGCCGGGTGAGGCGATCAAAGAACAGGTAGACCACAGGGGTGGTGAACAGCGTCAGCACCTGGCTGACCAGCAGGCCGCCGACCATCACCAGCCCCAGCGGCTGACGCAACTCGGCACCGGACCCGCTGGCCAGCATCAGGGGCAGCGCGCCGAACAGGGCCGCCAGGGTGGTCATCAGGATCGGCCGGAAGCGCAACATGGCGGCGCGATGAATGGCCTGGCGCGGCGCCATGCCGAGGTTGCGCTGGGCGTCGAGGGCGAAGTCGACCATCATGATGCCGTTCTTCTTGACCAGCCCGATCAGCAGCACCACCCCGACCACCGCGATCATGTCCAGCGCCCGCCCGGTGAGCAGCAGCGCCAACAGCGCGCCGACCGTGGCCGACGGCAGGGTGGAGAGGATGGTGATGGGGTGGATGGTGCTCTCGTAGAGCACGCCGAGCACGATGTACATGGTGACGATGGCGGCGAGTATCAGCCACAGGGTATTGGCCAGCGACGCGCGGAACGCCTCCGCGGCGCCCTGGAAGCGGCTCTCGATCTGCGCCGGCATGTCCAGCTCGCGCTGTGCCGCCTCGATCGCCGCCACCGCCTCGCCCAGCGAGGCGCCGGCGCCCAGGTTGAAGGAAACCGTGGTGGCGGGAAACTGCCCCTGGTGATTGATCAGCAGCACCGCCGGCCTCTGCCGGATCTCCGCGACGCTGGACAGTGGCGCCTGCCCTCCAGATCCGGTGGGGACATAAATGTTGCGCAAGCCCGCGGGCCCGGACATCAGCGCCGGGTCCACCTCGAGCACCACCCGATACTGGTTGGCCTGGGTGAACAGGGTGGCGATCTGGCGCTGGCCAAAGGCATTCTGCAGAGTGTCGGCAATGGCCGAGACGCTGATCCCGAGGCGCGCCGCGGCATCCCTGTCGATATCCACATAGGCCTCCATCCCCCGCTGCTGCATATCGGTGGCCACGTCAGCCAACTCGGGGCGCCGGTTGAGGGCGTCGACGAGGCGCGGCGCCCACTCCGCGAGGCTGGCGCTGTCGAGACTGGTGAGCGTGAACTGGTACTGGGTGCGGCTGACCCGGTCCTCGATACTCAGTTCCTGGACCGGCTGGAACCAGGCGCTGATGCCCTCGACCTCCGCGGCGCGCTGGCGCAGCCGCTCGATCACCGTGAATACCGATTCGCCGCGCTCGCTGTGGGCCGGCAGGTTGATGAACATGCGGCCGCTGTTGAGGGTGACATTGGTGCCGTCGACGCCGATAAAGGAGGACAGACTGATCACCCCCGGGTCTTCCAGCAGAGCCCCCGCCAATTCCTGCTGGCGCTCGGCCATGGCGGCGAACGAGGTGGTCTGCCCGGCTTCGGTCACTACCTGGATGACACCGCTGTCCTGCACCGGGAAGAAGTCCTTCTGCACGGCGAAATACAGCAGTACGGTGAGGGCAATGGTGGCGAGCATCACCATCAATGCCGCCGGCTGGCGGTCGAGCACCCAGTCCAGCGCCGCGCCATAGCGCTGGATGACGCGGTTCATCAGGCCCGGGGCTTCGTCGTCGTGGGCCAGCGGCTGGCGCAGCATGCGGGCGCACATCATCGGCGTGAGAGTCAGTGACACCACCAGGGAAATGGCGATGGCCACCGCCAGGGTGACGGCGAATTCATGGAACAGCCGGCCCACCACGTCGCCCATGAACAACAGAGGGATCAGTACCGCAATCAGCGACAGGGTCAGCGAGATCAGGGTGAAACCGATTTCCGCCGCCCCCTTGAGGGCCGCTTCCATGGGGGAAGCCCCCTGCTCCCGGTGGCGGGCGACGTTTTCGAGCATGACGATGGCGTCGTCGACCACAAAGCCAGTGGCAATGGTCAGCGCCATCAGGCTGAGATTGTTGATGGAAAAACCCATCAGGTACATGAACCCAAAGGTGCCGACCAGCGACAGCGGCACGGCGATGCTGGGAATGATGGTGGCGGGGATGCTGCGCAGGAACATGAACGTCACCAATACTACCAGGCCGATGGCGAACAGCAGTTCCTTCTGCACATCGCGCACCGAGGCGCGGATGCTGTGGGTGCGATCGGTGAGCACGGTGACGTCCACCGCCTCCGGCAGGGTGGCCGTCAACTGCGGCAACAGCGCCCGCACCCGGTCGGCGACCTCGATGACATTGGCGCCGGGTTGGCGCTGGACGTTGAGCAGCACCGCCGGCTGGGTGTCGGCCCAGGCGGCGAGGAAACGGTCTTCGGCACCGTCGATGATGGTCGCCACGTCGCCGAGGCGCAGCGGCGCGTTGTCCTGCCAGGCAATGATCAGCCGGCGGTAATCCTCGACCGAGCGGATCTGGTCGTTGGCATCGAGCATGGTGCTGCGGTAGGGACCGTCGAAACTGCCCTTGGGCTGGTTGACATTGGTGGCGGCAACCGCCTCGCGCACCTGCTCGAGACTGAGGCCATAGGACGCCACCGCCGCCGGGTTGACCTGGATCCGCAGTGCCGGGCGCTGGCCGCCGGCGAGGCTGACCATGCCCACTCCGGACAGCTGCGCGAGCTTCTGCGCCATGCGGGTGTCCACCAGGTCGTGGACCTCGGGCAGCGGCAGCATTTGCGAGGTGATCGCCAGGGTGAGAATGGGCGCATCCGCCGGGTTGACCTTGCGGTAGATCGGCGGCGTCGGCAGGTCGTTGGGCAGCAGGCTGTCGGCGGTATTCATCGCCGCCTGCACTTCCTGCTCGGCGACCCCGAGATCCACTTCAAGGCCGAACTGGAGAGTAATTACCGAAGCGCCACCGGAGCTGGTGGACGACATCTGCTTGAGCCCCGGGATCTGCCCCAGGTGCCGCTCCAGAGGCGCGGTGATGGTGCGTGCGGTGACCTCCGGCCCGGCGCCGGGCTGGAAGGTAAAGACCTGGATGATGGGGTAATCCACCTGGGGCAGCGCCGCTACCGGCAGCAACCGCCAGGCGAGAATACCGGTGACCAGGAACGCCAGCATCAACAGCGAAGTCGCCACCGGGCGGAGAATAAAGGGCCGCGACAGGTTCATTCGCACCTGCCCGGCATCAGCGGCGCCATCAGGCCGGGCCTCCGTCGGAGAGAATGACGTCCTTGCCGTCACGCAGCCGGTCGAGCCCCTCCAGAACCACCAACTCGCCTTCGGCCAGCCCATCGGTGACCGCCACCCGATTGTCCGCCACCGGCCCGAGGATGATCGGCCGGGTGAATGCCCTACCCTCCTCCACCACGTAGACGTAGGTGCCGCGGGACCCGTATTGCACGGCGTCGGCGGGAATGGTGATGACCGACGCCAGGGTGTCCAGGCGCAGGCGGACATTGACGAACTGATTGGGGAACAGGGCGTCATCGCCGTTTTTGAACCGGGCCTTGGCCCGCAGGGTGCCGGTGGACGTATCGATCTGGTTATCGAGGGTGAGCAGTTCACCGGTGGCCAGGACATTCCGTTCGGTGCGATCGAGCGCCTCGACCCGCAGCGGCTCGCCCTGCGAGGATGCCCGCCGCAGCGCCCGGCGCAATGCCGGCACATCCACCTCGGGCACGGTGAAATGCACGGCGATGGGGCGCATCTGGGTGATGGTCACCAGCCCTTCGCTGTCGTTGGCGGCCACCAGGTTGCCGGGGTCCACCCGGCGCAGGCCCAGCTTGCCGGCGATCGGCGCCTCGATGCGGGTCCACGACAGCTCCAGGCGGGCATCCTCCATCTGGGCATTGTTGCTCTTGAGGGCGCCGCTCAGTTCCGCCACCAGCGCCCGCTGGCTGCTCAGCTGCTGGCGGGCGATGGAATCCTGCTGGTAGAGATCCTCGTAAAGCGAAAGGTCCGCCCTGGCGTTTTCGAGCTGCGCCTGGTTCTGCAAGACCTGGCCCTCCATCTGCTCGAGCCGCGCCCGATAGGGCGCCGGATCGATCTCCGCCAGCAGCGTCCCCTGCTCGACCTCGGCGCCCTCGGTGAACAGCACCCGGGTCAGCACCCCCTCGACCCGGCTGCGCACCGTTACCGTGTTGAGCGGGATGACCGTGCCGATCGACTTGATCTCGACATCCAGGCTGCCGCGATCGGCGATCACGGTGCGCACCGCTGCCGGCTGATCCCAGCCGCCCCGGCGAAACGGTTCCGGAGACGGTGGCGCCCTGCCGATCAGGTACCAGATGCCGGCCAGTGCGGCGAGCAGCAACAGGGCACCGGCAATACGCTTGCGGTGGGTGGAAAACAGTGGAGAGTCAGTCATGGAAATACAAATCCAGAATAGTGGAACCGATCACGCTGCCGGCGCGAGTATAACGCCGCTGTTAGCGGGCAAAGAGGCAATGTGGCTCATGGAAACATCAAAATGGGTCGGAGGGATGACACACCCCCTCACCGTCTTTTCGGCGCATAGCTTCCGGAGCGTGAAACCATAACCACGACCACCGCCGTTGGACAGGCTTTTTACAGATTCTTACCTTATGCCGCGCCGGCGGCGCCGAACAGCGTAGCGCACAGAAATGATAACAGTTATCGGTTGAAAAAATATACGCCTCTATCACCGCGACAGGGCAATCACACCATGCCTTGTTCAGGGCCTCCCCCCTTCGTTTCCGCTGTCCGCGTGCCAGACGCCGACAGTGTGCGGGCATTCCGACCGTAAAAAAAGCCCTGGGCTTCCCCAGGGCCTTCATCGCCACAGGCGCCGATCAAAAGTGGAAATCGGCGCTCAGCAGATAAGAACGGGAAGCGCCGAGGAAGACCCGCGACCCGCTCCAGTTGGAGGAATTCGCGTACAACTCGTCGGTCACATTGTCGACATTCAGCCGCAGGCTCAAATTGTCGCTCACCTTGTAGGAGGCCATCAGGTTGGCAATGGTATAGCCCGGCAGTTCTCCGAAGGTGCCATTGGGAATGATCCTGCTGGCATCATCGGGGCGCCCCGCCCAGGAATCGCCGACATGCTGGATACCGCCACCGATGGTCAGGCCGAAGGGGAAATCATAGGTGGTCCAGAGAGTGGCGCTCTCCTTGGGAGTGAACGCCAGTTCATCGCCACTGGTACGAAGATTGTCCCCGTAATCGGCGGGATTGGCGCGGCGTCGAACCTCGTCGAGGTAGGCGCTGTGCTTGCGCTCGCTGTCGAGGATCACAAAGCCGCCAAACACGCTCCAGGCATCGGTGATACGGCCCGAGACACTGAATTCATACCCTTCGACGATCTGCTTGCCATAGCCCTTCAGGGAAGCGGAAGTTTCTCCCTCATCCAGTCCGGTAATGGCGACCTTTTTCTTTTCCGTGTTGAAATAGGCCAAGGCGACCGCGAGTCGGTCTTCGTAGAAATTCCATTTGGTGCCCAGCTCGAAATTGAGCGATTCCTGGACCTTGGCGCTCTCGACGAAACCCGGGAAGGCATTGTCGCCAGTGCGGGAAATATCGGGATTGGAGAGGAATGAGCCCGGCGGCAACGTGGCCAGGCCAACCGCAGCGTAGATGCTGCCATTCTGCGCCGGTTTGAAAACCAGGCCGACTTTACCGCTGACGGTAGACTCTCTTTCGACGTAACCATCGAGTGCGCCAGTGGGCGCGCCCGAAATGCTCTCACTGTCAATGGTAACCTTGTAACGCTCGGCGCGCAGGCCGCCAGTGAGTTCCCAGTATTCATTGAATTCCAGGGTATCGTAAACATAGACCGCCTGGGTCTGGACCTCGACATCATTGGCCTCGATCGCGTTCAGAGGAAAGCCTGATGCCCGCTTATGATCCGGATTGAAAATGCTCGTCGGCGGGGGGTTGTCGGTACCGTAGCGCAGCGCCTCGGATTGCTCATTGGACAATTCAAACCCCGCCACCAGAGTGTGCTTCACTGAGCCGGTCTGGAAATTTGCCCGCAGATTGGTGACATTGGTGAGGCTGATGGTTTCGCGATCATAGATCTGGGTCTGGGCAGCGACAAGCTGGGTCGCGGGGGTATATCCGGTTGGCACCGTATACCGGGCTTCCCGCTCCGTTCTCGCCCACCGGGTCTGGTTGCTGATGGTCATGTTGCGGGTCAGGTCGTGTTCGATGCGACCGGTCAGGGCGTCCGAGCGGTTGTCGTCATAATCCGAGGAAAGCCCGAAGAAATTATCCTGGCCGGCGGAATGGGCAACCCGGTCATAGCGCATCATGTCCTTGATCATCGCCGCGGGCACCCCCCAGTCAGGGCGCCCGTCGTCCTCGACGTGCTGGTAGGCCAGGATCAGCCGGGTCGGGGAATCGAGGCCAAAGGCCACCGAAGGCGCGAAACCCCAGGCCGACTTGTCGGCCTTGTCGCGACCGACGACGCCACTCTCCTCGACCATCATGTTGAGCCGCACCGCGGTGCCACTGTTGAGGACGCGGTTGATGTCCGCGGTGGCACGCTGGCGGGGATCGGAGTCATAGCTGTCGAAACCGTAGGACAGGGTCGCCGACGTGGTATTTTCCAGCAGCGGAGTTTTGGTCACCATATTGATGTAGCCGCCACCACTGCCACGGCCATTGTCGGCGGCCGGCCCCTTGGCCACCTCCACCTGCTCGACGTTGAAGACATCTCGTGTGTAACTGCCGGAATCCCGTGCGCCATCGATGAAGATGCTGCCGCTGGTATCGAAACCGCGCAGGCTGAAATTGTTGTTGCTGGTGGAAAAACCGTTTTCACCGGCGTTGAAGCTGATCCCCGGGGTATTACTCAGAACGTCGGTCAGGGTCTGCGCACCCTGTTGGGTAAAGACTTCGAGGGGAATGATCTGGAGGGTCTGCGGAGTATCCACCAAGGGCGCGGTGAATTTTTCGGAGGACGAAGTCTGGCGGTTGTATTCTCCCTTGACCTCCACTACTTCGAGCTTGACGTTCTTGTCCCTTCCGCCAGCGGGATCGCCTGCACCTTGAGCATGAGCCCCCTGAACCCAGGCAATGGCCCCATAGGCGGCGAGCATGGCCGCCACCATGGGCTTGAGATGGGTTCTGGGCGGCATCGGCGCCAGATTGTGGTCGTCTTTCGTCATGGTCATCTTCTCCGGAACGTGGTTGTGAGAGTCAACAGCTGTCCCTGCCGGTATCGTGTAGTTATCGACAGCCGTTACGCAGATGATAATCGTTACCATACTCCATAGCAATTAACAATTGGGTCGATAGAGTAATTACATTTGTAATGTGGATCATGGCGTCGTCGCTTCGAAACGGTTACTGTTTGGCTATCCCGGATACGGAGACCTTCACCCGATGCTGCACACCATTCCCGACCTGCTGGCACCCGAACAGGTCCGGCTCTGCCGCCAGGCGCTGGATCAGGCGCAGTGGACCGATGGCCGCGCCACGGCGGGGCATGTCGCCCGCCAGGCCAAGCACAACCTGCAACTGGCGCCGGACGACCCGGC
>Ga0265293_10010062_pt1 | contig 13340 bp, 12 predicted proteins | sample Munlanlewell138R_FD_192505 | JGI IMG/M metagenome (GOLD analysis project Ga0265293, IMG submission 192505) | Leachate microbial communities from a municipal landfill in Southern Ontario, Canada - Leachate well 138R | ecosystem: Engineered > Solid waste > Landfill > Unclassified | place: Canada...
CGGCACCGATCTCGGTGATCTTCATGTCGTCCAGGTCTTCGTAGTTGACCATGAGGATCTTACCGGTCTCCTTCACGTTGACGATGAACTCCGGCTTCTCGTGCGAGGCCACGATCGCCGCCACGCGCGGCTCCGGATGGTACTCCTGCGTATCCACCGTCATGCCGCGGGTTCCGACGATCTTCTTCGGCTCCAGGGTGTCACCTTCCATGATCACGAACTGCGGCGGCCAGTAGGTGCCGGCGATGGCGAGTTTGTCCTCCCAGCCCTTGTACTTCGAGGTCTCGACGGAACGTGCCTCCATGCCGACCTTGATCTCGGCGACCGTCTGCGGGACACGCATCCACAGGTCGATCAGGTCGATCTTGGCGTCGCGGCCGATGACGTACAGATAGCGTCCGGAGGCCGACATACGCGAGATGTGCACCGCATAGCCGGTGTCGATGGTCATGATGATTTTCTTGCTGGAGCCGTCGATGAGTGCGATCTGGCCAGCATCACGCAGGGTCACGGAGAACAGGTTTTCCAGATCGAGCTTGTTCTCCTGCTTCTTGGGCCGCTTGTCCGGTGCAATGATCAACTTCCAGGTCGCCTTCATGTCGGCGAGGCTGTACTCGGGCGGCACGGGTGGCTCCTGCTGCAGGAAGCGCGCCATGATATCGATGTCCTCGTCGGTCAGCACGCCGGACGAACCCCAGTTGGGCATGCCCGCCGGGGAACCGAAGTTGATGAACGCCTTCAGATACTCGGTGCCGCGCTCCAGGGTGATGTCGGGCGTCAACGGCTTGCCGGTGGCGCCCTTGCGCAGCACGCCGTGGCAGCCGGCACAGCGCTCGAAATAGATCTGCTTGGCGCGGGTGAATTCCTCGGTGGTGAGGGCCGGCGCATGGGGTACCAGGGTGTCCTGGAATTGTGCCGGGTCACCCGGTATGGGTGCGCCCTTGTAGCGCATCTCCGTCTCCGGCGTGCCCGGATGTTCCGTGGGTTGCGCACTGGCGGCCAGCGGCCCGAGCGCCAAACCGATGGCGGCAGTGAGGGCGAGTAGCCCGCTGCCATGTGTGGTGCTGTCTCTCATTTTGATCACTCCTTAGCGGTCTGGTGGGAAGCTGGTGTTTGAGTGTGTTTTAGGCGCTCCCCCCGGCCCTTTCCTTGACGCAGGTCAACGGTAGAAACATTGGGGTAGTAAAAGTCAACCTTATTGCGACTGACTGCTGTTGCTTACCGGTTCAGGCGTGCTGCACCGGTCTGTGGGACAGGCATGTCGATACTGTGACAGGCACCGGGTTCAAAAAGAGGGTGGCCGGCTCAGCGTGACGCGCGGTCATCGCTGTCCGGTCCGGACTCGGTGTCCGACGACTCCGGCGCGCGGAAGCTCAGCACCATCTCCTGGGCGAGTTCACGCGCCCGCGCGCCGCGCGCGTGCCGTTTGCCACGCTGCACCAACGGCGGACACTTGCCCTCATTCCAGAACGTCACCTGGCAGTCGAGACAGTAGTGGCATTCGTTGACGTTGATCTCGCCGGTCGGCGAGATGGCGCGCACCTCGCACTCGTTGGCACAGATCTGACACGGCTTGCCGCAATCCTTGCGCCGCCGCAACCAGTCGAACAGGCGGTGGCGCGCCGGTATCGCCAGCGCCGCACCGAGCGGGCAGACATACTTGCAGTAGAACTTGCGGTTCACGATCGAGATTACCAGCAGCGCGGCAGCATAGATCACATAACCCCATTCGCGCTGAAAACGCAGGGTCACCGCCGTCTTGAAGGGCTCCACTTCGGCATACTGCTCGGCCAGCTGCAGGGACTGCAGCGACATGCCGAACAGGATCAGCAGCACGATGTATTTCAGTGCCCACAGCCGTTCGTGCACCACCTCGGGAAACTCCCACTGCCGTACCCCCAGGCGTCGTGCCAGCTGATTGGTCAGCTCCTGCACCGCGCCGAACGGGCACAGCCAACCGCAGTAGACCCCGCGGCCCCACAGCAGCAACGTCATCGCCACGAAACTCCACAGGATGAACATCAGTGGATCGATGAGGAAGGTTTCCCAGCGGAAATCGCGGCCGATGGCGTGCACGAAGGTCAGCACGTTGATCACCGACAGCTGCGCCATGGCATACCAGCCGATGAACACGACCGTAAACACCAGAAAGCCATCGCGCACGTACAGCAGCAGCCGCGGACGGGCCGCCAGCCAGTCCTGAAACAACAGGATCAGCGTCAGCGCCACCAGCGCCGTGACCAGTACGCCGATACGGAATTGACGCTCATGCCAGACCAGTCGCCAGATGGGGCGGCTGTCGTCGGACAGCGCCGCGACCGGCGACGCGTCAAGACCGTCGAGCAGCCCGCGTGCCTCCGCGACGCGCTGCGCTGTCTTGGCGATGGTCTGGTTGATGACCATGGCCGTGATGGTCGCGCCGCTGATCGCGTCCACGATCGCCATCCCCTCGGCCGGTCGGCCGCCGACCTTGATGCGGTCGCGCACGTCGATACCCTGATACTGTGCGACATAGGCGTGCAACTGCTGCTCGGAGACGCCGGCCAGCAGAATGGGTTCCTCGTGATGCACGATGCGCACACCGGCGATGTGGCCCTCGAGGTCCAGCGCGACCAGGGTGCTGATGGGTTTGCCGGAATACGCCGGGATGGGCAGGATGTGATCGGTCAGATACACGTAGCCGACCACCCGGCCGGCCGCGTGCACCTCCGCGGCCGGCGGTTCGCCGGCAAGTGGCCCGATGTGGTCGGCGGCGGGGAAGAACGCCTGTACCAGCACATAATAGCGGCTGATATCGCCACCATCGTCCGGCACCGCATTATCGCTGGCGTCGCCGGTGCCGGCGGCGATGGCGGAACCCGTCACGATGGCGAGCAGCAAGGCACACCACCAGAGCACTCGCAACGGCACGGTGACGGGTCCGGTGCTCATACGGCGAACACCCAGGGATTCCGCGTCAGTGCCACGCCGACGATGTAGGCGAACACGAGCAGTGCCGCGAACCAGGCGGTGATGCGCGTCGCCCGGTTGGGGCCGCGCCGTAGCGCAAACATGCCGATCAGGATATAGGCCAGCAGGGCGACGACCTTGGCGGTCAGCCAGGACTCGACGAAGGGATACTGCCGGCTCAGGAACACCAGCGTCAGCGCGCTGGCCAGCAACACGGTATCGATGATGTGCGGCAGCACCCGCACCCATCGCTGCGCGAGCCGCGCGGGCGCACGCATCATCCACAGGCCGCGTACAAAGAACAGCGAAATGCTCATCAGCATGCTGCCGACGTGCACCGCCTTGATCAGGCCATAGAAGCTCATCGAATGGCGGGTACCGTCTCAGACCGGGCGGCTGGCGTTGCCCGTCAGCGGGGCCGGGCGCGCAATGTCACTGAGGGCGTCGATATTGGTCAGGCGCACGCGCCGGCCCTGACTTTCCACCAGGCCATCCTCCTGCATGCGCTTGAACAACCGGCACAGCGTCTCCACGGCGATACCGAGATAATTGGCAATATCCTTGCGCGACATCGGCAGCTGCAGATCGACGCCACGGGTATGCGTCCACAGCGACGGGCCGGCCAGACTCAGCAGGAAGGTCGCGATACGCTGCTCCGCCGCCTGGGTGCGCAGCAGGATGGACAGGCTCTGTTCGTGACGCAATTGCTCACCCAGGGCCCGGATCACCTCCATCTGGAAGTCGCGCTGGCGGTCGGCGAACCCGGGCGCCCGGCTCGGGTCGAGGCGGCACACCAGCGTTTCGGTGAGTGCCTGGGCGGTGTAGGTGTACGCGCCGCAGTCGACCGCCTCCAGACCGACGGTATCACCTGGAAAATGAAAGTCGACCAGCTGCGTGGCGTTCTGCCCGAGTTGCGCGTAGGTCTTGATGGCGCCGGAGGTGACGGCGTAGACACCCTGGAAACGGTCGCCGGCGTGGAACAGCGTCTTACCGCTGCCGACACGACTGCGCTGCACGAAACTCCGGTCGTCCTGATCCGATTCGAGCACCGCACAGACGCCGTGCAGGCTGCATTGCTTGCAGGCCACGCGGGCCTGACCGAGCGGGGTGGTCACTTCGCGCAACCACGATTCGGCTACGGCTGTCTGGGCTTGGGTCATCGTCATTCCTCCTGCAACGCGGTCATGGAGTCAGGGACAGGGCGATTCCTGCGGGGCATCTTGCGGCCTGCATATATTCAGCCGAAATGCGCATCGACCACCTCCAGCAGTGCGGCGGTGGTCTCCACATCGTCGGTCAGTGGTTCGACCAGGGCGGTACGGCAGGCCTCCAGCGGGTCCATGCCTGCCTTGATCAGGGTGGCGGTGTAGACCACCAGGCGGGTCGAGGCCGCCTCTTCCAGATCGTGATCCTTGAGGGCACGCAGACTGTTGGCGAGCCCGACCAGGCGCCGTGCCAGCAGCGTGTCGATACCGGTCTCGGTCTCCACCACGGCCTGCTCCAGTTCCGGCTTGGGAAACTCGAAGCGCAGGGCCAGGAAGCGCTGCCGGGTGCTGGGCTTCAGGCCCTTGAGCAGATTCTGATATCCGGGGTTGTACGAGACCACCAGCATGAATTCCGGCGGCGCCTCCAGCAGTTCGCCGGTGCGCTCGATGGGCAGGATACGGCGATCGTCGGTCAGCGGGTGCAACACTACCGTGGTGTCCTTGCGTGCCTCGACCACCTCGTCCAGGTAACAGATCGCACCCTCGCGCACGGCGCGGGTCAGCGGCCCGTCATTCCAGAAGGTGGCACCGTCACCAATGAGGTGGCGGCCGACCAGATCGGCGGCACTCAGATCGTCGTGGCAGGACACGGTGTAGAGCGGCCGCCCCAGACGCGCGGCCATGTGGCGCACGAAGCGGGTCTTGCCGCAGCCGGTCGGTCCCTTGATCAGAACGGGCAGTCGGTTGCGATAGGCGTGCTCGAACACACCGATCTCGTTGGCCTGCGGCCGATAGAACGGTAACTCGCCGCTGGACGTGCGCAGGGGTCGAGCAGGGGCATCCATGGGCATCTCCGGGAGCATCTCCGGGGGCATTTCGGGGCGCATCTCCGATAGTCGGGCCGAATGCGGACGCCACCATGAGACAGGAGCGGCACCGGGACCGCCTTGACATAAATCAGGCCGCCCCGATCCTGACCCCGGGCGGGGCGGCACGCAGCGGAGCGATGCAGCGTAACATGCTGATTATGCTTGTGTTTTACATAATTTGGCGTCTCTTTAACAGACCGTTACGCGCCTTCCTGTTGAGCGGGCGTTGAAAGAGCGCAGCGGCAGAATACCGCCGGGCGGGGACTGACAAAGTCCCCGCCCGGTGGCCTCAGACCGACACCGCCTCCGCGTCCTTACGGCCGACGAAGAAGCTCAACAGGTACAGCACCAACCCGATCAGGAATACCAGGCCCGCGCCCTCGCGCATCCAGTAGAACAGCGCGATCTTGTCCTGCACCACCATATAGGCCTGCGGGGCGTCGCTGTAGCGTTGCAACCAGACCTGCAGCACGCCGGCGGCGGTGAGGAAGAGCACGATGAACACCATGGACACGGTCATCAACCAGAACGACCACATCTCCACCACCTGTGACTTGGGGCTGTTGGCCGCGGCCCGCCCGCGCATCATCGGCATGGCATAGGAGATCATGGTCAGCACGATCATCACATAGGCGCCGTAGAAGGCCATGTGACCGTGGGCCGCCGTGATCTGGGTACCGTGGGTGTAGAAGTTCACCGGGGAAAGCGTGTGCAGGAAGCCCCACACCCCTGCACCCAGGAAGGCCATCACCGCGGTGCCCAACGCCCATAGCGTGGCCGCCTTGTTGGGGTGGTTGCGGCGCCGCCGGTTCACCATGTTGAAGGCGAACACCGTCATCATGAAGAACGGGATCGGTTCCAATGCGGAGAACACCGAACCCCACCACTGCCAGTACTCCGGCGCACCGATCCAGAAGTAGTGATGGCCCGTGCCGATGATGCCGGTGATCAACGCCATCGCGACGATGATATACATCCACTTTTCGATGACCTCGCGGTCCACGCCGGTGATCTTGATGAGCACGAAGGCCAGGATCGCCGCCATGATCAACTCCCACACGCCCTCCACCCACAGATGCACCACCCACCACCAATAGTACTTATCCTTCACCAGGTTGGTGGGGTTGTAGAAGGAGAACAGGAACAACACCGCGAGACCGACCAGACCGACCATCAGTACCAGGCTGACGCTGGTCTTGCGGCCTCTGAGGATGGTCATGCCGACATTGAACAGGAAGCCGAGGACCACGACGACGATACCCAGCTTGGTGATGGTCGGTTGCTCCAGGAACTCGCGGCCCATGGTCGGCAGCAGGTCGTTACCGGTCATCTTCGCCAGGCCCGCGTAGGGTACCAGCAGATAACCGAGGATGGTGAGTACGCCGGCGGCCAGAAAGACCCAGAACAGCAGCAGCGCCAGTTTGGGGCTGTACAGTTCCGTCTCCGCCTCCTCCGGGACCAGGTAATACGTCGAGCCCATGAAACCGAACAGCAGCCACACGATCAACAGATTGGTGTGCACCATGCGCGCCACGTTGAAGGGGATCTCCGGGAACAGAAAATCACCCACCACATACTGCAGGCCCATGATCAGCCCAAAGATGATCTGGCCCACGAACAATATGATCGCGGCGACGAAATAGGGTTTTGCAACCGCTTGTGATTGATATTGCATGACCTGATTCTCCCTCAACCTTCAATATTCGGCGGCCAGCCGGCAGCATCGATCTCGGAAACGTATTTCAGGAACGCGACCAACGCGTCCAGCTCTTCGTCGTTGAGATTGAACTGCGGCATCTGCCGGCGCCCGGGCGTCCCGGTCGGCTGGATCTTCATCCAGATCTTGATGAAGTCGCCGCCGCGGCGCGGGTAGACGTTGGCCAGCTCGGGTGCGAAATAGGCACCCTCGCCCAATATCGAGTGACAACCGACGCAGTTGTTTTCTTCCCAGATTTTTTTGCCCAGCACGACCTGCGGCGTGATTGCGCCGCGATTGTCGCGATCGGGCAGCGCCCGTTCAGTATCGTAGGTCAAGGCCAGGAACAACAGGATGAAGAACACGCTGCCACCGTAGAAGATGTTGCGCGCCATTGATTTTGTGAACGTGCCACTCATAACCCAGACTCTCCAGCAGGGGGAATGTGGGTGCATGGTAAGGAGCGGCGGTGTCAGGCCGCCTTGATATGCGTCAACAATTGTTATGGTATTAACTGTGCGGGTATTGACATGGCGGTGGTTGTGCCGGTGGGCGCGCGTCAGCGGCGTGTGCGCAGCATGGCGTGGAAGACAACGAGCAGAAAGATCAGACCGCCGATGATGGCGACCAGACCGCCCAGGCCCATCATACCCATCGAGATAATGCGCTCGAGCGAATCCAGGCCCTGGGCCGCGCCCGCGGTCTTGCGCTGCACACCGTAACCGCCGGACCACGCCAGCCCGACGATATGTACCAGCTGGCCCGTCGCATAGATCCAGCTCTGGCGTACTGCCCAGCGTTGCGACGGTGCGGCAAAGCCAAGGCGCGGCAGCAGCTGATAGGTCATGCCCATGAATGCCAGGGTGATGCCGACGATGCAGCCGTGATAGTGCGCCGGCACCGTGACATTGCTGCCGCTGATGAGAAAACCGATGACACCACCGATACCGAACAACAGCACCGAGGTGGTCAGGGCCGCGCGTTCCGCACGTACCGATTGCGGTGCTGCCGCGGCCTTCCACAACCCCGCCAGCAGCGCGATGCCGATCCACAATGAGGCGAGGCTGCCGCCGAATTCCATCTGCCAGGTAAACAGCCGGCGATGCTCCATGGAATTCACGTCGAAGGCGAGGTAGATCACCGGCGTGGCGAACACCGCCAGCAAGCCCCAGGCGAACAGGAACACCACCACGCGCGGCCCGGTGTACACCGGCACGCCGGAGACGCTCGCCAGCCACAGCCACGCGACCAGCATCAACTGAGTGTGGGTGAACTGCAGCACATGGCCGCCGCCCCAGAACAGCAATTCGAAGTATTCACCGCCCTGGATGAAGGGCGGCATCTTGAGGTACGACCACAGCAGTGCGATGAAGGCCATCGCCGTCGTGACCACGGCGGTGTTCAGGCCAAAGCGCAACGCGCCCGTGCCGGAGATCTGCGGCCCGATCGGTGGTGAAAACAGCAGCGAGCGCAGCACCAGCAGGGCGATACCGGCACCGAACAGCAACAGCGCGACAAAGAACAGCGGTTGCTGCAGGACCGGAATATAGTTGCTCATCAACGGATGGGCGTCGCCGGTGAAAGGTGTGATCGCCATGAGCAGTGCGCCGGCAGCTGCCAACAACAGCGCCAGCATGCCGCAGGCACGGCAATGCGTCGCACCGTTCACACTCCAGAGCACGCCTGCGAAGGCCAGGAACCAGACCAGCACCGACAGATCGACATGCACGACCAACGCGGCATGGAAGAAATCTGCGAAGGGGATGATGTCCTGGAGATAGGGCGTGCGTGCCAGCACGATGAGCACGGCCAGGAAACCGGAAAGGGTCAGTGAAAACAACCCCAGGAACAACCAGCGGCGTGCCTGCGCGCGCGCAACGTCATCGGTGAGCGGGATGATATAGGATGTGCTTTGCATCGGCGGTTGCCTGTTGCCTGGGCCGCCGCGCACTGCCGGGGCCGGCGCTGCCGGCGACCCTCAATGCAGCACGAAGCCGCGATTCGGATTGAAGTCGATCACCAGGATCTGATTGGGTTTCAGGTCGACCTCGGCACTGTGCTCATAGACCCCGTCGGGACGGTGGACGTCGTCGTTGAGATAGAGTGCAATCGTATGTCGTCCGGGAGACAGCAGGATCTTATCGTAGACGTAGGCGTTGCCATCGCTGGAGAATCCGGTCGGTTGCAGGGTGCGATCATAGCGGACTTCACCGTCGACCATGAAGCGGACCACCAGCGGTGAGCGCTCACGGGAGCAATCGAGGGGATTGCGCATATTCGGCGGCAGTTTAGCAAGTTCCTCGGTGCTACGCTCACGACACTCGGTCACGCGCTTACCGGAGTGGGCAAAGCTTAGCGTAACCACGGCATCGCCGGAAGGGTGCGGCGAATAGGCCGGCGCCACGGCGAAGTACCCGATCATCGCGGCGAACGCGGCATACGCGACAAGCTGGCCGGCAAGCCGTACCGGGTTGAAAGACGACCTAGCCATGGGCTGTCTGTCCCTGCGATGGATTTTCGAGACCGCGCAGTTGCTCGATGAATGTACCCAGCTCACGCCGTACCCGTGCGGCGTCGCCGGCCGCGCCCCAGGCGATGTGCACCCGCTGTGCGTCTACATTGCCGCGCAGATGCGGCTCACGCTGGCCGGCGATGCGCGCCTCGGTCCAGGCGCCACCCTGACGGAAGAAGCAGTCCCCCGTGTTGCAGCCGGTGAGGAACACCCCATCCGCACCCTCGCGGCGCAGTGCGAACTCGATGAAGGACGGTGGCAGATTGCCGGTACAGGGCAGGCTGACGGTTGCGACTTCGGCACCCGCCCAGGCATGCACGTCGATGGCATGGTCGCAACCGTAGACCAGCACTTTGATTGGTGCCTGCACGGTGTCGAGGGCCGCACGGCTGGCGCTGCGCATGTCGCGTATCGGCAAAGTCGGCATATCGATGCCCGAGACCAGCTGCTCGATGCTGCGGAACGGGGTCGACGACGGACAGGCGCCGGCACAGATACCGCAGGCGGTACACAGCGCGGGGTCGACGACGGCGATCTCCTTATAGCGGGAACCATCATCGCGCGGGTGCATGATGACGGCACCGAACGGACAGTCCGCGACACAGCGGCCGCAGCCGTTGCAGTTGCCCGGATCCACCACCGCCGCCGGCGCCCGCCGTAGCGGCGGCATCCAGGGCAGCAACGACAGCAGCAGACTGGAACCGACCAGCACACCCCAGAACAGCAGTGGCGAACCGTAGTCCAATAACGGATAGGGCAGCATGTAGAACCAGTCGAAGGCGAGATCGTGCGGTGCCACGGAGAGATCGGCCGGGGCGTGGCTCACCGCGGGTCGCAACAGTGACAGCACCAACAGCATCGCGAGACTGCCAATCGCCAGCCGCAGCGGTGGATTGACCCGCGGGTGGCTCAGGCGCATCACATGAAACCAGATGCCGAATACCAGGGCGATCGGGATACCGAGCAGGTGCAGGAATGCCAGCAGGGTGAAGAACCGGTCGCTCAGGCTGTCGGGCGTGAGGAAATTGCGCGCCATCGGATCGGTGAAGATGGGCAGCGCGTCGAACAGCTCCGAGGTCGCCAGCGCGATATACTGCGCGAACTGGTCCCAGACCAGCCAGTAGCCGGTGATGCCCAACGGGAACACCATCCACAGCAGCGGGATGCCGGTGAACCAGGAGAACCAGCGTGCGCCCCGGTAGCGCCCGGAGGCGAATTCGCTGAGCATGTGCAGTGCCAGGGTGATGATGGCGGCATCGGAGGCATAGCGGTGCAGACTGCGCATGACACCGCCCAGGTACCATTGCTCGTGGGTCAGGTAGTCGACCGTCTGGTAGGCACCGAAGATGCTGGTCTCGAAGAAGACGAATACATAGATGCCGCTGACCAGCACCACCCAGAAAAAGAAGATGGTCAGCGCCCCGAGCCAGTGCAGGGGGTTGTCGTTCGCGCCGAAGGCCCATTGCAGGCCGCGCCGTAACGGCTCGAGCAGGAATCGAGGCACTGCCTGTACAGTCTTCAACATGGAATCGGATCCTCGCCGCGCGCCGTGTACCGAACGCAATCCCAGGGCGCACGCTAGACCCGCCACCCGGTTCGCCGCCTTGATGTATATCAAACGCTACGGGCGCGGCGTGCCTCGTGGATCAGGAAAGCGGCGATAGCGACGATGATGAGCCCGCCAATAGTCATACCAATATAGATGGAATAGTCGTACCGATAGGCGCCCGTGGCCGGGTCGTAGGTCACGCAGTACATGCGCACCCGGTTACTGATCTGGGTGAGCACGCCATCTTCCGAGGTCGTCCCGAAGACGAGTCGCTTGAGTGGTTCGATCAGCCAGGGTGCATCGATGACATCGCCGTAGACCTGCCGGTGGACACGGCCGTCGGCATCCAGGATGGTCGTCTGCAGCAGATGATCGAAGCCATTGGGTGAACGCTGGTAGGTGAAGCCCAGATCACGGGTCAGCGCCGCCACGGTTGCGGCATCGCCGCTGACAAACTGCCAGTCCGACTCCCGCACGCCTTGTTCGATAGCGAACGTCGCCATGGCGGACGGCGTATCGACCGGCGTATCGAAACCGATCGTCAGTACCGCGAAGCTGTCATCGCCCAACACCGCGCGCCCGGCGCGCACCGTCTTGGCAAGCGATCGGGTAGTCATGGAGCAGATCTGATAGCAGCTGCTGTAGACCAGGCTCACGACCACCGGCCGACCGCGCAGATCGGCGAGCCGGACCTCGCGGCCATCGGCCGTGGTGAACCGATAGTCGCCGACCAGACGGCCGACGGCCGCCTGGCTGAGCGCATAGGCGGCATCACCGTCAAAGACCGGCTCGGCCGGCGCAGCAGGTGGGATTACGGCCGGTACCTGTGTCGTGACACCCGCCAGCAGCAACGCGGCAACGCCCGACATCAGATGCCGCCGTAGCGGGTGTACGGACATGAACTCACTCCAGGCGAGCGGATGGCTCTCTAGACGGCTGCCACCAGCTGCATATCCAACATCGCGCCGCTCAACACCAGCGTAAGCTGGACGAGTGACGCATGAAAGCTGGCCATGGCAGTGGCACGGCCAGGGGCGCGCAGCATACGCAGATTGGCGCGCAGGAACAGTGCTCCGCCGATCAGTGCAGCCGCGAGGTACACGCCGCCCATACCGAACCAGAAGGGTACCAGTGTGGCGGTCACCAGCAGGATCGTATTCATCAGCACCATGCGCGCGGCGTCGCGGTCGCCGATCACCACCGGCAGCATCGGCACCCGCGCACGTGCATAGTCCTCGTGCATGGCGATGGCGAAGCTCCAGAAGTGCGAGGGCGTCCACAGGAACAGCACCAGGGCGAACAGCAGTGGCAACACCTGCAGCTCCGACGTCACCGCCGAGGCGCCGGCCAGAATCGCGAAACTGCCGGCGAGGCCGCCGATGACGATGTTCATGGGCGTGCGGCGCTTGAGCCATACGGTATAGACGACGCCATAGAAAAATGCGCCGAGGAAGACATAGAACGCAGCCGTGAGATTGGTCGCCCAGGCTGTGGCCACGACCGACAATGCCAACATTCCCGCCAGCACCAGCAGCCACGCCGGACCATGCGTGAAGACGCCGCTGACGAAGGGGCGGTCGCGCGTACGGCGCATCACGGCATCCAGGTCCCGCTCCATGTACTGATTGAAGCCGCCGGCTGCGGCCGCAGACACCAGCACCGCCAGCCCGACGACCGCGATCTGCCACGCCGCCAGCGCCGGACCGGGTGTCACCGCAATGCCCGCCAGGGCGGTGAACGCGATGGTCGAACCGATACGCAGCTTGCAGACGTTACCGAAGGCACGGCACAGGGCATAGATGCCGGGCCGGGACGCGGAACGCGGCAGAACGGATTCCGATACACCCATGATGTTAGCCCTCTCGTCGAACCCATCAATGCTGGTTGGCCACCGCTCCGTACCCGCCCCGTATCCGTCGGATACAGGACCGGGTACGGGGCGATGTCGCACTCAGCTGAGCGGCCAGACCGATGCCAGGTACTTCCAGTTGATGGCGTAGTACACCACGAAGGTGGCCAGGAACAGCAGGGCCAGGGCGAACGTGCCGGGTGCCTCGAAACCCGCCACGCCGATACTGCCATGGGTCTCGATGGGCGAGGCGCGCAGCGCCACCGTGCGCTCCGTACCGTAGCCGGGCACGTCGATCTTCTTACCGAAGAGGATCGAACCCACGGTGATCAGAATGTATGCCGCCCCGCCGACGACGGCGACGACCGCGCTGATCCCGACCAGACCCATCAACAGATAGGCGCTGCCCGGATACTCATAGCCCAGCGCCGAACCGGTGAAGGCCATGTCCCAGTGGCGACGCGACACGCCCAGCGTACCGGCACCCATCATCACCAGGGTGAAGAACGCCATGCCCAGCCCGAACAGATAGGGCTGCCACCGCGCCAGGCCCTTCCAGATCACCTCTCGTTTGAACAGCGTCGGGATGAGGAAGTACGTCAGCGCCATGAATGCCAGCGTCGTGCCCACCACCACGGTCGCATGGAAGTGACCCGGGACATAGATGGTGTTGTGGATGATGATGTTGATCTGCTCCGTGCCCATCACCAC
>Ga0265293_10010063_pt1 | contig 13339 bp, 11 predicted proteins | sample Munlanlewell138R_FD_192505 | JGI IMG/M metagenome (GOLD analysis project Ga0265293, IMG submission 192505) | Leachate microbial communities from a municipal landfill in Southern Ontario, Canada - Leachate well 138R | ecosystem: Engineered > Solid waste > Landfill > Unclassified | place: Canada...
AAGTCCTCATTCGCTACCTATTGAGCAAACAAACCGAATAACTACTCTTTTTGACTGCGTATTTCGGTAGGATTCATACCAACCTTTTTGATACAAAAATCCCATAAATGAGAGACGCTTGCAAAACCCAAAAGTGCGGCTATTTTTTTGAAGGTATAATCGGTGTTTTTCAGATAGTAAATCACTTCATTTTTTTTCATCATCAACAGCCACTGTTTGGGCGTCGTATCGAAATTTTTTTTGAAATGACGTGTAAATGTCTTCGTCGATCGATATCCACAGCGAACCGATAAATCATCTACGGTTTTCGAACTTCGATAGTTCTTCAGCACCAATTCAGCAAAACTCAATTCATCCGATTTATATTTCATAATGTACACTATCAATAAATCGCCCGATTTTTGACTTGAAATGATTTTTTGTTCGCCATCGGCAAAACGTACAATGCATTCCGAAACATTCGTATAAACAACAGAAGAATCTCTTGAATCATCCGCTTTCATTATGTTAAGAGTCATTAAACATACAATGATACTTTAAAAAATAAACAACGATTCTTCTGCGTTAAAGCATTATTCCATTTGTAAAACAATATTGTCTCCCGTCGCAACTCTGCTGAGTGTTTGTACCCAAGCTTCAATGGCATGAACAGAAAACCGGTATTCGTGATTGCGGTAAATATTGTAGTCGACGGTTTCGGCCGGTCCATTGCATATGGGCAGATAAAATTCGTGAATATCTTGGCTGTCGGAGATGTATGCGAATTCGGCATGTGCCAGATTTCCCGTACGTTGCCCATAACGATAGCGTATTCCTGCTTTCCAATAATGCCGAATAATGGGGATATACTCGATTTGCCCGTTACTTTTGAGGTGAGGAACCGTATCCCTCTCAAAACCCCATATAGCATTGGCTTCTACTTTTGTGATGCTTTCGGTTCCTCCCGGCTTCAGTGCATATACCCAATCGCCCCATGTGGTGGGATTCCAAGTCACCTGATTTCCCATTTCTGCAGAAATGGTATCCGGAGCCGATGCCATAGATGCTTTCACATACAATTTTGTTGCATTTGCCGGTGAAGTTTTGTCGGCCAAAATATGTTCCGGCACATAAAACGAAATGTTTTCTATATTCATATCCCAATTTCCACCCGTCATATCGGGTGTGATATTTTCATTGAAATAATCGTATGAAACGGGAAGAAAATCATCCGGCGATGCCGATTGAAACTCCTCTTCCATAAAATCGAAGAAATTTCCCGCGTTGAGTTCCAGAATCGGCGGTGTTCCTCCATTATATTTGTCGTACCACGGCTGGTTGTTATAATTGCCGGAATACGTATATATTAAATTATCCAAATCGGTTTTATTAAGGGTATAGGATTTTTTTCCCTCCGCCTTACCGCTATACCATACCACCGAATCTTTGAGCGCATTGATTTCATAAGCATCAGCCGTGAGACTCAGTGCAAGATTGCCCTCCCACGTTCGATCATAATACCCCTTCTCCGGATCTTCCAAACCAAAATCCAACGTCTGATAGCTGCCCGTATATGCAGGTACGGGGTAGCCTTCGGTTTGTGACCTGTTTGGCGACCACAAGTAGTGCATGGGAACATTTACCAGCCCCATTTTCAGAATGAAAATATAACTCGTGGCTACATTGTCGGTTGTTTGTCCTTCATACATCGGACGATTCGATACACTCGCGATGGTAACCTTTGCCATTGTCCGATCCAGTTCAAAGCCGCTCTGTCCTTCCGAAGGACCTCTCAGATCAGCCAAATAGGGATCGGCTGCGGTGCGACCCTCGGGAATATCACATTCGCCGAAGGTTGACATGACAAAAGGCGGTTCTTTTGGCGTCACCCCGTCACTTTCATATTCCACCATCAACGGAGCGGCATACGACAAAGGCGTATTCACCAACGTGTTCATATCGGCCAAGGTTGACAACCGATTGAGTTCTCCTGCGAGCGATTTTCCGCTTACGGCCGACACATCTTCATTCAGGATCACATAGACGATACTCTCCCCGGGTTTTGTTTCCACCACGATATCTGAAAAATCGACTACCCAACCGTTATCTGCCGTGGGCGGTTCATGATCTGAAATATCGAAAACCTTATTGGTTACCACCCTGCCGGTTGCTTGAGAAAAAACGATAATCCGAAGGGTATTCAGCGTAATCGATTCCGGCTCTCCGTTTGCTATAGGAAAAGTAATGGATGACGACCTCACAGCCAAATACGTTTCTCCGGCGGTTTCATTTTCGCAGTCAGGCCCTTCGTCATAGATACAACCCGTCAGCACCGAGAAGAGAAGCAGCCAGGGAAAAATCAACTTTTTCATGCCTTATATTGTTATTGCATTGTTACAGCACATTGTTTTCAACATCATCAATCTATTATAGATCAGTGTCCACCCCTGTCGGATAAGTGTGTATCTGCCAGTCGTTCACCCATACCCCCACTACTACGTAAGTACCCTCATCTTCTTTCACTTTGAAACGAATGACAAAATCGTGATCACAATTCAAATTTATCTCGGGATTTTGCATCAAAATCGTTCCCAAGAAATCTTCCTGATAAAAAACGGTCTCCCCGCTTTTTGTTTGCAAATAAAGCCAATCGTCAAATCCCGTTTCGAGCTTCAGGGTTGTGAAGTTGGCAGTAAGCAAGTTATCTTCATACGAAATTTCCGAAGGATAATACTTGAGATTTCCACCCGGGAAGATATTTCCCTTAACCGTATAATCGCCATTGCGGATGCTCATATACACCATATAATCTTCGGGATGGGCAAAACCTTCCACAATCACCTGAACACGATTGGTGAGTTCCAGCATGTTGACGGCAGTATGTGCATAATACGAACCGTATTCTTGGGGATCGGGCAACAACACCGATGGGCTCGTTCCCATATATAATTCTGTGCCTTCCAGGTTTTCAGCAATTTCTGCCGAACGCTTCAATTGCAGCAAGGCTTCATCTTTGGTGGTTTTGCCGGGTTGCAACGGTTTCATCGTATAACGTTCATTGATCCCCGACCAGGCAACAAACGAATACAAACCGTGAGGTTCAATGGGAATATAGTATTCGTAATTTTTGGATAAGGTTACGTTTGTTATCGCATACTCCGTAACAAATACATCATTTGCATCGAAGACGTATATGCGTAAATCCTTGATATCGACCGGATAAAGAGAATCTACATCACAAGGGGTTTTGGAATAAAATTTCACATATACACCTTGAGGGCAATCACTCATGTCTTCATAGATCAATGAGTCGCAACCTTCATACGTGATCATTCCCAATACAAACAACAGAATAGCGGCTATCTTGCTCTGTAAATTCATCTTTATGTTTTTTAAATGAGTGAATATTTTTTGTTTCCCGAATAACAGGGAGGAAGGTTGTCCTTTCCTCCCCGTTCATCTTGTGGTTAATACATCGTCGAAGGATCGCTCAACGAAATCTTGTAAGAATGAATTGTCCACGGCAATACTTTAACCGATACCGATAGATACGTATAATCCGATTTCAACGGATCATACGGACTGATCGGGTTGTCGGGATTATCCGGATCATTCGGATCAGCCGGATTCAGCGGGTTGTTGGGCAATCCCATGCGCAGGAAAGCATCGATGTGGGCATGATAAACTTGGTTGCGTACCGTTGGAGATACCTTCGGATTCGGATTGGTAGGTGTCGATTCCAAACTGTTGGGATTCAGCCACAGTATGTATTTCATTACCCCATCTGTAAATTCGGTTGCTTTCTGTCCCTGAGCTTCAGCTTCTTCCCTCTCGCTGTAAAACTTGCTATCGTTAACGCCCCAATAAACTGTTTGAGGGACTTCCCAAGCGCAAGCTTCGCCATCTACATAGAGAGGTATAAATTTTGCCTGAATCTCGAAGTAAGTGGTATTCCCCTTCTTGTAGAAAGCCCTACGAGCAGCATCATCTGCTTCATTAACCGCATGGTTTACCGGCAACACAAACTTGCTGGTGGTTTCCGCAGCAAGCGGAGTTGCTACTGTTGCAGCATTGTAAGTCCATTGCTGAACCGGTGTAAATGATGACAAACCGGCATAGTCGAAATCGGCATTTTTAGTTGCCCAATCTGTACCCGCAGGAACATAGCTGTAAACCGGGTTGGGAGTCGAGTAATCGGCTTTCTTCATGATGTAGAACTTCTTGTTGCTCTGCCCTACGGCATACGTTACTTCGGTAACTGTAGCAATGTCGGTTTCCTCACCTGCCTGAATAGCTTTTACCGTCCATGCGTCTCCCTTCGGAACAACCGTAAGCATGGCGCGAGCTACCACACGTTCTACATTCACCTGAACATGATTTTTTGTTCCAGCTTTTGCTAGCTCTTCCGTCACTCCTGCTTCAACATCGATTTCATAATCATCTTCATCATTGGTCATCATGATTACTTCGGTGTTGTCCTCTGCATTATATGTAGCCACTTGGGAAGCGATTTTAGCTGCTTCACCGGCAAATGCCGCGGCAAAACCGGCTGCCGATGTTGCTTTCAACGTATTCAAAATGCTTTCCTCGCCGTTAATGACCACATAAACACGCACATTGTCACCCGCCGTTGCTTTTAATGCCAAGTTGGGTTTCAACACACCATTGGCGTCAATTTCGGCAAAAGAACTCTTTGCAAACGAGTTGTAATCTACCACTCCTTTCACCGTGTTTACCAAGAACACCGTCACCGTTTCCAGTTTGTCGCGTCCTACCCACGTCGTACCACTTTCATTGTAATCACCGGGAAGCGCACGCGTCACCTTTCCCGGAAATTTAATCGTTACGGAAGCATAGGAATCTGTTGTATGCTGATTCACATCCCCAGGCACCTCGTCCGTTGTACAAGCCGCAAAGCCTAAAGCTACGGCACACACCCATAAGAATTTACTTCGTTTCATACTTTTAAAGAATTTAATGGATTAATAATTAAATAGACCTTTTTTGAGTCTTTGTTTTGTTACTTTTTTCTCTTCAATTCATTCCGTTGTCACTCATGAATTTTTGCAATTCTTCCGCATTTTGCCTTGCCTTCTCGTCTCCTTTGGAAATCGCCTTTTCGAAATATTCCTTCGCTTTTTCCAAATTGCCGGTGAGGGCATAGGCAACACCCAGGTTATTCCACGCTCTCGGATCTTCTTGAATTTTGTTCAATCTTTCCAAAGCAGCGGTAAAGTTTCCGTTTTCTATGTCTGCTGCCGCACTGTTGACGATCGCAACCGGATCGTTCGGATATAAGCGTACGGCAATATCGAATACCTCTTTAAACTCTTTACTGTCGGGAGGATACGACTGTGCCACCAAGAACATTTCGTTCAGGCTCAACAGTTTGGGATTGGTTTTCAGATACCCTCGGGCTTCTTCCACAGAAAAATCTTTTACATTGAAGGCAATCGTGTAATCCGTACGCCTGAGAGGCGGATAATATTGGTTCAACAAGATGCGATAGGTTGTCCCGTCGGAAAGTTTCATCAGTTCGGCATCGCGCGCATCGGGATTGGGCACTTCATCGATAATGCGTATGATTCCCTGCCTGTCGGGAAGAGTTGAAGCTTCCACCGCTTTGCGCAATCCTTCCCAATCCTCTCCGCCGTCTTCCACTTTCAGTTGACTGCGATTGACCTTATGCACCGATTTCAAATAATCGGCAAACGAATCAGCCCGGTTTCTCGACAACACACGGTTGTATTCAAAAGGCCCTTCGGGAGAAGCATACCCTACTACCAAAAACTCGGTAACGGTCAAATCCGCATTGTGTTGGATTTCCTTTATGATTTGGTCAACCTTGTCGAGTTCAGCCGCATTGTTCTTGTAGTTGCGCAACAGTTCATATTTGTCGAATTGAAAATTGAGTGAAGCGCCGTGCTTTTCACTTCGGCCCTTGATGGGTTCGGGTACGGGTACGATGTAAGTTAATCCGTATTTGGACACATACTCTTCAATTGCCTTGGCCAACAAGGTTTTTTCTTCGCTGCCCAAGTCACAGTCGGCACATCCTCTCATTTCGGTAACCATAATCAGCGACGCATCCTTCATCCACGCTTCGAAAGGAATTTGCGAACGATAATTCAAAATTTGCGTTTGTTTGTTCTCTCTTTTTACGATGGCCACCGGATTTAACTTTGCGTAATTCGGTTCCGCATTTAATCGGATCTGTCTGTTCACCACTTTATTTCGTATCGAACCCGTTATTATAATAGGAGAAAAACGGCTTATCCGGTTTTTATCCGTATTCGACTGCAATGTCGGGGTCACTATCAATACATCATTTGTGAGTAATCGGATACCGCTTATATCGATATTCATATCCAAAGAAACGAAGTCGCCTTGCTTTCTCACATTTTGGTCGCCAAATTCAAGCTGATCGATTACGCTTCGTTGAGCCATTGTAACCGACATTCCGATAAAAAGGCATAATGTTGTTAAAACAACCGATACCAATGATTTGGATAATCTATTCGTTTTCATTTCTTTGTATCTTTATTTGATGATGTAAATAAGGGAAACCGCTCCTTTTGTAGGACCGAAATAATCTTTGTCTCCTTCGCCTATCTTGGTACTGCATTTTACGCAAGGGTATTTATCGAAATGAAACCGGGCATATCCGCCCCCCAGCGTGATTTCCAGATTCCAGCGGTTGCCCAATATCCACTGATACCCGTAACTGATTCCTGCACCATACGCATACCCTTGATAGCGTGCATCTTTTAGCTTTTCGAAATGCCAAAAAGGAATATCCCAGCCACCTACATTATATTGCCCTCCCAAACCGTGCAATCCGAAGAAATGTCCATTGAATTTCTCGCAGGTCCAGTAGCGCAGTTCGGGATAGACCAACCAATGTTTCAACTTTTTGTTTTCCGAAAAAGTGAAAGGGTTGAAACCGCCCGATAATTCCAACGTCATTTTGTTCCCCAATAAAAACTCTACCCCGATGTTGGGAGTAGTTGTTGCCCAGTACGGCAAATTTGTTTTTATACCTACGCTCTGCGAAAAAGCGAAAGAAGAATAAAGGAGGAAACATGCAATGTTAATGGCAAATCTTTTCATGATTCTATCCGTTTTTGTCTCAAAAATAGATGGAAAAGAAGGGGAATGTTTGTCCTAAAAAGGCAACGATTTGTCTTTGATCGGCATTAACATTCGTTAAATTATAACAAAAAATGCATTTTTCGTATGGATTGCATTGATTTAAAGGTAAATAAAAAACAAAAACAAGTTTCAGACAATCACCCTAAAATAGGCAGAATAAAGACAAAAAACGGAGAATTTTAAGAAATCGGCAGGCACTTTTTATATAGCCGGACAGGTTGTTTTTCGTGTCCCTTTTTTTAATGAGAGAAAGGATTGATTTCGGGATATGGCGGTATTGTTTTAAGTTGATTTCGGTACATATTGATATTGATATTGATATTGTGGTGCCTATTGATTCCCCGCACATGCCGGTTTTAGTTTTCACAATGTGGCAAGCGTTGGAAAGAGGTAGGCGTCATGCCGAACTCTTTTTTGAAGGAACGTGAAAAATAGGCAAAATCGTTAAACCCGCAATCCATGGCAATCTCTCCAATGGGTTTTTGCGATTTCATCAGCAATTTTTTGGCTTTATTCAACCGTACTTTTAATATATAATTGGTGGTGGTAAGACCTGTGGCGGCTTTTATTCTCCGATTGAGTTGCGATGTACTCAAACACATTTCCGATGCCAGCAACGAAATAATGTCACCCGTTTTTCCGCTCTCGCGGTAGATGATGTTGGTAACTCGTTCCAAAAAATCAATATCCTTCCGGTTTTTAATCCCTTGGGTAGGATTGTTATTAGTGCTTGCCATAATCTGTGCGCAGTTTTCTTTTATCAGCTTGCGGTTGTTTAACAATTGCTCTATAACGGCAAGCAGCTCTTCGTCGGAAAAAGGATGGGCAAGAAAAGCATCTGCACCACATTTGAAGCCATGCACCCGATCGTCGGCCGTCAATTTCGATGTGATCAAAATTACGGGAATGGCGTTGGCCGTGTTCGATCCTTTTATTTTTTTGCACAACTTAAACCCATTTACCTGCGATGTAAGGGCTTCGGCAATAATCAACTCCGGCATCTCATTCTCGACGATTTGCAGTGCTTCTTTTTCGTTTTCCGCAATCGCTATGCCGTAGCTGCTTTGCAAGATGGAAGCAAGATAACGCATCCTGTTTTTATTGTCGCCAACAATCAACACAACCGGCTTTTTCGTTTTCCCGTTTTCCGATGCACCGGCGGCCACAAAGTAAGTTGCATTATCCTGATCAAACTTATCACCGCGAACCGCTGCATCATTATGTTCAGGCACAACGTGCGACAAAGAGGATAAGAGATCGGCCGATGCATATGCTTTCCTTTCACAAGCACAACGATGGGTTACAGGAAGAATAACGGTAAAAACGGTTCCCTTGTGAGGATCGCTTTTCACCTCGATATGCCCATTGAATTTCTCGATCAGTTGTTTGGCAAAAAACAATTCCACATTGTGTCCCTTATTTTCGGCTTTGTCCGATTCGTTGGGCAAAAAAGCACTGAACAGATACGGCAACTCTTTCTTGGGAATGCTTTCACCCGTATCCGACAAAGTAAGAATGCATTTCCCCTGCATACCGTCGCTACCAATGGAAAGCACTATTGTATCGTTCGGCTTACACCGATTGAAAGCGTTACTCAATAGCGTATTAACGACGATTCGAATATAATCGGGCGAATAGTCCATCGCAAGTGATTGGAGTTCGCTGCGAAAGGTGAAATCGATTTTTTTGGCCTCGGCATAGCCCCGCATACATTCATATAAATAACCTATATAAACCACCATATCGTCATGGATCTGTTTGGCCGGTTTGGGGGAATAGCGTATGGATAACGCAGAAAGAATTCCGTCGATATGGAACAACAAATTTTCCGACTCGCGGGAAAGAATATCCAGGTTGATCAGTGCCCGACTCTTGTCTTCCCCCTCAATGTTGTTTTTCAGTATCTCGACAAGCCCGCGGATGACACTCACCGGCGTTTTAAATTCATTCGAAAGGTCCATGCAATAATCAGACTTCATGCTTTCGAGCTTCAGGATTGCTTTATTTTTTTTCTTGCGATCGCGAAAATCATAATAGATAACCAACACCAAACCAATCAACACAGTTATAGTAATCAACAGGATGCGGATGCCGTCCTGTTTTTTCTTTTCGGCTTTTGCGTATTGTGTTTTTTCGTACTCCGACCACATTTCGGCAAACCGACTCGTTTGGCCTTCGTCGGTTTGGTTTTGTTTCAACAAAACCGTTCTCAAGCCATTCAATGCAATCGCTTTTTCGATTTGTATTTCATTGCCGATATGGTCATTAAATTGATCTATCTTATTCAATACTTTAAAGTAATAATCGGCTGCATCGTTCAACTCGCCCCTTTGCTCATAATCTCTTCCCAATGCGTTCCATGCTTTGAGCACAGAAAGGCCATCGTTGAGCAATTCGGCAATATGCAAGGCATTATGGTGATATTCAATGGCTTTTTCGTAACGATGATTTTCAAAACAAAAATCTCCCAACAGCTGCGATGTCATCATTTCGGCATAGTTGTCGTTGCTCGTTACGGCAATTTTCATGTAATTGTGCAGCGCAAGAGAATCTCCCCCGATTCCGGAGAGCAGCGAGTCCACGGCTTCTCGTTGTAACGAAATATCCCGTTTTTTCGTGCGCAACTTCTCTCCGTCGCATGAGAATCCTCCCACTACGAAAAGCAAAACCATGAATAGAACAACCAAATGCCTTATTTCATGGACGAAAAAATATGATCTATTGGTGAGCTTCATCGATTTTCCATTAAAAAGTGAATCGAATTCATCTTTTAGTTCAAATTTTGTATATAGATAACGACTAATCAACTACGAATCATTCTCAAATGATAAAAACAAATTCTCAATTCGTAAAAATCTGTCGTTTCAGAAAAAAATAGAACAAAAATGGTTGAGCGAACTCGTTGTAATGCCATTTTAACATCACTAAACATGAAAATAACCTGATTTTTATTTTTTATTTTATAAATAAATTTATGAGTCCACTTTAAAAAGTGGCAATTTGAAGTTTAAAAAATAAGTTTGATGATTTTACCTTTCCGGTTTTTATTGAACGAGGAAGTAAAAAAACAATAAAGAAGAAAAGTTTCTCCATAATGGAGCTCTTTATATAGCGAAAATCGGTTATCAAACTATTTTCATGCGCTCTTTGACCTATTGTTATCAGATAATTTCCAAGACGGACATGATTTATCCATAAACATCGGGCGAAAGTAAACAATTTGTGCTTGAGCAAACCTCTGTATCGTGTTTTATTGTTCCTTGTATGAAAACAATACTGAAAGATGGTTGCCTCCACGTTGTTTCTTTTGTTCTGTTCCTCTTGAGGAATGGCTGCCAGCTTGCGCCTTAGTTCGGCTGTTGCTATCTGTTCGTCGGTAAAATAGCGGTACTTGCTCTTACCCTCGGTGGCAATCCTCCATTTATCTCCGGTTTTGTATGCAGGGATAATCTCTCCGGTTTCGATATGGGTGACAATCAGCTCATCGTCCTTCATCTCTAGATCATATTTAGATTGTCTCCCTTGTAATCCGCTCGTTATAAGTTCAATTGAGTTCATATCGGCAAACTCCCTGTTATCAGGGGATTGATAAGCACCATCGGCATAGACTTTCTCTATTGTATCGTGGCTTACCTTCTCCCGGATGTTGGTAACGGCTTCCTTCAGGTAGTCGTTGTCGGCCGCACTTGCCCCTTTCACCTGAACGTTTACGATCAGGTTGGGTTTGTCTTTCTGTTCATCCGTATCATCACAGGTCTCGGTGATGTTCACACTGTAACCCTTTACCTTTTGACCTCCTTTTTCCCGATAATCGGCATCGGGGTCATTGTGGTTTTGAACGCTTTTGGCCGCGATATCTTCCTTGGGTCGAAGAATGGCTTGTCCCTTGACGACTTCATATTGTTCGTGGAAGACACGGTGAAGAAGGTCGTAACCGGGAGTGGTTTCCGAAAGACGTTTTAGAACCTGATAAATGAGCCGGCCAAGGGAAGAGATTTTCTCACCGATGGTTTCAGTGTTTAGCCGGTATATCATTTTCTGTGCATCTTCTTCCAAAAAAAGAACGACCCGTTTTCTGAGCTTGGGGTTCAAAAGAAGCAGTCCGCTCTCTCCCAGACCTTTGATAAACTGACGAAAAGTGTTGTGAATAATCTCGAAACGCGAATACCCTGCGATGTTACTGCCGATGAGTTTACTGTCCATACGCACCGATTTACCGGATATCTTGAAACGGGACAATTGGTCACCGGTGAGCTGTTCAAAGCTCTTTTCCATCAGGTTGACACCATGCCGGTTTTCGTATTCGCAAATGCGTCTTCTCAGTAAATAATAAGTATCGATAGAGGGCACAACATCGCTCAGGGAGAAAAGACCCAAAGCTTTGCGCACCAGCAGATCGAATTGGCATTTTTCAAACAGATCTTCATCACTGCAGCCGAAGCCTTCTTTGATAATGGACATGGCGATAATCACCCGTATGGAAGCGTTTGGAGCGCCCATGTTACCTTCTTTGAACAAAGGGGAAAAAATGGTTTCGTCTATCTTGGAGGTCACATTTGCATAAAACAGGTTATGCCACCCGTGAGGATCATCATACTTTTTTGCTTCACGCTTTCTCATTTGGGTGGAAGGCGTGGAAAACAAGTCAAATTGCGGATTTTCCGGTGTCTTCTTGAACATGATTTCTTGATCTTTAACGGGATACAATATACGATTTTTTTTATCTGATAACAATAGATTTTAAGCGCGTTTTATCAACAAAAAACAAAATAAAAACAATAAATTAAAGTCATCGACTTTTTAAAGTGGACTCATTTATAAATTTGAGAATCTAACCAGAAAATCTCGCTCTCATGCTCTATAGCTTCTTCTCCATAATGCCGATTTTCGTTAACTTGTTCTGGTTCATTATTTTACTTATCGAAGCAAGACAAAACAACTCAAAACGATTTCTAGCCCTATTTTTCGGCGTTATGATTGTCAATTATACGGCACATTGGATCTATTTCAACCAGCAATATGAACTCTATACCATTATCGACAGCATTTGGGTATTTACCTCGTTGGCGAGTTATCCGCTGTACTACTGGTATATCCGGACGCTGACCACCGATGTGGAGATCGATTGGCGCCGCAGCCGGGTGCTGATCCCCGCTTTTCTTACGGCACTGTTCTCCGCCACGGTTTATCTGCTGATGTCGCCACAGGAAATCGACACCTTCATTCACGGCATCATGTATCATGAACCGGGATACGATCCGCCTTATTCTCCCTTGGTGAAATTGCAAATCTTCCGGTTAACGCTATTCCAGGTAATATTTGTTTTGCAGGTGATTTTATCGCTGTATTTCGGGCTAAAGCTGATATGCGAATTTCATGCTAAAATCAAACGCTACTATTCCGATATCGAAGGAAAGGAGTTGAATTCGATAAAATGGATGATGATTTTCATGACTTTTGCTTCATTCATCTCCTCTGCATCAAGCATCATCGAAAAAGATTATTTTATTACTCATCCCCTATTGTTGGCCATTCCCTCCATCACCCACTCCATTTTTCTGTTTGGTGTAGGCTATGTGGGATATAAACAGCGTTTTTCTATTCAATATTTCATGCAGGAGGTCGAAGCAAACGACCAAAAGATAGTGCAGCAAACAAGTGAACTCGTTCCCGAATTGTCGGTCAAAGAACGGTCCCGAATAAACAAAGGGTTGCAAACGCTTTTGGAAGAGAAGCAGATTTATAAAAATCCCGATCTGCGCCTTTCCGACGTAGCGCTTATGTTGGGAACCAACCGGACCTACCTCTCGCGGACAGTCAACGATGAAATGAATACCACTTTTTGCGACCTGATAAACGATTATCGCGTCAAACACGCCAAATCGCTGCTGGAAAAAACAGACGAAAAAACCTCGTTGGAAGAAATCGCACTCTTGTCGGGCTTCAATGGCACAAGTTCTTTCTACCGTATTTTTAAAGAAAAAACAGACTTAACGCCGGGAAAATACCGAACAATTTGTGCTTCACAAAAAGAAAAAGCAGTGCAGGAAAAAACACCGGTACCTCATTCATAATTCATAAACCAAGAGGAAATTAAAAAAATATCCTTATCTTTGCCTCCGAAATGTGGGTGTTGTCCCTTTCACAAAGGCTACGAAAGGTACAACGAAGAGGGAATCAGGTGAAAGTCCTGAACAGACCCGCTGCT
>Ga0265293_10010065_pt1 | contig 13338 bp, 12 predicted proteins | sample Munlanlewell138R_FD_192505 | JGI IMG/M metagenome (GOLD analysis project Ga0265293, IMG submission 192505) | Leachate microbial communities from a municipal landfill in Southern Ontario, Canada - Leachate well 138R | ecosystem: Engineered > Solid waste > Landfill > Unclassified | place: Canada...
ATGGGGCCGTGGGCGAGCATGCCGATCGCCATGAGTTCTTTACCGATTTCGGGCTGAGGCTGCGCGGACAGGATCGGGCCGGGCACGCTGATCAGCGTGTAGCCGTCCGCGGACGCCCTGCTGGCTTGCTGCAGGGCGATCAGGCCGGATGCGCCGGGCCGATTCTCCACGACGATAGTCTGTTGCAGTTCATCTTCCAACTGGCGCGCGACCTGGCGCGTCAACACGTCCAGGCTGCCGCCGGGCGCGAATCCGACGATCCAGGTAATGGGTTTTTCATTGGGCCAGGACGAGGTATCGGCAAGCGCCTGCCCAAAGGGGACGATGGAGGCAAGCAGCGCCATGACGGCGATTCGGCGAGAGAGTTTCTTCATGAATGGTCCTTGTGTGGTTTCGGGTGCCAAGGTGCGGCGATGCGTGTTCGGGCGTTGTCCCGTCAATCGGGCGCGCCCGGCCGGATGTTGGGGTGCGCCGTGCAGCTATCGTTGAATTCTTTGACCATCTTCAATATGGGGTTGAGCACCCACGTATTGAAGATCAGCACGTCGTGCTCTTCTTTGGGATCCTGCACGATATTGAACAGATAGGGCGATTCCAGCTTGCCTTTGCTCTCGTTCACTTCAGGCTCCCAGTAGAAATGCAGCTTCCAATCACGCCATTTGACGGCGCGCATGGCGTCTTTGATGTAGAAGGGGAAGCCCTCCCGAGCCGATTTTTCCTGTTTGCCGAAGAAGAAATCGCTCTGGTCGATGCCGTCGACGGGGCGATCCGCCGGCACCTGCGCGCCGGCGATGCGGGCCAGCGTGGTGTAGATGTCGGTGACGTGGACGATTTCGTTGCTGACCTTTCCGGATGCGATCTTGCGCGGCCAGCGCGCGATGAAGGGCACGCGCAGGCTGCCTTCCATCGCGGTATGGTAGGTGCCGCGCCATGGGCCGGCGGTGCCTCGATACGGTTGGCGAAACTCAGGGCCGTTGTCGCTGCAGAAAATGAACAGGGTGTTGTCGGCGATGCCGAGACGATCCACTTCGTCGATGACCTGGCCGACGCGAAAATCCATCTCGGCCATCGAGTCCGCGAATTCGCCGTGGCCCGTTCTGCTGGCGAAATCCGGGTGGGCCAGGGTGGGGAAGTGCAGGTGCACCATCGGCAGGTACAAGAAGAAAGGCTTGTTCTGCTCGTGATGACGGCTCATGAAGTCCAGCGAGCGCGCGACCAGTTCGGCGTCGATCAGCCGGCGCGCCTTCAGATCGTATTCCTTCACATTGCGTGACGGTTGGCCGGCCTTGCCTTCCATGATGTGCGGCAGCGGCGCCACCTCGGGATCGTAACCGTTGGTGGAGGTGAACATGCTTTCGTCCGTGGTTCTCGGTATGCCGTACCATTCGTCGAAGCCGCGGTCCGAGGGATAGCGGCCGGGAATGTCGCCCAGATGCCATTTGCCGAAATGCGCGGTGGCATAGCCTTGGCCGGAGAGCAGTTGCGCCAGCGTGATTTCCCAGCGGCTGATGCCTTGCGGCAGGCCGGCGGGAACGGATTGCAGGGCGCCGGTGCGTATGGGATGGCGTCCGGTCATCAATGCCGAGCGTGTCGGCACGCAATCGCTTTCCACGTTGTAGTTCTGAAGTAGAAGGCCTTGTTTCGCCAAGGCGTCGATGCGCGGAGTCGGCGCGCCGCGCAGGGCGCCGCCGCCATAGCAGCCGAGTTCGCCCCAGCCCAGGTTATCCGCCATGATCAATACTATATTAGGTGCAGTCATCGTTGTCGCCCGTATCAGACTGAAGAAAACTATAGTCAGTTTGCGGGTCCGCTTCTATTACGGTATGTATACGAATACATTCCAAATTGGAATATCATGTGGATTCTTTGGATAGCCGGGAAAAAAACGGCGGCGCGCGCGGTTCCCGCGTCACGCCGCGGCCGGCTCTTGCTTTGGAATGGGCGTGGCCTACGCGTACAACGATCTCATCTGTTTTTTGGCGGTAGTGGAGCATGGCCAGCTAAGCCGCGCCGCCGGCGCATTGCAGCTTAGTCAGCCGGCCGTGACCAAGATCATTCGGCGGCTGGAAGATGCGCTAGGGGTGCCGCTGTTCCAGCGCGGCGCCCATGGCGTGACGTTGACGGCGGACGGACAGCTTTTCCTCAATCCCGCGCGCAAGCTGGTCAGGCAGCACGAGGATACGCTGCGCGTCGCCGCGGACATTCAGGCGAAAAGAATAGGATTGCTGCGGGTGGGCTTGACGCTGGCCACGTCGACGAGCTCGGTGCCGCAAGCGATCGCCACCCTGATACGCATGCGGCCGGGCCTGCGCGTCAAGCTCGAGGTGGACAAGTCCGATCGCTTGCTGGAGGCGCTGGAGGACGGTTCGCTGGATTTGATCGTCGTGCCGACGTACATGGACCAGGACGTGTCGAGCGCCTATATGGTCATCGGCAGCGACGAGCTGAGTGTCGCGGCGCGGCTGAGCCACCCCTTGTCGGCGGCCGTCCAGCAGCGCAAAGGCGGCTTGAGGCTGGCTCAAACTCGGGAATATGGCTGGGCATTGCCCAGCCGGGACACCAAGGCGCGCCGCCACATTGAACAGCAGTACCAGTTGCAGGGTTTGGCTCCGCCTACGGCCGTCATGGAAATTCAGCAAAACATGGATGCCGTGGTGGACATCGTCAGTCGCACCGATCTGCTGTGCTTTGTGCCTGCGTACGTGCTGCGCCAAGCGTCCGGCCGATTGCAAAGGCTGCGGGTCGAGCATCTGGCGCTGCAGCGAAATTGGCTGCTGATGCATCGCCCTCATTCTCCCTGGACCTCCTTGATGAAGGATTTACGCGATTTGTTGGTGCGCTAGCGTCACGGCTTGGCGCCGCCGTGCCCATCGGCATGCCTCTGGCCCTATTAAAATTATGCTATAGGTGAAAACGTTAAGTGAAAATCCCCTAATTTTTCACTTAAAATAAATCAATAGCATAATTTATGTGGTCGATACGGCATCATGAGTGCACAAACAGAGCATCTACGCACGTTGGGGCAACGCATACGCGCGCAACGCAAAAAAGTCGGAAAATCGTTGAAAGTCGTGGCCGATGAAACGGGATTGTCCATCGCTTTCCTGTCACAGCTCGAGCGCGACATTTCCTCGCCTTCGCTTGCCTCGTTGCGTTTGATAGCCAACTCGCTGGGTACCGCCGCCCACTATTTCATGGGCTCGGCCGGCGAGCCGTCGCCGGTCAGCAAGAGCGGTCGGCGCAAACCATATTGCCCCAGCGACAAGGGACCCCGATACGAACGTCTCAGCGACGAGTTTCTGGGCAGCAAGCTCAGTTCGGTCATTATCAATCTGCCCGCTGGCTACGAAGGCCAGTTGATGACGCATGAGGGCGAAGAAATCATGTATGTGCTGGAAGGCTCCATACAGTGCGACGTCAACGGCGAGACCCGTTTTCTCGAAAAAGGCGACTCCATACATTATTCGTCACACTTGCCGCATCGCACCCGCAACCCGTCCGTCCAGCCGGCAAAAGTAATGTGGGTGGGCACGCTGCGGATTTTCAGCAAAGAAGAGTCGGCGTGGCGCCTGGACGGGGAAACCGTGCTGAGCGCGTCGGACCCGCTGCATTTCGATCTGTCCGATGCCGAGGACGAGCGGCCTGCCGCGCCCGCCTCATGCTAGGGAGGGCGGGATGATCTTGCTTAAAGCCATTGGCCGTCTGACGCTGCTCCTCCCGGCCAAGCTGAGCGGTTTGGCCATGCCGTTGTGGATATCCGTTGTTTATACCTTGATGCTGGCGCCCGTCGTCATTCTGGCCGTCATCAGCGTTTTCGATCAGCAGATAGTGAGCTTCCCGCCGGAAGGGTGGACGTGGCGATGGTATCTCAACGCCTGGGACCATCCTGAATTTGCCACCGGTTTGCTCATCAGCCTTCAGGTGGCGGTGCTGTCCACGTTGATCGGCGTGCCGCTGGGTACGGCGGCCGCGCTTGCCCTGGTGCGCAGCAAGCTGCTTGGGAAAAGTTTTTTCAACTATTTGTTGCTCGGTCCCTTGGTCGTGCCGGGCGTCGTGGCGGGCGCCGCTTTGTATCTTGCCTACGTGCGGTGGGAAAATCTGCTCGACATGGATATCACCGCGACGCTGGGCGGCTTGGTAGCCGGACATACCCTCCTGGCCATGCCGTGGACGGTACGCCTGGTCGTCGCCAGTTTGGAAGGAATGGATAGGTCCGCCGAAGAGGCCGCCGTCAACCTCGGCGCGCGGCCATGGACGGTGTTCAGGCGCGTCACGTTGCCTATGATGCGCTCGGGCGTGATTGCCGCCATGCTGTTCGCATTTATCCAGAGCTTCGAGAACCTGGATCTTTCTTTGTTGCTGGTGGGGCCCGGAAGCAGCACCTTGCCCGTTGCCATGCTCAGCTATCTGGAATTCCGCATCGATCCTACCTTGGCAGCCGTGGCGACCGTGCAGGTCGTCGTAATCGGCGTCCTCATGGTGGTGACCGATAGGTTCGTGAAATTGTCGAGGATAGTTTGATGGCTCGTTTGCAACTTCAAGGCGTCGTCAAGCGCTATGGCGGCAATGCCGTCGTCCAAGGCGTCGACCTGACTGTCGAAGACGGCGAGCTGGTGGCGTTGCTCGGACCCTCGGGATGCGGCAAAACGACGACCTTGCGGATCGTGGCGGGCTTTACCGAACCGTCGGCCGGCACGGTACGGCTGGGCGATCGCGATATCACGCATATCCCGCCCTACGCGCGTGATACAGGGATGGTCTTTCAGTCCTATGCCTTGTTTCCGCATTTGAATGTCGCTCAGAACGTCGGATTCGGCTTGGAAATGCGTGGCGTCAATCGCGCCGAGCGTGATCAACGCGTCAAGCAAGCCTTGAGCCTGGTACAGCTCGGGCATTTGGCGCAGCGTCTGCCTCGTGAGCTGTCCGGCGGGCAACAGCAGCGCGTGGCGCTGGCGCGCGCCCTGGTGATCAAGCCCTTGGCCTTTTTACTGGATGAGCCGCTTTCCAATCTCGATGCCAAACTGCGCATCGAGGTGCGGCTGCAGATGCGCGCCCTGCAACAGCGATTGGGATTGACGACGTTGATGGTTACGCACGATCAAGAAGAGGCGTTGACCATGGCGGATCGCTTGGTCGTCATGGACCAAGGGCGTGTTCGTCAGATCGGCACGCCGCAAGAGCTTTATGAGCACCCCGTCGATGCGTTCGTGGCGGGCTTCATCGGGCGCTGCAATCTGCTGGCCGGGAAGATGGAGGGAACGGGGCAATTCCGGAGCCGTTCGGGAGCATTGCTGCCGGTGGGCGGCACCCGTTTCGTCGCGCCTGGACCGTTGACGTTCGCTTTGCGCCCGGAGCGCGTGCGTGTCGCGCCCGCGTCCGGCACGTATCCCGGATCTTCGGAGCGTCATGTGTCGGCGCGGCTGACAGCGATCACCTATCTGGGGTCGCTGACCGAGTATCACGCTGATCTGGATGGAGCCTCATTGCTGGCCATAGGCCCGACGCCTGGTACTCAAGACATCCTGCGCCGCTTGTCGCCGGGCGATGAGGTATTCCTTTGTTGGGACGATGATGCCATACGCCTGCTTCCAGGCGAGTGAGATTGATAACATTCAAGGAGAACCAGCATGAAAATCACCAGACGCAACGTATTGCTGGCCGGAGCGGCGGGTGCAGCCTGCGCCGGCATGGGTCGGCTTGCCTGGGCGCAACAGGGGGGGCGAGTCGTCGTTGGAACGTGGGGCGGGGATTACGGCAGCCTGCTGCGCGAGAATGTCGACACGGCATTCAGCCAAGCCAGCGGCATCGACGTCGTTCAGGACATCGGCACTCCCGATCCGCGCAAAACAAAGATTCTGGCTGAACGGCAAGGGCGCCGCGCATCGATGGACGTGGCGTTCTTCAATGACACCGATGCCTTCCTTCTGGGCCAGCAGGATCTGTTGACGCCGATCGACGCCAATAACGTTCCTCGCATGGCCGAGGTGGTTCCGCAATTGCGCAAGGCCTATTCGATACCCCATATTTATTCGTTTCAGGTCATTCTGTACAACCCGGCCAAGATCGACCCCGCGCCCACTTCTTTCGCGGATTTTTGGAATCCGAAGTGGCGCGGCCATATCGGTTTCGTCGACGATATGTACCGTCAGGTCACCATCGCCGCGGCATTGGCCGGCGGCGGCAGCATCACCCGGTTCGACCCGGCCTGGGACAAGCTGCTTGAGCTGCGCGAACTCGGCGCGAAGGTTTATTCGTCCAACGAAGCGCTGGCGTCGGCGATCAAATCCGAGGAAATATGGATGACCACGCTTTATCTTTCGCGCGGCTACATGTGGAAGCAGGGCGGTTTGCCGCTGGAACATGTCGTTGCCAGCGAAGGCGCACCGATCGTGGCATTCGAGGCGGTGGTCCCCAAGAACTCCCGCAACCAGGAAGGGGCGCTGGGCTATTTGAACGCCGTCCTGGGCGCGCAAGCGCAAGCGGCCTTTGCTAAAAAAATGGGTTATCTGCCCACTGTGCAGGACGCGGTGCTGCCGCCGGAGATTGCCAAAAGCATCAGCTTGAGCGCGGAGCAGCAACAACGCCTGCTCGTGCCCGACTACGATTATTCCGCGCGGATGAATCCGCAAGTCCTGGATTTCTGGACCAAGCAATTCAAAGGCTGAATCGTGGCATTGCTGATCGTTCCGGCGGGTTTGCTGACGTTCATGCTGCTCGTGGGGCCCATGCTCTGGATGGGTCGTATTTCGCTCAATGAATATAGCGTCGAGCAGTTCATGATCGAGGCCTTGACGTTGCAGAACTACGTCAAGGCCATCGTCGATCCTTATTACCTGAATGTGCTGGCCGTTACTTTTGGGGTGGCCTTGCTGTGCACCGCGTTGACCCTGCTGCTTGCCCTGCCGGTCGCTTATGCTCTTGCACGCACCGAACGTTCGTGGAAAAGCCTGATGGTGATCGTGACGCTTTTTCCCCTGCTGGTAGGCAACGTCGTGCGTTCGGCGGGATGGATGGCGATACTGGGCAAGGGGGGATTGATCAATTACACGCTGCGGCTGTTGGACTTGCCCGAGGTGAAGATGATGTACACCACATCGGCTGTGGTGATCGGCATCGTTGCGGTCGTATTGCCTTATATGATTCTGACCTTGTGCTCGGTGATAGAAAGCGTACCGCGCAACTTGGAAGAAGCGGCCGAAAATCTCGGCGCGCGCCGGCTGCGCACCTTTGTGTCGGTCCTTTGGCCCTTGATGCGGCCCGGGGTGGCGGCGGGATCGGTGTTGGTCTTCGTCCTTTGCATGAACACATATGCGACTGCCGTACTGCTGGGCGGGCCGCAGTTCAAAATGATGGCGCCGGCCGTCTATGATCAATTCGTCATCGCCAACAATTGGCCTTTCGGGGCGGCGTTGGCCTTCATTCTGCTGGCCATGACATTACTGTTCACCGTCGCGGGCAGTATGCTGCTTGCGCGCCGCTATCACAGGAAGTAATACACCATGGAAAACTCCGCTACCGGCGGCACCATCGTGCTGGATAATTGCACGCTCATCGACGCGCAGCATCCGGAACCGCGTCCTGGCATGCAGATCGTCATCGAGTCCGGGCTGATCAAGGAGGTGACGTCCGAGCCGGTCAAATCGGCGGGTGCGCGCCGGATCGACGTGGGTGGACGCAGCGTGTTGCCCGGCCTCATCGATTGCCATAATCACATCTGTTTGTCGGAGGTATCGACGCGGCGGCTCGATGCCGTTCCGCTGACCCTCATGACGGCGCGCGCGGTTCCAGTGCTGAAAGCGACGCTGGATCGTGGCTTCACCACTTTGCGCGATGCGGGAGGAGCGGACTGGGGCATACGCACGGCCATCGAAGACGGCTTGATTCCTGGGCCTCGGCTTTTCATCGCCGGTCAAGCCTTGAGCCAGACCGGCGGCCATGGCGATTTTCGTCATCGCACCGAGAAGGCGCTGACCTGCCCGTGTGAAAGCGCCATGCGGTTTACGAAGTACATTGCCGATGGCGTGCCCGAAGTGCAGCGCGCGACGCGCGAACTGCTGCGTCAAGGCGCCGATCAGATCAAAGTCATGGTCTCGGGCGGCGTGGCGTCGTTGAATGATCCGATCGACGCGACGCAATACTCGGCCGACGAGCTGCGGGCCATCGTGGCCGAAGCCGGGGCATGGAAAACATACGTGATGGCGCATGCCTATACACCCGAGGCCATTACGCATGCGATCAGAAGCGGGGTGCGTACCATCGAGCATGCCAATCTGGTCGATGCGGCCGCCGCGCGCCTGATTCACGATAACGATGCCTTTGCCGTCCCTACTTTGGTTACATACGATAGGCTGGCCGCCCATGGCAAAGACTACGGCTTTCCCGAAGTCAGCATGAGAAAATTGGCGCGGGTGCTCGAAGCCGGCCTGCAAGCCATGGACATACTCAAGCAGGCCGGCGTCAAGATCGGCTTCGGCACCGACTTGCTGGGTGATCTGCGCCGCTATCAATCCCGTGAATTCGTCATTCGCGCCGAGGTGTTGACACCGTACGAGATCATTTGCCAGGCCACCCGCGTCAATGCCGAGATTCTGAACCGAACGAACCAGCTGGGCGTCATCGCGGCCGGCGCCACGGCCGACCTGATCGTGGTCGATGGCGATCCATTGCGCGATATCAGCCTGCTGGACGGCCAGGGAGAGCATATTCCCTTGGTCATGAAAGACGGCGTCGTGCATAAGCAATGGTTGCAATGAAACGCCCAGGCGCGTTGTTCCCGCTCCATTCCAAATAGGGTACAGTAGGCTCGAGCCGGGCTGGGCGATCATGCATGCGCCGGCCCGACGTCTTTCCACTTGAATGGGAGCCTTATGGATGCCAAGCGCGTTTTCCTGATCCAGCCCGGCATGGCGGTGCAAGAGCTCGAGCAGGCGCCCGATGCGCCGCCCGAGCATGGATTCGTGTGGCTGGCCTTCGAGCGCGAGCCGTTCGTGGAACACATGGGTGCGGTGCAGGAACAGGTGCGGAAGCTGACGGGGTTCAGGCTCCTGGACCTGCACATGTCGGACCTGCGCAATGCGCAACTGCCTTCCCATTTCGACTATACGTCCAACTACGACGTGCTGGTGTTCCGGCGCTTGACCGAAGGCGGGCCGAAATCGGGTTCGCCGTCGGCCGCAGCCTCGACTGACGCGGGCGCGGAACCGGCGAGGCAAAAGAATGCGATTTTCACGGCGCGCAAGCTGCAGACGGCGCCGGTCGGTTTTGCTGTGTTCGACCAGGTATTGATCAGCGTTCACCCGGCGCAATGCGGCGCGCTGCGGGCCTACGCGGCCAAGCTGAAGATGCTGGCGGCGTCATCCGGCCAGACCCGGCCCGCGGCCGAGGCCGGCGCGGTTTCCGGGCCCGCCCGCCTTCCCGATTCGCCGGCCGAGCTGATGCTGCGCATCGTGGGCGCGATGGTCGACGATTACCTGGACCTGCGCAAGATCATGTCCCGCCAGCTCGAACGCTGGCAACAGCGGCTCATGCGGCCCAACTCGCGCTTCGACGACTGGGAGGATTTGCTTCTATCGCGCCAGGCCTTGCACCATGTATACGATATTTGCGACGATCAGCGCAGCGCCATAAGCCGGTGGATCGATATCCTGGAAGACTGGCCCAAGCCCGAGGACCGCGAAGCCCAGCATCGGCACGATCAATTGCTGGTTCGCAGCCGTGATGTAATGGAGCACATCGAGCGGGTCCTGCATCATGTCCGCATGCTCGAGCAAAGCGCCGAGACCGCGGTGCAGATCCATTTCAATATTCAGAGCAATCGCACCAACGACGTCATGCGCGTGCTGACGGCGGTGACCGCCGTCTTCCTGCCGCTGAATCTGATTGCCGGCATTTTCGGGATGAACTTCGAATATATTCCGTGGCTGCATTCGGCCGGCGGCTTTTGGTGGTCGTTGGGGGCCATGGCCTTGATCGCGATAGTCCTGTTGGGCTACTTCGCGCGCAAGCGCTACCTGTCGTCCAACGATGTGTGAAACGAAGAACCGGAGAAACGACATGGATGAGTTCATGCGCGAGGCAATCGAAGAGGCGCGCCTGGGATTGGAAGAGGGGGGCATACCCATCGGGTCCGTGCTGGTGCGCCAAGGGCGCATCCTGGGCCGTGGGCACAACCGGCGCGTGCAGCGCGGCAGCGCCATACTGCATGGCGAAATGGACGCGCTCGAGAACGCGGGGCGGCAACCGGCAAGCGTGTACCGGGAATCGGTGCTTTATACGACGCTGTCGCCTTGTCCCATGTGCACGGGGGCCATATTGCTCTACGGCATTCCCAAGGTCGTCATCGGCGAGAACCAGACTTTCATGGGCGGCGAGGCGCTGCTACGCGCACAGGGCGTCGAGCTGGACGTCTTGCAAGACGAAACCTGCATCGGACTGATGCGCCGCTTCATCGAGGCCAGGCCCGAACTCTGGAACGAGGATATCGGGGAGTGACGGGTAGGCGCGTTCGCCCGGCGGTCGTGGCGGGTGCTTTCCGCCGGCGAGCCGGTCTTGGAGCGGTGAATACTTTGTTACTATGTATCGTGGATGTATAAGCAGTGCTTGGGCAAAGGATGGCATGGCCTGCCGCCCAAATTGATGGGTTGCCCGTTGATCCCCTGCTATGATCGCCTGCCATGATCGACCTACGCAATCTCGAAACCTTCGTCTGGATAGCACAGCTCGGCAGCTTCCGCGCCGCCGCCGAGCAGTTGCACACGACTCAGCCCGGCGTCTCCCGGCGCATAGCCCTGCTCGAGCGCGAGCTGGGCGTGCGTCTGTTTGAACGCGAGCCCTCGGGCGTGGTATTGACGCGCAAGGGACGCGAGTTGATGCAGTATGCCGAACGAATGCTGCGCCTGCGCGTCGAGCTGATCGAAGTCGCGCGGGACAAGAGCGCGATGCGCGGCTTGGTGCGCCTGGGCGTGGCCGAAACGCTGGTTCATACCTGGCTTTCCGCGCTGATCAAGCGCGTCAACCTGGCTTATCCGGCGGTGACGCTGGAAATCGAAGTGGATACCTCGCCCGTCATGCTCCAGCGGCTGGAATCCAATGAGCTGGACGCCGCGTTCGTCAACGGTCCGACCAACAGGCCCAACTTGTCCAATGTGGCGCTTTCCAGTTATCCGATGGCGTGGGTCGCCGGCCCGACGATCGAGTTCGATACGAACCCCATTTCTCTGGGAGAGCTGAGCCGTTGGCCGATATTGACCTATCTGCGCGATACGGGTCCGCACGTGGCCGTGCGCGAGCTTTTCATGCGTGCCGATCTGCCGAATGCCCGCATCTATGGCAATGCCTCCCTGAGCACGATCGTGCGTCTGACGCTGGACGGCATCGGCGTCAGCGCGATTCCGCCGGTCATCGTCCAGCGCGAACTCAAGGAGGAGCGCCTGCGCATCATCGACGTCCAGGCCGAGCTGCCCGCCTTGAACTTTACCGCCGTTTACCCGGCGCGTCCTGACAGCTATGTCGTCGAGCGCGTGATCGAGCTTGCCAGGGAGCTGGGCGCGGCGGAAAGCCACAGGTCCGCCGATAGGAAGCCGCGCCTCCAAAAGCGGCCGGCCAGGCCGGCCGCCATCAGGCGAAGATAGCGCTCTGCTTATTCTTCGAAGCTGAAGCCGCTCACCCTCGAGTGAGTGAAGATGCCGCCGTCTTGCACGATCAGCAGCTCGGCGCGCACATCGCCGTTGTTGTGATGCGTGTGCCAGGCGAACGGCGGCGTGATCGTCGTGGAAAAAGGCGTCCATTCCTTGACGACGTCGCCGGCGGCGCTATGGCAGTTTTCACCGGCCAGCACCAGCATGACCGCCACCGAGTTGTGCCTGTGCGGCCGGGTTTCCGTACCGGGATCCAGGGTGTTCAAGGCCAGCGTGAGCACAGGAGCGATGTTCCGGTTCGCATCGTAGTTCTCGTTCGAGAAAATGAGCGCGCGTCCCGCCGTGTCGGCTTCCTGTTCCGCCGTGTAGATCAGGTCGAGCTGGCGCTTGATGTCGTCGGCGGGATAGTGGACGGGGACGATCGACGATAGGCCCGACGGCTTGGCGGTGACGTCCATGACGTGGATCAAGGGGTCGTCGCCGACCGCCCAAAGCACCGTGTTGCCGTCGCCGCTCGAACGCAGACGCATGGTCTCGCCTCCGGGCATCAGAAAAACGTCGCCCTTGCTCCATTCGATGACGGTGCCGTCTTTTCCGACATGGCCCGCGCCCGTCAGGCAGTAGAAGATCAGCGTCGAGGCCTGAGCCTGGAAATCCAGGTGCTCGCCGGGCCGTATCACGATGTAGCGCGCCAGAATATTGGGCGTCGTGGCCGGCGTGGTCAGCTCCAGGATCCCGGCGTTGTCGCAGCAGATGATCCCGGTGGGCGCTTCGGGGTCAAGGGCCTGTTCCGCTTCGGTGACGAAAGTGCTGGGCGGCACTTGGCTGAGCTGCTTCATGAATGCCGTACCGGAGTTGTAGTAGCGAGCCGATTTTTGGGCATCCGTCGTGCAGTTCGCGTTGCACTGCACAGGAATATCGCGCATTTTGAGCGTAGACATGACTAACCTCTGGCAAAAATGAATGGACGGCGCGCCGGCATGGACCTGTCGTCGCGCCCGGCCTGGCTAGATTCCCAGATAGGCATTGCGGACCCGGGGATCTTTCTGTAACTGTTCCGCGTCTCCCGACATCGTGATCTTTCCGCTTTCGATCACGTAGGCCCTGGACGCGACTTCGAGCGCAAGGACCGTATTCTGCTCCACGACCAATATGGTCAGGCCGGTGCCGCGGATTTCCGAAATGCGCCGGTAAACTTCTTCGGCCAGCCGTGGCGCCAGTCCCAGGGAGGGCTCATCCAGCAGCAGCAGTTTTGGCTGGGACATGAGAGCCCGGCCTATCGCCAGCATCTGCTGTTCTCCGCCGGAGAGCGACCAGCCCAGCTGCTTGCGCCGTTCGTGCAGGCGCGGAAAGAGCTGGTAGATGAAATCCAGCGTTTCTTTGACGTCGCGGCTGAGCTGGCCCACGTAGGAGCCGACCATGAGGTTTTCAAACACGGTCAGGCCGGGAAATATCCTGCGTCCTTCGGGAACGTGGGCCACGCCCAGCTTCACCCGTTTCTGCGGCGTGCCGCGCTCGACGTTCACGCCGTCGAGGACGATTTCGCCTCGTGTGGCCACGACGCCCGAAATGGCTTTGAGCAGGGTCGTTTTACCCGCTCCGTTGACGCCGATCAGCGCCACCACCTCGTTGTGATCGACGTGCAGGCTGACATCGTGAAGCGCCCGGATGTCGCCATAGGATGCGGACAGGTTTTCACAGC
>Ga0265293_10010066_pt1 | contig 13338 bp, 12 predicted proteins | sample Munlanlewell138R_FD_192505 | JGI IMG/M metagenome (GOLD analysis project Ga0265293, IMG submission 192505) | Leachate microbial communities from a municipal landfill in Southern Ontario, Canada - Leachate well 138R | ecosystem: Engineered > Solid waste > Landfill > Unclassified | place: Canada...
TCTTCGCTCTCAATACCAACGCAATCCAAAGCAAAAAGCCCCATAAATATCATTTTTACAGTTTTCTTGCTTAGAGGGTTTTCGATAGAATTTTCGACTAAGAGTTGAGGATTTATAATTTCTTTTGTCTTGTAATTCTTTTGCTTAATATCTTTGTTTTCAATGCCCTTAACCTTAGCAATAGGCAGATAGAAAAGTCTTTGGAAATAAGGTAGAGAGTTGATATTCTCTTTCTTGCAAGGGATAATCAATCCATCCTCGATATATTCCTTAGGGTTGTTCTGCCTTTTTTTAGCCAAGGAGATAATATTATTAGTAATATCATTCATCTCATCCTCAGCGTAATCCCCCTTTTCAATCATGGTCTGACGAATAGCGTAAAGAGCAATCATAAAATCGCATTTTACCCTTTGGCAATACTCCTTAACAAACTTTTTCTTATGGTAGATTTTCTCAGAAGAATTTTTCATCCAAATCCTCTTAACCTCATTTTCATCTTCGTTCAAGAGGCTAACATAAAGCTTATAATACGTATTATCAACATCTTCCATAGGGTAATAAATTAAAAAATTAAGCAAACGAATATAATTAAAACCGACCATAAAATTACAAATAAAAACCAATACAAACCACTAAAATCCCAAAAAACTTATCAACAATCCCCCCAAATGCCTTGCAAACACTAAGAGAAAATGCCTTGAGTTTTTTTTTGGATAAAGAAAAGAGTATAAATTGAGATTTTATTTGTAGTTTTGAAGACTGGAAAAAAAGATGATTTCAAGAGATATAAAGTGTATCTAATTTATGGCAAAAACAAATAAGAGTAACCGGTCGCAAATTGCGACCACCTCTGATAAGCAAGAAATAAGTTCTCAGTTTATTACTACAAATGATATTGAGAGCAAGATTTTAAGTATCCGTAATCTACAAGTTATGATAGATAGAGATTTAGCAGAACTTTATGGAGTTGAAACTAAAGTATTAAATCAAGCTGTTAAAAGAAATATTGAGAGATTTCCAGAAAGTTTTAGATTTCAACTAAATAGTAAAGAAAAAGACAAGGTGGTCACAAATTGTGACCACCTCAGAGATTTAAAGTTTTCGCCTACAAATCCCTATGTTTTTACAGAACAAGGTGTAGCTATGCTTTCATCTGTTTTAAAGAGTCAAATTGCATAAGTTTGAAAAAATATTCGATGCTCTTGATAATAAAGAAAAAATAAAAACACAGGGTATTTTCTTCGATGGTCAAATCTATGATGCTTATAGTTTTGTAATTGATTTGATAAGAAAAGCAAAAAAAGAGATTATTCTGATTGATGGTTATATTGATAATGAGGTTTTGGATATGCTTTCAAAAAAACAGACCAATGTAAATGTAATTTTATACACTTTACCCAACGCAAATATCAATAAAACAGATATTAAAAGATTTAATAACCAATATCCAACACTGAAAGATAATAGGACAACAAAAGTACATGATAGATATTTAATTATCGATAATACAGAACTTTATACTATTGGAGCTTCATTAAAAGATTTAGGAAAGAAATGTTTTTCGTTTACCAAAATGGAAGAGGAAGGATTGATAGTGGAATTATTAAGCAGATTGAATTAAAAATAGAAGATTAATTATTGCAATTAATATTCTTATCTTTGCAATATCATGAAAGAGAATTTGGAGTTATTAAGTATTAAGGATGCAAGCCTTTGGGCGAGTGAGTATTTGGGTAAGAATGTTACTCCTGCTAATATATCTTATTTGGTCAATTATGGGAAGGTGTCGAAGGTGGGTGAGAATGGAAGTACTCAGGTTGTTAAGGAAGAATTGGTTGAGTATTATAGTAAGTATAAGTCGGATAGGGAAAGCTCGTGGAAAGAGAAATTGGGCGATGATTTGAATTGGGCTTTATCCTTCGAGGAGTTAAAAGAATCTGAAACTACTAAGCATGTTAATAGACTTCACCCATATAAGGGAAAGTTTATCCCTCAATTGGTTGAATATTTCTTGGATTCTCATACAGATAGTTTTAAGAAAGAGGTTTATTTCAAAAAAGGAGATATTGTCTTAGATCCTTTCTGTGGTAGTGGCACTACATTGGTTGAGTCTAATGAGTTAGGTATTAATGCTATTGGTATTGATGTTTCTGTTTTCAATACTCTTATTTCCAATACAAAGGTTTCTAAACATGATTTACATAAATTGGAGATTGAAATTAAAAGGATTACCAAGCTACTTTATGAATTTATTTCATCTACCCATACCCTCCAATTTGAACAAGAATTATTAGCAGAACTTTCTGTTTTCAATAATAAATACTTTCCTGTGCCTGAATTTAAACGTAAGGTTCAACTGAAATTGATAGATGGAAAAAAATATGGTGAAGAGAAGGAAAAAGAGTTTTTGCCGATTTATTATCAATTAGTTGAAAAGTATAATATTGAATTGCTTCAACCAAATAATAATAGTTTTCTTGAAAAATGGTATATAAAACATATCAGAAGAGAGATTGATTTTGTATTCCAAGAGATTAAGAAGGTTGAAGATGAAAACACTAAGAAGATATTAACCATAATTCTAAGCAGGACAATGCGTTCTTGTAGGGCAACTACTCATGCGGATTTAGCTACATTAATAGACCCTGTAATTACTACCTATTATTGTTCTAAGCATGGAAAGATTTGCAAACCATTGTTTTCTATTCTTAAATGGTGGGAGCAATATGGTAAGGATACCATTAAGAGATTCAAGGAATTTGACTCATTAAGGACAGATACTAAGCAGATTTGCATTACTGGGGATAGTCGCCAGGCAGATATTATTTCAAAAGTAGAGAAGAGGGATAAAGAGTTTGCAGATATTATTAAGAAAAGAAAAATCAATGGCATATTTTCTTCTCCTCCCTATGTAGGATTAATTGACTATCATGAGCAACATGCTTATTCTTATGACTTATTTGGCTTTGAAAGAAAAGATGAATTTGAGATAGGACCCTTATATAAGGGAAATGGATTAGCAGCAAGAGAAAGCTATGCAGAAGGAATATCTGATGTATTAATCAATTGTAAGAAATACTTAGCAGAGGATTATAATATTTTCTTAGTAGCAAACGATAAACATAACCTATACCCCAAAATAGCAGAGCGTTCAGGAATGAAGATAGTAAACCAATTCAAACGCCCAGTACTAAACCGAACAGAAAAAGACAAAGGCGCTTACGCCGAAATAATATTCCATTTAAAAGAAAAATAAAATGGCACTTACAAACGAGCAAAGACAAGAAATCAAAAATGTTATTTCTAATTGTTTGAGAAATAAATTTAAAAACTATGTTCCTCAAAATAATTATATGCCATTTCATTTTAGATTATTAGGTAAGGATAGGATGGCATTATATTCTTTTATGCAGTCCTTGCTTACAACTTTTGGAACTTCTATTTTTGAACCAGTTGCAGCAGCATTAGCACAAACTAAATTTGCTCGTGTAGAAACTCAGTTTGTAGTGGGTAATACTATTTATAGCCAATGCCAACAATGTGTGCAAACCATAATTAATGAATTAACTATACAGGCTAAACCAAATAAAATTAATGAATTAAGTCGATTAAATAATTCATTAAGTGGGGAGATAAATAGTCTTAAACCTATGAAAGTAGATTTGTTTTTGGAGACTGAAACAGGGGAGCAATATCTTTTCGACCTTAAAACAGCTAAACCAAATAAGGGTGATTTCCAAAAGTACAAGCAAACATTATTAGAGTGGGCAGGAATTGCCTATACAAATGATAAAGATGTAAAAGTCCATTCACTTATAGCTATACCTTATAATCCATATCATCCAGAGCCATATCAGTTTTGGACATTGGCTGGAATGCTCGATTTAAAAGAAGAATTGATGGTAGCAGAAAGGTTTTGGAATTTCTTAGGAGGAGATGGAGCTTACGATGAATTATTAGAGTGTTTTGAGAGTGCAGGAATAGAACTAAGAGGAGAAATAGATAAGTACTTCTCCCGCTTTAAATAGGGTATTGTTTATCTCCTATATTCTCTTAACTGTTTCAATTCCGTCGATGGATTCTATTGTTTTTATTAGTTTGTTGAGTTGGTCGACGTCGTAGATATAGACCATTATTGTGCCTTCAAATAGTCCTTCGCTGCTTTCCATGGCAAGGGCTCTGATATTGATGTTCCAGCCCTCGGAGATTGCTCCTGTTAGCTCTTGTAATAGTCCTTTACGGTCAAATCCTTTTATCTTTATCCCTGCTAAGAAGGTGATTTTCTCGTTCTCCCTCCACTTTGCTTTGATTATCCTATGCCCATATTGGCTCATGGTATCCACGGCTTTTCTGCAGTTTGTCCTATGTACTGTTATCTTATTATCCTCACCCATAAAGCCTACTATATCGTCGCCTGGGACTGGGTTGCAGCAAGAGGATGTGATATATTGGATATTTTCAATCCCTCCCTGGATTAATAATTGTTCTGGGTTGGTTTGAATCTGTTGTTGAATCTCTTCTTTAAGAGTTTTCTTTTGAGTTGTCTTTTGAAGAAATGGTTTGTAGAAAAACATCCATGATGAGGATTTCTTCTTCTTATTAAAACATTGCCTTATATGGTTGGAATTGATTTCTCCTTTGTATATCTTATAGTAAAAATCGATATTGGAGCTATTGCCAGTGTATTGTCGTATTTTCTCAATATTCACATCATTATACTCTATGTTAAGCTCTGCCATTTGTTTTTTAAGCATAATTGAGCCTTCGTCCATATATCCTTTGCGATAGTCTCTTATATAGTTTTTTACCCCTTGTATTGCTTTGGTGGTTTTGACAAACTTCAAATATTCTTCCTTAGGGTAGGAGGTTTTGGAGGTGATTATCTCTACTTGGTCGGAGGTTTTAAGTTCGTAATCAATAGTCCTAACCTTATAGTTTACCTTTGCTCCCATACAGTTTATCCCCAATTGGGTATGCACATTAAAGGCGAAGTCTAATACTGTTGAGCCTTTTGGAAGGGTGATTATCTTTCCCTTAGGAGTAAAGGTAGTAATCTCGTCTGTGGCAAGGTTTAGCTTGAAATCATTTACAAAATCTATTGCCGAGGAGCTTTGGTTATCTAATAATTCTCTTACCCTGGATAGCCAGTTATCTAAATTCCCATCCAAGCTTCCTTCTTCAACTTCTTTGTATTTATAATGTGCTGCAAGTCCTTTTTCGGCTATTTCGTCCATTCTTTGGGAACGTATCTGCACCTCTACCCATTTCCCATTATTTGCCTGTACGGTAAAGTGAAGTGCTTCGTATCCATTGCTTTTAGGTCTTGTTAGCCAATCTCTAAATCGGTCAAATTTCTGCTCCCTATACATGGAATTGATTATGGAATAGACAGCAAAACATTCTGTTTTTTCGCTTTCAAATGGGACGTCGAGGATAATTCTTATAGCAAATATATCATAAATCTCATCGAATGCAACTCCCTTGTTCTCAATTTTCCCAAGTATGGAGGTTATGGATTTTACCCTGCCTGTACAAGTGTATTTATATCCTAATTCGTTTAGCTTGTCCTTGATTGGTTGTGCAAATAAATCTATAAATCTTTCTCTTTCCTCTTCGCTATCTTTCAGCCTATCAATTATATCTTGATATCCCTTAGGGTTGATATACATAGTGGAGATATCTTCCAGCTCGCTTTTGATTTGGTAAAGCCCAAGTCGGTGAGCAAGTGGAACATATAGCATTTGGGTTTCGGAGGCTATCTTCAATTGTTTATCCGGCTTCATAGAGTCCAAGGTTCTCATATTATGAAGTCTGTCGCAGAGTTTTAGAAGAATAACCCTAACATCATCGCCCATGGCAATCAATAGCTTCTTGAAATTCTCGCTCTGGATTGAATTAGTAGCATAGTCGAAAACACCCTCAATCTTGGTCAATCCATCAATAATTTGAGCTACCTTTTCGTCGAATATTGTCTTAATATCCTCCAATGTATATTCCGTATCCTCCACAACATCGTGCAGAAGAGCACAGATAATTGCAGTGGGTCCCAAACTCAAATCCTCAGCAGCTATCCTTGCAACCTCGATAGGGTGGTAGATATATGGCTCACCCGTCTTGCGTCTTACCCCAGAGTGAGCCTTCATAGCTACAACAAAAGCCTTGCGAATTAGCTTTTTTTGTTCTCTGGTAGCAGTATTAGAAACAAGTTTAATTAGATGTTTATATCTACTAAGAATCTCTTTTCTCTCTAATTTCTCATCAACGATATACATATAATAGTATTTTTCCCTAAGTCTTAAATATTAATATTTCTTTCTTTTCTCCCTAAAATATTCCACAACCAGCTCTGAACATTTATCTTCTAACACTCCATGGGTTATTTTAGTTCTTGGATGATATAGATTTTTTTCAAATAAACCAGCTCCTCTTTTCTTGTCCTTAGCACCAAATACAACCCTGCCAATCTGAGCCCAATAAAGTGCCGAAGCACACATAGGGCAGGGTTCAATGGTTACATAAAGAGTGCAATCTCTTAGATACTTCCCACCAATAGCCTCAGAGGCAGAAGTAATAGCTTGCATTTCAGCATGTGCAGTAACATCATTTAGCTTTTGAGTAAGGTTATAAGCTCTGGAAATTATCCTATCGTTCAACACAATAACAGCACCAATAGGCACCTCATCCAAATCCTTAGCACAATTAGCCTCTTTCAAAGCCTCTCCCATAAAATACTCATCGTCCAAAACTAAAACTCCCATAATGCTTAAATAAAAAAATTCATACAAAGGTATAAATAAAATTCCTATTTTTGCCAATGGAATAATTTAAAACACAGAAAATGCAAGAAGAAAAATTCAAACATAAAATAGACCTTCAAATTAGATTTAGCGATATAGACCCATTGAATCATGTGAATAATAGTATAATAGCTCAATACTACGATGTTGGGCGTATAAACTATTTAAAACAGGTATTGGGAGAGGATTTGATGTGGAGTTCGGTAGGAGTGGTGATAGTAAACCTAAATACGAATTTCTTTTCCCCAATATTTATCACAGATGAAATAGAGGTGCAGACCAAGTTAAAGAGTTTTGGCAATAAGAGTATGAAGACCTTACAACTAATTAGAGATAAGAAAACAGGTGAAATAAAATCCACCTGCGAAACAATAATGAGTGGCTTTGACCCTCAAACCAACCTCTCAGCCCCAATACCACAGGATATAAAAGACCTATTCAATAATTTTGAAAACTCATAGATGTTATGGAAAATAAATTTACATCATCAGAGATTTTATTTTATTCATCAGAAGATGGTAAATCAAAAATTGAAGTACGTTTAGAAAATGAAACTGTATGGCTTACTCAAATGCAGATGTCAGAGTTGTTCCAAACTACAAAGCAGAATGTAAGTTTGCATATAAATAATATTTACAAGGAAGGTGAACTAAAAGAAATTTCAGTTGTCAAGGAATACTTGACAACTGCCTCTGATGGTAAAAAATACAAGACTAAGTATTATAATCTCGATGTAATAATTTCAGTTGGTTACCGTGTTAAATCGCATAGAGGTACTCAGTTCCGTATATGGGCAACCCAACAATTAAAAGAGTACATTATTAAAGGTTTTGTATTAAATGATGAAAGATTAAAAGAACCAGGAATTACCAATCAGTATTTTGAAGAACTTTTTGAAAGAATAAGGGATATTCGAAGTTCTGAAAAGATATTTTATGCAAAAATAAAGGATATTTATTCTACATCTTATGATTATGATAAGAATAGTCCAATGAGTATAGAATTTTTTAAGAAAGTACAAAATATGATGCATTGGGCTATTCATAAACATACAGCTGCAGAAATAATTTACCAAAGAGTAAATTCAAATGTAGAAAATATGGGATTAACCTCATGGAAGAACTCACCTTATGGCAAAATTAGAAAATCAGACGTAACAATTGCAAAGAACTATCTTTCTGAGGATGAATTAAAAGAATTAAATTTAATAGTTGATCAGTATTTATCTTTTGCAGAATTACAAGCACGACAAAGGAAGCCAATGTATATGAAAGATTGGATAAAAAAGCTAAATGATTTTCTTACTCTTAATGACAGAGAAATACTAAACCATGCAGGCAAAATATCGTCAGAAATGGCAAAAGAACTTGCAGAGGCTGAATATGATAAATATAGACTTAAACAAATCGTAATAGAGGATTCGGTTGATTTGAAAATCTTGGAAAACAATATTAAGAAACTAAATAAATAATATAATGTTATGGAAAAGTTGTTATTAAGAGAAAAAGAAGTATCACCTAATAATGTTGTGTTATTTAATTTATTAGGTGATGTTTATAATTCTTACGAGGAATTGGAGAATACACTAAAAACATTGGATTTGGTGTATATTTGGAACTATTATAATGATGGAAAAGCATGGCTTTGCAAAAGATAATTCCCAATTCCAAGACCTATTGAAAATCATTAATTATAAACGATTTTCTAAATAATTTTAGTTTTTTCTTACTTGTTTTTCAATAAATCACGTATTTCGCTTAATAGTTTTTCTTCGTTGGTTGGCTCTGGTGCTTTTGGCTCTTCAACTGGTGCTTCTTCTTTCTTCTTTGCTGCATTCATAACTTTAATAACCATAAAGATAGAGAAAGCAATAATTAGAAAGTCAAATAGTACTTGTAAGAAATTTCCATAGTTTAGTGTTACTGCTGGAATATCTCCAACAGCATCTTTCATTACGAATTTTAAATCTGTAAAATTAACTCCACCTACCAAAAGACCTATTGGAGGCATAATAATATCATTTACAATAGAAGAAACTATCTTCCCGAAAGCTCCTCCAATAATGATACCCACTGCCATGTCGATAACATTGCCACGCATAGCAAATGCTTTGAACTCTTGAATAATTTTCATAATCGTTTTGTTTTATAAGATTAATAATTATTTGTATTAAGACTGCAAATATAACAATTAAACTCGGTAATTGTTATAAATCTTTTACAATTCTAAATCCTGTGCAGTATCCGCTTGCATCTTGGGCAGATCCTCTTCTATGACTTACCCTCATAAGTTTGTAATCGAAATTATAACATCCACCTCTATTTCCCTTGCCAATTCCTTTCTTTGGTCCTTGTGGATTGTCTACTGGGCTATCCTTATAATAGAATATCTCATAATTATCATTTACCCATTCCCAAACATTTCCACTCATATCGTAAATCCCTAATTCATTAGGTTTTTTCTGCCCAACAGGATTGGTTTTAACGCCTGAGTTCTCATAGCTCCAACCTACCTCATCGTAATTATTACTACCCGAATATTCATAGTTCTGAGATAATTTACCACCTCTTGCAGCATACTCCCATTCAGCTTCTGTTGGCAATCGTCCACCTGCCCAAGCAGCAAAATCTCTTGCCTCTTGCCATGTGATATTTACAATAGGGTGGGAGTCTATCCAGCCCCAAATAGGCTCTTGTGGTAATTCCTTATTCTTAGCCTTGCAATACTCCTTATATTGCTTAACAGTTATCTCATACTTGCTAATAAAAAAACTATTTAGATTAACGCTATGCTTTGGCATTTCATCAGGATAGCAGTCCTTATCTGTTTGGTCGCAGCCCATAACGAAGCTACCACCTTCGACAAATATCCAATCAAATTTCATCTGAGAAAACCCAGAAAGAGAAATATTAATAAATAGTATTGACAGTATAAAACCAGATAATATTCTTCTCATAAGCTTATAAATTTTAATTACTTGTATCAATTACAATTCTATTAGTCTTCTTGCCTCCTATAAAGCCAAAACCATTCTCAACTCCATTGATAATTATTACAGGTTCGGCAGAGAATGAGAAGCCAGAACTAACCTTATTCAGGGTGTAAAGATAATCAAATATTTGTTTTTCGATTTTAGAAATTTTCAATTCTCCCTTAAAGCTCTCAGATTCTATATATTCATTAAGATAAATACTTTGACTATTTACTTTAAATCTTGCCTTATAGGTCTTATTCTTAAAAAGTTTATTTGAAAATACCCTATAATTATTCTCCCCATCAGAAGGATTTGTACTGCTTGCTTCCTTAGCATAATAAACCCCAGGTGTGTTTTCCCATTCTAAGGATAGTCCTTCAATTTTCACTTCCTCTTCAAACCAAATATTATTCTCCTTATATTTCAAAACAAAATCTCCATCTACCCTGTAATACTCATCATTTTCTCCTCCTTGTATCTCTACTTCCAAATAAATATTAGGATAAATTCCAAACTCTGTACTATCTTTCCTGATAAATATATTTTGGGAATTGACTATTGGAGGAGTTATGTTTGGATTAGCATAACCAATAACTGTATCGAAATCCATATAAGAAATTCTAATTTCAATCCTATCATTCTGTGTAGGAATATAGTTGAATTTATATAAGTTATTATCGTAAGGAGTGTTTGTTGTTTCAATCAAAACATCGTTAATAAATAGTTCAGCTCTTGCATTTAGTACATAACTATTAGTAATGTCATAATCATAATTATATGTTCCGGGACGTGCCGATTTGCTGATTTTTAAAACTATTGTAGAGTCTGCCTCTATAAATGAGGTTACAACAAGCTTATCCTTAGGTAGCTTATCGTTGAAATCTATCTCAAATTCACAAGATGTAATACTTATTGAGATTAGGAATATTAGAATTAAATATATAGCTTTTTTCATGATAAATAACTTATTAATTAAACTTATAGGTGTATGAAATAGTAGGGATTAACGGCATAATACTATATGCAGTTAGGGTAGTAGGGGATGAGCCAGGATTAATAAACATAGGGTTTTTCCTATTATATAGATTATAGATATTAAAACTCCATGTGCTTATACCATATTTTAGTTTCTTATGCTTATTAAAGCTAATATCCATACGGTGATAATTAGGCATCCTGAAATTATTCTTCTCTCCATACATATTAATCACCTGTGGGTAATAGTCATTATCAATTGGTTCATAATAGCTTGCAGTAGGGATTGAAAGTCTTGAACCAGTATTAAATACCCAAGAAACAGCAATATCGTAATTATCATTGAACTTATGTAAAAGAGTGATATTTACCTGATTTCTCGAATCATACCTATCATAATACTTCTTCCCTCCATTAATTTCTCCCGAAGGGAACTCTCTAAATGCCCAAGAAAGGGTATAGGATATCCAGCCAGTAGTATTTCCCTTAGTTCTTTGAGCAAGTAATTCTACTCCATAAGCCTCTCCATTACCTTGGGCAATCTTCTCCTCCCAATCCTCACTCGTATTAAAAGATGAAACCCCATCCTTATAGTCTATCACATTATTTAGTTTCTTATAATATCCCTCGATAGAGAAATTAGCAATCTTCTCTAAATTATAGAAAGCACCAGCACTAAACTGATGAGAATAGATAGGTTTAACCCTTTGGGTTACCGGCACCCAAAGGTCGGTAGGCATGCTTATAATCCCATTAGCAAGTAGGTGGATATTTTGGTTCATCAAAGAATAACCACCCTTAATAGAAAGATTCTTCAAAATAGAATACCTAAACCCAAAGCGAGGTTGCAATGAGGTATAGGTCTTTTCTCCAACATTGAAAATATTAAGATGAAGACCAGGATTCATGCTGAATTTCTCTGTAAAATCCATCTCATCCTCAATAAAAACAATAACCTCATTCCCATCAACAGTATTTCTATTTCTATAAAAATCCTCACTATTATTATTCTCCTTTCCGCTTACGTTGCTGACCTCAGGAGAGAAATGATGACGAGTATAGGAATATCCATAGTTTAATTTATTCCAGCCATTTAGATAGTGATTAAAATCATTTCTAAGGCTATAATCCTCAATACCTGAATAGAAATTAACCTCAAATTGGTTCTCAATTGTAGAGAAAGGACTAATGGTCTTGGAAATCATTTCGGTAGTTATATTAGAGCGATAACGATTATAACTAAGTGTAAGATTTGTGAAAACTTGATCATTTATTTGATGAGCCCAACCAATATTCCCAATAAGATTACCCCAACGAACATCCATATCGGTTTTGTTCTCATTCTTATAAGTATTATTACTATTATCCTTATACTCGTCGTTGTTTTCATAGGAGAAATTATAATTATCCTCACCCCAATAAACGCTTGCCATTATCCTATTCTTAGGGTTGATAATATGATTTATCTTAAAATTCACATCAGTAAAGAAATATCCAAAGTCCACATCCCCACCATCCATTCTACTATTCTCATAAGCTATAAAGGGTTTTAATAACATATCCATATAGGTTCTACGAGCCGAAATATTAAAGCTGGTCTTATCCTTAATAATAGGTCCTTCTAAATTCAACTTAGCAGAGATAATGCCAATGCTAACATCCCCTCTAATCTTATCTAAATTCCCGTCCTTCATCCTTACATCCACAACCGAAGAAGCTCTCTGACCATAGCGAGCAGGAAAACTCCCCTTATAAAATTCAATATTCTTAATAGCATCGGTATTAAAGGTAGAGATAAAACCCAAGAGATGATTAGGATTATAAATAGGAACCCCATCAATAAGGTATAGGTTTTGGTCAATATTTCCACCTCTAACATATAGCCCAGTAGTCCCCTCAGTACCGCTCTTTACTCCTGGGAGCAATTGTAAGGATTTCAAAAGGTCGCTCTCACCAGTAAGCGAGGGAAGAGCAGAAATAGTCTGGGGATTAATCACAATCTTACCAGGAATAGCCTCTTGAATAAATTTCTTATCCTCGCTCTTATCTGTAATAACAACCTCATCCAAGAGATTGCTTTGTTTAAGATAAACAGTAATAGAAGTATCCTTAGAGCCTGTGAGATTAATTATTTGTCTCTTATACCCAACATAGGAAATGTAAATTAAACTCTCATCCTGGGGAATAAGCAGGGAGAAGAACCCAAAATTATTAGTGGTAGTCCCTACTGTATTATTTAGATTATAAATATTAGCCCCAATAAGACTTTCTTTCGATTCTTGGTCATAAACATAACCACTAACCCTGTATTTCTTAGTCTTAGCACTCTGAGCAAAACTACCAGCAGTAATTAGACATAGTATTAATAAGGACACAAACCCTTTCATTTAGTTTTAAATTTTTAATTTTAATTTTTTATTTATACATCGAACATTAGGTTCATAAAGCTATTTTCAAATATCTCTTTGGTTAATTGCTCTTGGCTTAGCTCTCTTAGTTCTTTTTCTCTTAGTTTGTTTTTTTCATTATTATATTTCAAATATAATTCTATTGCCATTTCTGGGTTAATAATCTTTATCATTCCCTTATTAT
>Ga0265293_10010067_pt1 | contig 13336 bp, 10 predicted proteins | sample Munlanlewell138R_FD_192505 | JGI IMG/M metagenome (GOLD analysis project Ga0265293, IMG submission 192505) | Leachate microbial communities from a municipal landfill in Southern Ontario, Canada - Leachate well 138R | ecosystem: Engineered > Solid waste > Landfill > Unclassified | place: Canada...
CTCGATCTGGGGGATCGCATCTCGGATATCGATCATGCCACCGATCTGCGCCTTGAAACCGAAGTGGCGGACATGTTTCGCGCCATTCCCCGCCCCGCCCTGCATATCAACGGCAATCACGACCGCGACCACCTGAGCGTGGCCGAGAATGAGGCCATTTTGAACCAGTCGATGGGCCATGAGGTCCATGATATCGAAGGCTGGCGGCTGATCTTGTGGCGCGCGGACAGCCGGATCGGCAATACCCCCGATGGCCGCAGCTTTCACCTGCCCGATCCCGATCTGCACTGGCTTGCCGGCCAGATGCAGAAAACCGACCGCCCGACGCTGATTTGCGCGCATGTGCCGACATCGGGCCATAGCCAGATCGGCAATTACTATTTTGAAAACCGCCCGCAGGCTTCGACCTATCCGCAGGCCGCCGCCGTGCGTCAGGCGCTGGCGCTGGCACGGGTTCCGGTGGTCTGCCTGTCGGGCCATGTGCATTGGAACACGCTGACCACGGTCAATGGCATCACCCATCTGACCCAGCAATCGCTGACCGAAAGTTTCACCACCGGCGGCGAGCCTGCGGGCGCCATGGGGCTGATCGAACTGTCCGACGGCGCCCTGTCATGGGATGTCGTCGGTCGCGATCCGTTCCGCTTTGCCCTGCGCCCCACGGCGGACCGCTGGACACCCCCGCTGGCCCGGCCCGCACCCATCCCCGCCGAAGCTGTCTAAAAGGCCGATATCATGACCCGCACCACGCTTTTGACCGTTGAAAATCTGTCGCTCGCCTTTGGCAGCCATATCGCGATGCAGGGGCTGAACCTGTCGGTTTCACGCCATGAAACCGTGGCGCTTGTCGGCGAAAGCGGTTCGGGAAAATCGGCGACGGCGTTGGCGCTGATGCGGCTGATCGAACGCGAAGGCGGGCGGATTCTGTCTGGCGCGATCCGGCTTGCGGGCCAGCCGGAACTGGATATTGCGCAACTGTCGGACCGCCGGATGCGCAAGATCCGGGGCCGCCGGATCGCCATGATCTTTCAGGAACCGATGACGGCGCTGAACCCGGTCATGCGGCTGGGCGATCAGGTGGCCGAGGCGATTTCCACTCATCGCGGCCTGCGCGGCGCGCCCCTGCGCGCCGCCGTGCTTGAGGCGTTCGCGCGCGTCCATATCCCGCTGCCCGAACAGCGGATGGCGCAATATCCGCATGAATTGTCGGGCGGTATGCGCCAGCGGGTCATGATCGCGATGGCGCTGGCCTGCCGGCCCGATATCCTGATCGCGGATGAACCCACGACCGCGCTTGATGTCACCACGCAGGCTGAAATTCTGGCGCTGATCCGCGAATTACAGGCCGAAACCGGCATGGGCGTGATTTTCATTACCCATGACATGGGCGTCGTGGCCCAGATCGCGGATCGCACCGTGGTTCTGTGCCGCGCCCGTCCGGTCGAAGAGGGGCCGACCAAGGCGCTGTTTGCCGCCCCGCGTATGGAATATACCCGCGAATTGCTGGCCGCCGCGCCCAGTCTTGGCACCGGGCGGATACAGGCGCGGCGTGGCGCGCTGATCGAAAAACCGGTGCTGGCAGTGCGCGATCTGCATGTGCGTTTTCCGGTGCGCCGGGGGTTGCGGCCGCTTGATTATCACGCGGTCAATGGTGTGGATCTGCAGATCTTTCCCGGCGAAACGCTGGGGCTTGTGGGGGAATCGGGGTGTGGGAAATCCACGCTGGCGCGGGCGGTAACGCGGCTGCTGCCCGCGGTCTCGGGGGATATCACGCTGCTGGGCCAGCCGATCGCGCAGGCATCGGCGCGGCAACTGCAACCGCTGCGCGCGCGCATGCAGATGGTGTTCCAAGACCCCCATGCCAGCCTGAACCCGCGCATGCCGGTGCACCGGCTGATCACCGAACCCGCGCGGCTGGCGGGCAAGGTGACATCCGATACGGATGCCCGGGCGCTGGCCATGGCGCTGCTCGCCCGTGTATCCCTGCCCAACGACGCCGCCGATCGCTATCCGCATCAGTTTTCGGGCGGCCAGCGTCAGCGGCTGTGCATCGCGCGGGCGCTGTCTGCCGGGCCATCGCTGATCGTGGCGGATGAGCCTGTCTCGGCGCTCGACGTGACGGTTGCCCGCCAGGTCACCGATCTGCTGGCCCGGCTGCAGGCCGAGGATGGCATGGCCTGCCTGTTCATCTCGCATGATCTGGCGGTGGTCGAACGCAGTTGCCACCGGGTGGCCGTGATGTTCGCGGGCCAGATCGTGGAAACCGGCCCGACGGCGGCGGTGCTGTCAAACCCGCACCACCCCTATACGAAACGCCTGATCGCGGCCGTGCCCCTGCCCGATCCGAACCGCCCGATCACGGCGCCAAGCACCCCGTTCGCGCGCCCGAACCTGCTTGCGGCACCGGGCAGCATCGCCTCGTTTCCGCCGCTGATCGAGGTGGCACCCGGCCATTTCGCCCGCATCACCGCCCAACCGAAACGGCCTGCCACGCGCGCGCTGCGGCTGGCCGAACATGCGGTCTGATCGCCTAGCCCGCAAGGAATGCGGCAATGGCCTCTAGCTCCGCGGGGCGGATTTCGTGACCGCCATCATGCAGATGCAGTTCGACCTGCGCGCCCTGATCGCGCAAATATGCGGCAAGGGCTTCGGTCTGGGGCAGCGGGCAGATCGGATCGCGCCGCCCGGCCGTGATCAACACCGCGCGCCCGGCCAGTCCCGGTTGCGGCGCCGGTGACCACGGCACCAGCGGGTGCATCAACACCGCGCGGGCAAACAGATCGGGCACCTGCAACAAAACCGATGCCAGGATATTCGCACCATTGGAATAGCCGAGCCCATAAACCGGCCCGCCGGGATGCGCGGCGCGATGCGCGCGAATGAAACCGATCATCTGATCCGTCCGGGCGGCAAGATCGTCCATGTCATAGACCCCTTCGCCCATACGCCGGAAAAAGCGGTTGGCGCCATGTTCCGACACATCGCCCCGCGGCGACACGATGCCCGCATCGGGCAGGATCTGGCTGATCAGGCCGGGGAATTGATGCTCGTCACCCCCCGTGCCGTGAAAGGCAAAGACCAGCGGCGCGCCCGGCGCCGGTTGCGTGGCAATATGTTTATAGCTGTTGAGCGGCATGGAATTCTCCGGAAAATGTCAGTCGATCGGCGCAAGCTCGGCTTCGATACGCGCACGCAGATGGGCATGTTGGTGCGGCAGTTTCAACGCCTCGCCCAGATGGGCGCCGTCCTCGTCACGGGTAAAGCCCGGCTCGTTCGTGGCAATTTCAAACAAGACGCCGCCCGGGGTGCGGAAATAGACCGCCCAGAAATAATCCCGGTCGATCACCGGCGTGACCTGGGCGCCAATAGCGATCAGCGCCCTGCGCACGTCTTGCTGCGCGGCGCGGTTTTCCACCGCAAAGGCCACATGATGCACCGATCCTGCCCCTTCGCGCGCGCGGGGCGCATCAGGCGCGATATCAAGGTCAACAATATCGGCGCCATTGCCGCCTTTGATCGCGAAACGGATCAGCCCGCCTTCGCGCGCCACTTCGTCATAGCCCATGAACGTCAGCAGTTCTGCCGTCGCGGCGCCATCGCGCAACTGCATCGTCACACCGCGAAAACCGTGGATGCCATGCTCTAGCGGCACCGGCCCGGCAAAGGGCACGCGCGGATCGCCCGCCACTTCGGCCAGCGCGAAACCATCGCCGTCGGGGCCAAGGAAACGCAGCCGCTTTTCACCAAACCGCATATCCCGTGCGATGCCCTGCACCCCCGCGGCGTCCAGCCGTTCCTGCCACCAGCCGATAGCGCCCTGCGGGATCGCAAAGACCGTTTCGCCCACCTCGCCCGCGCCGCGCCTGCCTTTGACGATATGGGGAAAGGGAAAACAGGTCATGATCGTGCCCGCCGTGCCGGTCTCATCCCCGTAATACAGGTGATAGACATCGGGCGCGTCGAAATTGACGGTTTTCTTGACCCGCCGCAGCCCCAGCAGCCGGGTGAAAAACGCGTTGGTTTCGCGCGCATCCGACGCAAGCGACGACACATGATGCAGGCCGTTGATCTGGGTCAGCATGGCAAAACCTTTCTGTGCTTGCCTAGCATATAGGCCTGACCCGGCGCGTTGCACAGCCGCGCATGGAACTGATCCGGGCCGGCCCCGTTGGCCCTTATCCATGACATAGGAGCAATCGCCATGAGCATCGCACGCGTTACCGAAATCTCTGCCACCTCGCCCGAAAGCTTTGAGGCCGCCGTCAAGGCCGGGCTCGACCGGGCCTGCAAGACCCTGCGCAATGTCGAAAGCGCCTGGGTCAAGGACATGAATGTCAAGATCGAGAATGGCGCGGTCAAGGCCTTTCGCGTCAATCTGGCCGTCACTTTCGTGCTGGATGACACGGATTCGCTTTGATCCATCCGACCGCGTGGGCGCCGATGCCCGCGCGGTTGCACCCTGTGGTTGAAACGCCGGCAATATGCAGCTAGGCTTTTTCCATTGCGTGCGTTCGATGCTACCGTAGATTGTAATCCAGTAGCGTGAATTCAAAGCTCGTTCAGGCGCACCCCCTTTCGGTCGATATCCGGTGGGGTTGGACAAATGAATGGAGCGCTGAACATGAGATCTTCCCGTCCTCTGCTGTTGACCTGTGCCACGCTTGCAGCGTTGCATGCCACCGGTGCTTGGGCCCAAAATTGGACGGGCGCTGAATCCAATGACTGGGCCACGGGTGGCAACTGGTCCACCGGCACGGTGCCCACGGCGGGCACGGTTGGGATCAACGTGGGGGTGGCAATCCCGGCCCGCGCCACGGGCGTGGGGTTTACCGGCACCACACTCAATGTCGGCACGATCGCTGCAGGCGGGCGGCTGCTGATGGAGGGCGGGTCGGTCTTTGATCTGGGCCGCGCGACCATCGGCAGCGGCGGCGCCGGGCATCTGTTGCTGACGGACAGCGGGACGCAACTGCGCGTGGCCCATACCGGCAGCCTGAATATCGGCAGCACCGCCAGCGGACTGGGGCAAGTCGATATCGTTGACGGGGCCCGCGTGGTTGCGGGTAACGTATCGCTTGGCAATTTGCGCGGATCGGGGGGGCTGACTATCGACGGGGCCGGATCGCTTTTGCAGATCACCAATCGAGATCTGTCGGCAGCCGGTCAGACCGGCGATGTCGAGATCAACGTCACCAATGGCGGCGCGATTGATATCGACCGCGACACAGGCCGCGGCTGGCTGCAACTGGGCAGCAATGGCACCACCACAACGCGCCTGCATGTGTCGGGCGCCGGATCGCAGGTCGCGTCCGAAGGCCATGCGGTCATCGGCGAATTCGGCATCGTCCGCGCAATCATTGCGGATCAGGCGCTTTTGCACACCGATAGCTCGATCGTTGTTGCGGCCACGGCCAGCGCGAATGGCGAACTCGTCGTGGCCACGGGGGCGGTGGCGCGGGGAACGGATACGGTCATCGGGCTGGGTGGCGGCCAGGGCCGCATAAGCTTGGTCGATGGCGGGCAACTTGTCAGCGCCGGGCCGGTCACCCTGTCGGCCGCGGGGCTGACTTCGGACGGGACGCTGACGATCGGGGGGGATGCAGGGGCCGGGCCAGCGGGGGCCGGTATTCTGACGGCGCCGGAAATTCTGTTTGGCACGGGCACCGGCACGCTGGTGTTCAACCACACGGATATGGCGCATGATTTCACCGCCGGGCTGCGCAGCATGCCCGATGGCACCCATCTGATCGACCATATCGCCGGAACCACGATCCTGCACGGAGATGGCGCGGAATTTCTGGGCACCACCACGGTGCGCGGCGGGCAGTTGATGCTGGCCGCGGGCGGCAGTCTGGGTGGCGAGACCACGGTGTTTTCGGGCGCCACGCTGGGCGGGACCGGCGCGCTGGGCGGGCTTGCCCTGACGAACGGGGCAATCATCAGCCCCGGCGATGCGGCGGGCGAGACCGGCACGCTGACGCTGAGCGGCGATGTCACCTTTGGCTCCGGCGCGATCTATCACGTCGATGTCGATCCCCAAGATACCGGCACCAGCGATCTGATCCATGCCGCACGCAGTGCCACGCTGGCGGGCGGATCGGTGCTGCATATCGGCGCGGGCGGCGATTATCCGGTCACGGGCACATGGACGATCCTGACCGCCGACGACGGTGTGAGCGGCACATTCGCCGAGGTGAACAGCGATTTTGCCTATCTCGACCCGTTGCTGAGCTATGATGCCTATAATGTTTATCTGAACCTGACCCGCAATGATATTGCCCTTTGTCTGCCGGGGATGAGCGCTAATCAATGCGCCACCGGCACCGCGGTCGAGACCACGGGCGCAGGCAGCCCGGTATTCGACGCCGTCATCGGGCTGGATGCTGTGGGCGCGGCAGCGGCATTCGATCAGCTTTCGGGGGAAATCCATGCCTCGGCCCGATCGGCGCTGATCATGGATAATGGCGCGCTGCGCGATGCGGTGGGTGCGCGCCTGCGTGTGGATCTGGATGTTGTCTGTCATCAGCGCGATGGCAGTGCCCCCGCGCAATGCGAAACCGCCACGCTTTGGGGGCAGGGTTTCGGATCTTGGGGCCGGATGGATGGCGATGGCAATGCCGCCGCGCTGGATCGCGGCACGCATGGGGTGCTGATTGGGGCCGATGGTTATCTGGGCGATTGGCGGCTGGGCGTGATGGCGGGGATGAGCCAGACGGATATCGAACATCCCGCCGCCGATGCCACGGCGGAAAATTACCACCTGGGGATTTATGGCGGCACCGACTGGGGTGCGCTGGCCCTGCGCACGGGGCTGACCCATTCGTGGCATGATATCGACACCACGCGCAGCCTGACGTTGCCCGGCCTCGACGAAACGCTGACGGCGGATCAGCGCGCCAGATCGCTGCAAGCGTTTGGCGAACTGGCCTATGGGTTTGAAGCGGCCGGTGCGCAGCTTGAAACCTTTGGCGCGCTGGCGCATGTCCGGCTGCGCGCGGACGGGTTTTCCGAGGCCGGGGGCGATAGCGCCCTGACCGTGGCGGGTGGGCGTTCGGATGTGACATTCACCACGCTCGGCCTGCGCGGCGCACGGGATATCGCGGTTGGTGCAAACGGGGGGCGGGTGACGGGCATGATCGGCTGGCAGCACGCGTTTGGCGATATCACGCCCACGGGCCTTCATGCCTTTGCGGGCGGCGATCCTTTTGCGATTTCCGGCACGCCCATCGGGCGCAACAGCGCCCGGCTGGAACTGGGGCTGGAGCTTGATCTGGCGCCGCAAACCCGGCTGGGCGTCGCCTATGCGGGGCAATTCGGGTCGGGCACCGATCACGCCATCCGCGCGCGGCTGGATATCCGGTTCTGAACCCCAAAAGCTGCGCGCCACAAGCCAAAGGGCGCGCAGCCACGCCAAAATCTGCCAGCCATTTGCCCCATATAATCCCATCGCCTGATCCCAGTGATCCGAATCTCACCCTAGACCCCAATCCTTGACGAAAGATGAACGCCGGAACGAACGCCGTTCCCGATGGTTTGCCTTGTGTCAAAGGAGGGCTGCCATGGCTTTGCGGGCAAACTGGAAAGGCGTGCTGAAAATCGGCGAGGTCACTTGCCCCGTGGCGCTTTATACCGCCGCCTCGACATCCGATCGCATCGCGTTTCACACGCTTAACCGGCGCACCGGCAACCGCGTTCGCCGGCAATTCATCGATAGTGAAACCGGCAAGCCTGTCGCGCGCGACGATCAGGTCAAAGGGTATGAAACCGCGCCGGGCGAATATGTCATCCTGCAACCCGATGAAATCGCCGCCGCCGTTCCGCAAAGCGACAAGATATTGAATGTCAACGCTTTTATCACCTGTGCCGATGTCGATACGGTCTATTTCGACAAGCCCTATTACCTGACCCCCGCCGATCCCACCGCGGCCGAGGCCTATGCCCTGATCCGCGAAGGGCTGCGGGGGCGGCAGGTGGCAGCGCTTGCGCGCACGGTGCTGTTTCGGCGCCTGCGCACCGTTTTGATCCGGGCCGAAGGCAAGGGGCTGATCGCGACCACGCTGAATTTCGAACATGAAGTGCGCGCGGCCAGTGACGCTTTTGCCGATATCCCCGCGCTGAAAATCAAGGGCGAGATGCTGGATCTGGCCCGCCATATCATCGACACCAAGATGGGCCGTTTCGACCCGGCCAAATTCGATGACCGCTATGACGCCGCGCTGGCCGAACTGGTCCGCGCCAAGGCCGAAGGGCGCAAGATCACGCCGCCCAAAGCGCGCGCCGAAGGCAAGGTCGTCGATCTGATGGAGGCGCTGCGCGAAAGCGCCGCCGCCGCCAAGCCCCGGCGCAAATCCCCCACGCGCCGCAAAAAGGCGGGGTAAGCCATGGCTACGCTTGAAACCTATCGCAAGATGCGCGATTTCAAAGCAACGCCCGAGCCGCGCGGACGCAAAGCAAAATCGGGCGGCACGTCTTTCGTAATCCAGAAACACGACGCAACCCGGCTGCATTACGACCTGCGGCTGGAAATGGATGGCGTGCTCAAAAGCTGGGCGGTGACGCGCGGCCCAAGCCTTGTGCCCGGAGAAAAACGGCTGGCCGTGCATGTCGAGGATCACCCCCTCAGCTATGGCAGCTTTGAAGGGGTGATCCCCAAGGGCCAATATGGCGCGGGCGCGGTGATCCTGTGGGATCGCGGCACGTGGACGCCCGTGGGCGATCCGGCGCGCGGCTATGCCAAGGGCCATCTGGAATTCGAACTGGCGGGCGAAAAGCTGACGGGCCGCTGGCATCTGGTGCGGATGCGCGGCAAGGCGAATGAAAAACGCGAAAACTGGCTGCTGATCAAAGGCGAAGATGCGGCGGCGCGCAGCGAAAGCGATCCCGATATTCTAACCGAGCGGCCGGAATCGGTTACCAGCGGCCAAACGGTCGAGGATGTGGCCAAAGGCAGCGCGCCGGGGCCAAAAGCTGCGCCGCGCAAGGCAGGAGGCGCTGCGAAAACCACCAAAGCCGTTGGCAAAGCCGCTTCCCTGCCCGATTTCGTCGCGCCCGCGCTTGCCACATTGCGCGCCGCGCCGCCTGCGGGCGCGGATTGGCTGCACGAAATCAAATTCGACGGCTACCGCCTGCAAGCCCGGATCGAGGGTGCGGATTTGCGGCTGTTGACGCGCAGCGGGCTTGACTGGACCGCCCGTTTTGGCACCGCCATCCCCGCCGCATTGCGCGCGCTGGGGGCCGAAAGCGCGCTCATCGATGGCGAAGTCGTGGTCGAGGCCCATGGCGGGGCGTCGGATTTTTCCGCGCTTCAGGCGGATCTAAGCGCGGGGCGCGAGGATCGCTTCGCATTCTATCTTTTCGATCTGCTTTATCTTGATGGCCGCGATCTGCGCGCCCTGCCATTGATCGAACGCAAAGGGATGCTTGAGGCGCTTTTGCAAGGCGCGCCCGCGCCCCTGCGCTATAGCAGCCATTTCGGTGAACGCGGCGCGCTGGTGCTGCGCCACGCCTGTCGGTTATCGCTTGAGGGGATCATTTCAAAACGTGCGGATGCGCCCTATCGCTCGGGGCGGGGGCGTTCTTGGGTGAAATCCAAATGCTCGGCCCGGCAGGAATTCGTGATCGGGGGCTATGTGCCCTCGACCGTGTCGGAACAGGCAATCGGATCGCTGGTTCTGGGCGTGCATGGAACCGATGGGCTGGAACATGTCGGCCGCGTCGGCACCGGGTTTTCCCAACAGGTGGCCGAGGATCTGTTCGCCCGGCTTGATCCGCTGCGCAGCCTCGAAAGCCCCTTTGCCGCGCCATTGACCGCGACCGAGGCTTGCAAGGTCCGCTTCACCCGCCCCGAGCTGGTGGCCGAGGTCGAATTTCGCGCCTGGACGGCGGATGGCCATCTGCGCCACGCCTCGTTCCGGGGGCTGCGCGAGGATAAACCCGCGGCCGAAATCATCCGCGAATCCGCCGCCACCGCGCCCAAACCCCAGCGCCGGCGGGTGAATCTGACCCATCCCGACCGCATCTATTGGCCCGAAGCCGGCATCACCAAGGAAGGTCTGGCCGATTACCATGCCGAGATCTGGCGTCATATCGCGCCTCATATCACCGGCCGCCCGCTGGCGCTGCTGCGTGGCCCCACCGGCATTTCCGGGCAGCTTTTCTTTCAAAAAAACGCCTGGAAGGGGATGAACAAACATATCATCCCGGTCACCGACCCCAAGGATCGCAAGGGACCACAGCTTATCGCGATCGAGGATCTGGACGGGTTGATGGGGCTGGTGCAATCGGCGGCGCTGGAAATTCACCCCTGGGGTGCGCGCTTGGCGGATTGGGACCGCCCCGATCTGATCACCATGGATCTCGACCCCGGCGAGGGCGTGGAATGGCCCGCGGTGATCACCGCCGCGCAAGAAGTCCGCGCAAGGCTGGAGGCGGCGGGCCTTGCGGCTTTTGTTAAAACATCGGGCGGCAAGGGGCTGCATGTGGTGGCCCCGCTGGTGCCGCGCGCGGGCTGGCCGGCGGTGAAAGCCTTTGCCAAAGGCATCGCCGATGCGATGGCGGCTGACAGCCCGGATGCCTATGTGGCCACGATCGCCAAGGCGAAACGGCGCGGCAGGATATTGGTCGATTACCTGCGCAACCAGCGCGGCGCGACTGCCGTGGCCGCATTTTCGCCCCGCGCGCGCCCCGGCGCACCCGTGTCCATGCCGCTGGGGTGGGAGGAACTTTCCCCCGACCTTGGCCCCGCGCATTTCACGGTGGAAAACGCCCCCACCCGCCTTGCGGCCCTGACCACCGATCCATGGCAAGATTTCCGCACCGCCGCCGCGCCGTTAGCGGGTAAGAAAGGATAACCATCCCACTCGCCCATCCCCGCCACGCGGCGTTAATGTCTTGTGACAGGTTCGTCAGCTAATCTATTGTTTATTAATAATTTGTGCAGGCATCACTTCTCGGCGGCAAGGCTGCGGCGCAGGGCCTCCATGATGTCGATGACGTTGTCGCCCTCGGGTGCTTTGGGCTTGGCCTTTGCCTTGCGTTTCGCGCCTTTTTTGCGCGTGGCGATGATATCGCGCAACCGTTCCTGCACCGGGTCGTCCACCATCTCGGGCGCCCAATCCTCGGTCCGTTCCGCGATCAGTTTGCGCATCAGGGTCATCAACCTTGCGGCGGGTTTTTCGGCCTCGATCGCGTCGAAATAGGCGTCGTCATCGCGGACCTCATCGCCATAGCGCAAGGTCCACAGCACGATCCCCTTGCCGCGCGGGGCAAGCATCACCGCCCGTTCGCGCCGATACATCACCAGCCGCGAAATCCCGACCGTGCCGGTGCCCGCCATCGCGTCGCGGATCACGGCAAAGGCTTCTTCGCCCATCTTGTCGGATGGCATCAGATAATGCGGCTGATCAAGCCAGACCCAACCGATGGTGTCGGCCTCGACAAACATATCGATATCTATGGTCCGGGTGCTATCAAGGGCGACGGCGGCGATCTCGTCATCCTCAAGCATCACATGCGCATCCTCGCCTTGGGGATAGCCTTTGATCTCATCCTCCTCGGCCACGGGTTTGCCGGTGACGGCATCGACATACTGGCTCATCACCCGGTTGCCGGTTTTCCCGTTAAGCGTGTGAAACCGCAGCTTGCCCGCCTCAGATGTGGCCGGCATCATCGCCACCGGACAGGTGACGAGCGAAAGTTTCAGATAGCCTTTCCAGAAGGTGCGCGGCGCCATGGGGGCTATTTATTGGTGCGGCCGCGTTGGTTCGGGTCAACCGCGCCTTCGGGGGTGGTGTCGTTGAGCACATCGCCCTCGAACGTGTTATCGCCGCCGATCAGGGGATCTTTGCGGTCCACCCCCTTAGAGCGGCCAATGCCCGGATCGCCGCGCAAATCGGCGTCAGAGGGATGTTTCGATTTCGGATGTTTGCTGGTCATGGGGGCCTCCTGCAGTCCTGATCGCAACGGCCGGGACGGGTGAAAAGTTCCGCGGCCGCCGGATCAGCGCCGGTGCGAAAGGCCCCTTTAGCTTACATGGCGGGCGGATAGCCTGCATCGGTCAGGGCGGCGATGATTGCCTGCTTGTCGGCGCTGGTCGTGACCTTCACGTCACGTGCCGGGGGATCGGTAACGATCTGGGCTGCGGGATCAACGCTGTGAATGGCCTCGCTAACGCGGCGGGCGCAGTTGCCGCAGGTCATGTCGGGGATGGTGAATTGAAACATGCGAACGCTCCTGTGATCGGTTCGCTTCCTGATATGGGCCTTGCCATCGTGGCAAGGTCAAGGGCTGCCGCTTACGAAAACTTTCTGGCCTGCGGGGCTTGACCTTACCACCATTGGAAGCCCCATTTGTCCTGCAATGGATAGAAAGGAAGATTGCCGTGACAGATGCCATACCATTGCCCCGCGAAACCCTGCGCATTCCGGTTGAGGGGATGACCTGCGCCTCTTGCGTGTCGCATGTTGAAAAGACCATCGCCAGATTGCCCGATGTGGCGCGCGTCAGCGTCAATCTGGCCACCGGGCGCGCCGATATCGCCTTTGCCGGCCAGCCCGATGCCGCCGCCGTCATCGGCGCGATTCAGGCTGCGGGCTATGATGTGCCCGAAGTGACAGAGGAATGGGCCGTGGCGGGCATGACCTGCGCATCTTGCGTTGGCCATGTCGAACAGGCGCTTATGGCGGTTGCGGGTGTCACCGCCGCGGCGGTCAACCTCGCGACCGAGCGGGTCCGGGTGCGCCATGTCGCCGGGCTTGTCACCGCCGCAGAGATCGAAGCGGCGATCCGGCGCGCGGGGTATGAGCCGCAGCCCATCGACGCCGCCCCCACACACCAGACCCGCGAAGACGCGCTGGCCGAGCTGCGGCGCGCAACGCTGATCGCGGGGTTGTTGACGCTGCCCGTTTTCGCGATCGAGATGGGATCGCATGTCATCCCGGCGATCCATGATGCCGTGGCGAATACGATCGGAACGCAGACAAGCTGGCTGATCCAGTTCGTGCTGACCACCATCGTCCTTTTCGGGCCGGGGTGGCGTTTTTTCCGCAAGGGCGCGCCAGCCCTGCTGCGTGGCCGGCCGGATATGAATGCGCTGGTGATGCTCGGCACTTCGGCCGCCTGGGGCTATTCGGTGGTGGCGACCTTTGCGCCGCAGGTGCTGCCCGCTGGCACCGCCAATGTCTATTACGAAGCCGCCGCCGTGATCGTGACGCTGATCCTGCTGGGCCGCTGGCTGGAGGCCCGGGCCAAGGGCCGCACGTCAGAGGCAATCCGCCGGCTGATCGGGTTGCAGCCCAAGGTGGCGCAGGTGGAACGCGACGGCCAGATGGTCGAAATC
>Ga0265293_10010068_pt1 | contig 13335 bp, 13 predicted proteins | sample Munlanlewell138R_FD_192505 | JGI IMG/M metagenome (GOLD analysis project Ga0265293, IMG submission 192505) | Leachate microbial communities from a municipal landfill in Southern Ontario, Canada - Leachate well 138R | ecosystem: Engineered > Solid waste > Landfill > Unclassified | place: Canada...
CAGACTTACCCTTTCTACACAGAGGTATTAATGACTGAGCAGAGCAAACATCTACAACATTATTTCGTCTTATGATAATCGGTGTCTTTTCGCCTATACATTCATGGTTCGAAGAAATACTATTAGCGGCAAAAAGCTTTCCTGATTCTCTATAATTGACTGTAGCCCAGAACCCAGCAATCTTAGCGGCAGCATAAGGAGAACGTGGATGGAAAGGAGTTTGCTCATTTTGTGGTGGTGGAGAAGATCCCCATAATTCAGAAGTAGAGCATTGTACGAAATGTGTTTCAGGGCTGAATTTAGACAAAGCTTCTAAACAACGAATAACCCCTGTAGCACCTATATCCATTGTATATTCTGGGATATCGAAACTTACTCTAACATGGCTTTGCGCACCGCAATTAATTAAAATATCCGGTTTAACCGCACCAATCCAATTACAGATTGATCCATAATCTGAAAGATCTCCATAAGTTAAATGAAGATCATTATAGATATGGTCAATTCTGCCGGTATTAAAGGAAGAAGAGCGCCTTAGTAAACCATGCACTTCATAGCCCTTTTCCAACAAAATTTCGGCCAGATAAGATCCGGTTTGCCCGGTTATTCCCGTAATACAAGCTTTTTTCATGAACTTCTCCCAAGATCAATATAACGGATGTTCAGCGTCCAGATCATGCAACATTTCCTGTACATTTATGTACTCTGGTATTGGGTGTTTATTCTTTACAAGAGAATCATAATATTCGCTTCCAAAAACCAATTTTACTATATCATCATCATCGTTTATGCTTTCAAAAAACCCATTATCATCACCTCTCTTGTATAGTTGTTGTTTAAAACGCATACGCTTTGAACTAACAAAAGCAAAATGATAAATAGCCTCCTTTTCTATAACTTTTACCTCAAATTGTATTTGTAAATTACAATGTCCATAAATATGCCCAGGAACATGTTTGGCTATTCTAGGCCATGGTAAAGGAATTAATGTGTTGCCATTTTTCGCCCCTATCCATTTCTCGTTTTTCCAGAACACTATATGTGGAACTACCAAAGCATAACCATCTTCAACATTTTCCTCTACCACCTTTATAAGAGAAACGTTGAAAAACTCGTCCATGTCAGTACACCAAAAAAAATCAATATCATCCTTTACGTGTTTAGACCCCAAAGCAAACATCTTTCTTTTCTCAATAAAAGATGTGCCATAAAATTCCGCGATGGCGGATAAGTCTTGCTCCTCTATTAGTGTAATCTTATTCTCAGGATCAGGGTACTCTTTTATGAATTCATGAGAGCCATCATTAGAGAATTCATTAGTAGTTATGTTCAAATCAAAAAATATCAATTGATCAAAATGTTGATACAGAAATGGCAGCTTTTGTTTCAAAAACGCAATTTCATTATACAGAATGGAAAAATGACAATGCCTCATTAAAACTCCTTTGTTATATACTGCTTCAAAACATTAGCTACATGACATATTTCATGTTCCTTTAATGTGGGATGGGAGGGCAACAAAACACATTCATTGCTTAATTGGTTGGCAACATCAGATCCGCCAAACACAGGTACGTTTTTAAGATGTTGATGCCGGTGGACATGATAGAACATTGGGCGGACATCAATATAGTTTTGATGCATAAACTCCTCCAATGAATCATAAGATTTGTTCCCTTTGATTCTAACCCCAAAAATCCAATCAGAATGAATGGTGTTTGGTTCTGATACCTGAAAGGTAATCTCATCAATATCAGAAAATAAGGCTCTATACATTGAAAAGACCTTGTTCTTCATCTTCTTTATTCTATCTATCTGTAATAACTGGCCATATATCAGAGCCGCTTGAACATTAGTCATTCGATAATTATAGCCAAGTTCATCATGAATATACCTAGTATTAGTTTGCCCTTGGCCTCGTAGTTTGTACAGGAAAGACTTCCACTTATCAGTAGCAATTACAGCGCCTCCCTCACCGGAAGTAATGGTTTTGTTACCAAAGAAGGATATAGAAGAGGCCAGGGATACGGAGCCGGAGGGCTTGCCGTCATATACCCCAGAAAACCCCTCGCAATTATCCTCTACTACAACAATACCTTTCCAGTCTCGTTGTATTTTGGGTACATTAACAATATTGCCCAAGTTATGGACAGCTAGCAAAGCGGTAGTTTCAAGATTACAGGTACCGAGTTTCTCGTACAGTTTATCCAGGTCAAAGTTCCAGGTTTTCGGATCTGTTTCCACCACTTCCAATTCAAACTCTTTGTTATACAGAAAGGAGTTCCAAGCGGCCACATAAACATTGTTGGGAGCAATGATTTTCGTTACTTTCGGACAGGATTGTCTCAGGACCTTGGCCACGAGATGGGTGGCTGCGGTGCCGTTACAGCAAACCAAAGCAGTATTTACCCTGTAGTCTCCTACAGAATGCATACCTGACAATTGCGCCTCTGTTTTGGAGATGTATTCACCCTTGGAGGAAATCCAGGTAGAATCCAGCGCATCGTGAGCGTATTGCAGAATCTCTTTGGTTAAATATGGCTCATATACGGGAATCATTCAAACCTTTTGGTAAATAGAGGTCTTTACGTAACAGGATCCTTTAATCCCATCAAGAATTGTGCGTTTCCAGCTCTTCGGAATAATTTGATCTATAACAGCATAATGAGCCCGTTCAGAATCATCGACTATTAAGAATCCATTATCTTTTAATTTGCTCATACCATGTTTAGCACAACCAGATCTTGCTCTGCCATCTACTAAAACCAAATCAAAATTACCGAAAGAATCAATTGTCTTAGCGTATTTCTCAAATACTTTTCCATAATAATATCTAGATCCTGATAAATAAGCATCAGGGTTGGCAAGATCTTTTGGATTACCAGCTCGATCATAATTGGCATATAGCAAATTAACGTTTGTGATGCCTTGGGTTTTTATTTCTGCACTTAACTTGTTAAACCAATCCTGATCATTCTCCACAGACACTACTGATTTAACTCTCTTGGAAAAGTACAGAGTACTCCCACCAGACCCCCATTCAAACACATCGAAGTCTTTATTTAAGATACCACCTATAAATTCTATTGCTTTGTCTAGCATCCATGGGGCTTCGTTCATTTTTTACCTCTATACTTGGAACAATTAACACCTTCTCTGATAACTATATTAGAATCAAACGCAAACCCATATTTGGCCAGAACCTTGTCAAACCCCAATTTATCTGATAAATGCGTGACATCACCTCCACCCCCAAATGGCGCAAACACATACAAACACCCTCCTGGTTTAATAGCACTGGCAAACATTTGTATGTATTCATCATAGTTTGGTATGTGTTCTAGAACATCAAGTGCGATAATTGAGTCATATGTGTTGGAAATAATTGGCAAAAACGACGCATTATAATCTAACGCCATCAAATCCAAAGAGTGCTTTTTTGCTACAAACTTCACAAACTCTTTTTGTAGAAGATTGACTTCAAAGAAATCAACAGAACATCCCTTGTCACACAATGCAAAAGAATAGTTCCCCGAACCTCCGCCAAAATCTAACACTTTAGAACCTTTGGGAATATCATTCAAAATATTAGGGGCTAGAACGTGTATTGCATTAGCAAACAAATATCCTCTTGAACAAATATAGAACCATCTAATGTTTTGGTCAGTGTCTGGCTTCCATAATTTCCACTCATCTTGAAATGTTGGATATTGTTTCCTGCCAACATACAAATCCACTTCACGGGGACTGAGACCAGTGAAATCTATAAGCTCTTTCTTAACAAATTCTGGTACGTTCATTTTAGGTCCTTTAACATCTCTGGTAAGTTTATGTACTCTGGTATTTTATATTTGTTCTTGATAACCCCATGATAATAATTGCCATATTTTTTTATAGACGCCTTGTTAAAAGGGATAAACCCAAGATTGTCATTTTCTTGAAATGGAAAGATCATTGCCGATGATTGATAAAGCCTTTCCTTGAATTTCATTCTTTCTTGACCAATAAACGCGAAATGATAGATAAGCTCTGTTTCTATGTTTTTGACTTGAAACTGGGATTGTAAAGCGCAGTGACCATACATGTGTCCTGGTACATGCCTGGCTATTCTAGTCCATGGAATAATGGTTTTCCCATCATTAACCTTCCCGCTCTTATCTTTTTTTGCCCCAATCCATTTCTCATTTTTCCAAAACACAACATGTGGCACCAAGGCCGTTTGGCCAGCCCCTATATTCGCCTCTACCGCCTTTATAAGAGAAACATTGAAAAACTCATCCATATCAGTACACCAAAAGAAATCAATATCATCCTTGACCTGTTTTGACCCCAAAGCAAACATCTTTCTTTTTTCACCAAACGAATTGCCACAAAACTCCGTAATTTTTGACAAATCACACTCCTCTATTAGTGTAATCTTGCTCTCGGGATCAGGATACTCTTTTATAAACTCATGAGACCCGTCATTAGAGAATGTATTGTTCAATATATTCAGGTCAAAGAATATTAACTGATCAAAATGTTGATATAAAAATGGTAATTTTTGCTTTAAAAAAGCGATTTCATTATATAGTATGGAAAAATGACAATGTCGCACTATATGTCTCTCCAAGTTATTTTCCCATCTACTACACAGCACTCTTTAGTGGTGGAACCGAACCACTTTTTATTATATATCACCCTAGATGAATGATGAAAATAAGCATTATTGAAACTTATCATATCAAATATATAATTGAACTGTTTTATATATTCAATTAGTTTTTTCAATCCCAAATAACTATATTCTATACACATGACAGAGGGCAGGGTATCAGCCCCTTTAAATCCATCCAGCACCCTAAACTCAAACCCCTCAACGTCCAAACACATAAGATCAACTTGTTTTACCTTAAAGTCAGAAATTAGAACGCTATACGGTTTGGTTAACACATCGTACTCATCAAAATCTACCCCATACCCTTTCAGCTCCTCCAGGTGATCTTCGCCGAATTCAAATGAACCATTACCACCGCCAGCCCCTCCTTTCTTGGGTATTACGTTTTTAAACCGTAAAGTTTCTTCTTTATCAGAAAGACCTATGTTTAGATTAGTGGCATGTGGTCTATTTCTTACCAGCTTGTCATAATAGATTTTGGCAGGCTCTATATTTATGCCTTTCCATCCATGGTCTTCAAAAAACTTACAACAGCTTAAATTCTCTCCATCATAAGCCCCCGCCTCTATGAAAAAACCACTATTGTTATACTTGAAATAGTTCTCATATAAAACCTTATCTACGGGTGGGTCCCACTGCCCATAAAAAGTCATCATATTTTCATCACTCATTTAACATCACCAAATAATATGTTTATATTTTCAATAAACTTTTTTTTATATTCTTTGTTTTTAAAATTTTTCAACGGTTTATTTTTTAAATTAATAATTTCTTTTATTATATTGTTTCCTTTTATAAAATAACAATTTTCATGCATTATATATTTTGAATTATTTGTTAAAAATAAAGAATTAGTTCCTATTGCCAATTCTAAAATAGAAGACATATAATTACTACAAATTCCATTATCTAATATTAAAAATGAATTTGATATCAAATGCAAAAGTTCTTCAAGTGATAAATTATCCATAATAGACATAACTCCCTTTTTATTAGTATTATATCCAATTACACATAATTCTCCAATAAAATCATCCCACTGTTCTACAATTTTTATTGTTTTATTAGAATCTTTATTAAAAAGTAAAATCCCATTCCCCCTTACTACATCATTATAATTTACAATAGGTAACAACCTGCCACAAATTCTGATTTCTTTATTTGGGAATTTGTTTTTTAATAAAATATAATTTATTAAAGATGGCGTTATTATTTTTTTGGTGCAATTTAAATTATCTAAATTTGCATTTGTAGAAAACTCATTAACAAAAACAACGTCACACGTTGACGTTGTTTCAACTTTACAAAACGCAATTTTGTTTTTTAATTTCGGAACATAACCGGCATCAAATAATCTTTTAAACCACAATTCAGAATCAATATCATCAAAATATGGAACATTTAATGTACTAATTTTAAAATTTAACTTTTGGTGTTCTTCTTTTGGTTCTTCTTTTGGTTCTTCTTTTGGTTCTTCTTTAGTAACTGTTTGTTCTTCTTCTATTTTAACATAAAATATTCTGCACGGTCTAATAAAAATTATTTTTCCATTTTTTCTAATCCAAGCATCATATGGATCTGTCTCTAAACTTAAAACTAATTTTTCATTTCCAAATTCTGCAAACTCACACGCAAACACTCCTAAATTGTTTTGTTTAATACCTTTTAGTTTACCCAATTTAACAATTTGTCTAAATAAATTGGTATCATTAAGATCGTTATGTGTTGATAAATCGTCAAAAAAAACATTTGAAATTATTATATGTCCTCGTGCTTTATTAGATCTACACACTTGCACAATATTAGAATGAACATCTATAAATGTTGGATTGTTTGGTTTTAATAAAAACGGAGTACCATTAATAACAACAGAATGATCAGCTCCTCGTAATGATAAAACCTCTATAATATATTTTAATGCTCCGAGTTCAAATTGAAAATTTACAAAACTAGTGTTGTTGTTTAAACGTAAACCATTTTGTAAAAAAGAACAATTTTTTTGTCCTTTAATATATTTTTGTATATATATTGGCTTCATATTATTTGTTTTATCGTTTCTTCTATTTTATTATATATTACATTTATATCTTGCGTTTTATAATTATCTGACCTCCCTTTAAATTGTATTTTTCCAGAAAATTTCTTACCAACCCAAAAATCATTTAACTTTTCTGAATAATCACAAAAACAAAGTAAAGTACAATCTCTATCAAAAAGATTATGTCTATTTAAAGAAAATGTATATGCACCAGAACACCTTCCAACAATTACATCGCATTTTGTTCCTATATATGCATTTTCATTCAAATCACAACCTTGTTTATTAATTAAATCTTTAGTATAAAAAACATTAGACAAATTAATTTTTGAAGACTCTATATTAGTTACTAAAAAATTAACATCATTAAATCTACTAGATAATTTTTCAATTAAACTATTCATATTATAATTTTTAGTTTGAGAGCTTCCAACAGATCCATTTGAAATTAAAACATTAATTTTACCACTCATCATTGATAAATTAATTTTATCAACATCATATTTGGCAAAATCTATACTTGGAAATAGATCTATCAAATCAAATTTTTCTAAATCAACACTAACCTTTTTAGCCGATAAAAACATAGATTCATATAAACAATCAAACGTTGGTCCAAAATTATTATAATATTTAAAATTATCAACACCATACCAAGTATTTATAAATATACCATCGTCTTTTTCAAAATATGTAGAATTAACTTTTGATTTTAAAATATTTAAATATTTATTATCATAATTTGCTGGAAGATCAAATAATATGTTGGGGTTTAATTTATGTCCATAATAAAAAGAAACATTTGGATTTGATTCTTTTACTGTTTCTATTATTTTTTTAACTATACCTCTAGATACATGCAAATCACCATTGTGCCAAGTGTTATAAAAATAAACAAATTTATATGGAAAACTTTTATCTACTAGCAATTTTTCTTTAGCTGCTGGTGGTAAACTTTTAATTGTTGGAGTTTTTTTTGGAACCGCATCAAATTCAACTGCTTGTTTTAATTCATCTAAGTAACAAGATGGTGCCCCCATATACGGACCATTTACAATGTTTTTTAAATTATAACTTCTTATATTGGAAATATGATGGTGTATTGTTTTAATTGATAGACTTGGATTATATAAATCATATCCAGCTTTAATAATTTCATACCCTAATCTACCATCACACCCCCATAATCCCATACAAAAATCACTATATATATATTTTGGAATACCATCAAATATCCAAACGTCACTACTGCCTAACATATTGTAATGAACACAATTCCCATTTTTATCTAAATCCCACCTATTTAAAGCAAAAACTTGATTTGGTTTAATATTTCTAGCTAATACTATACTTTCATCAAAATAAATATCAGAATTACAAATTATATTTATACTTTCGTTATCGTCATATTTTTTAATAGCTAACAAAAAATCTTTAAATTTAAGACGATCATCTGATTCTATCACAATTAAATTAATATTTTTATTTTTACAATTTTTAAATAAACAATTTTCTAATTCTAATTTTCGTTTAGAATCATTTGCATGAAAGAACGCAACAAATACATTAATGTTTTTCACACTTCTCCATATTTAAGATTTTTCAAATAAGACGGATCAACTGTCATATATGGTGGCGGAATTTTTTGTTTTCCATAATTTCTTTTACCAGAATGAATGTGGAACGCTTTGATATCACAACTTGGATTAGCAACCCTATAACCCGCTTTATTAAACTCATAAGCTAAACGATTATCACAACCAGGAATACCCATACAAAAATCACCAAATACATTATTTGGGACTCCTCTAAATATCCACGCATCCTGACTATCTTTTCTAATAAAATGTTTAACTTTATCCCTCACTATATTCCACCTACTTAACGCATATACATCTTCTTTTTTCATATTTAATGTTAACAAAATACTTTCATCAAAATAAATATCTAAATTAGCTATAATATTTATATCGTCATTTGAAGAAACTTTATCTATTACTAAAAAAAAATCTGAAAACTTTAACCTACTTTCAGATTCAATAGCTATAACATTCAAATTTCTATTATTAATGTTTTTATAAAAACATGTAATAAATTCCTGACTTCTAACCTTATCTGCACTGTGATAAAAATTAGTATATAAATTAATCATTAAAAACCATCTCTAAATTGTTTGTAAATATTTTTTGATACGTTTCTTTTATTTTAAAATCTATAATTTTGTTTTTTAATTTTTTAATCTCTTGAATTATATTACACTCTTTGTTTATAAAAAATACATTGTCACACATTATATATTTGGAATTATTCGTAAAAACAATAGAATTTGTTCCCATTGCCAATTCTAAAATTGAAGAAATATAATTATTACAAATACTAATGTCTAATATTAAAGAAGAACTTGCAAATAAAGATACAACTTCTTTTAATGACAAGTTTTCTTTAATTGAATTAACACCAGGTTTGTCTATATCACACCCAACAACAACCAATTTACCAATAGATCCGTCCCACTCATCAACAATTTTCTTCGTTGTATCAATGTCTTTATTAAATAATAATACTTGATTACTTTTTTCAGAATTGGTAAATTCAACTATTGGCAATAACCTTCCACATATTTTAATGTTCTTTTTTGGAAACTTTTCCTTCAATAAAATATAATTTATTAAAGATGGTGTTAATATTGTTTTTGTAGATTTTAAATTGTCCAAATTAGAATTGGTAGAAAACTCACTAACAAACACTCTATCATATATTGGTTTTTTATCAATACTAATAAATGATGTATTGCTTTTTAATTTCTTTAAATAGCCAGCGTCTCTAATTCTTTGAAACCACAATTCAGAATCAATATCATCAAAATGAAGTTTGTTAAATATGCTGAATTTAAATTTATCAATTGGTGGTGTTTTATCCGTCTCTTTTTTATCCGTCTCTTTTTTATCCGTCTCTATAACGGGGTTGTTGACCAACCAAAGCCCCAATAATTTGCATGGATAAACAAAAACAATTTTTTCACCTTGCCTAATCCATGAATTTGGTGGATTTGTTTCAATAAACCTTATCCCAGATTCATCACTTATCTCCGCTCCTTCAGAAGCAAAAATACCATAATCTGTTTTTCTTACTCCTTTTACTTTATCAGAAGATGTAAGACAATTAACCACATTGGTTTTTATAGGATCTTTCCCAAAATCTTGATTAACAAAAATTTTAGAAATTATAATATGACCTTTTGCATTGGCTGGCCTGGTAACTTTAATTATATTTGAATTGATGTTTATTTTTGTTAACTCATTAATAGAATATTCCTTTTCGTTTAAAATAATACTACTATCAGATCCTTTAAGCCTAACAAACTCAATAGCACAATCACTTACAAATTCATCAAGAAAAAATAAAACAGAACTAAGCTGACCATTTAAACGTATTCCGGCCTGTAATTTAGAACACAAATTCTGTTCTTTAATATAGTTATTTAAATTAATCTGTTCCATATCTTACTCTTTGTACGAAACATAAATCGGCAATTTTCTCTGCGAATATAATCCACAATTCTTCCTAAATTCTGCAACTCGACTATCATGCGCTATTGTTTTAAATTTCCTGTACTCTCCAGAGTCTAAATCCCCAACTCCTAAGTGGGTTCCGTTCTCCCTTATATATCCCAACTTAAATCCAAAAAATCTAGCGCGCATCCCAAAATCGCTATCCTCTAATCCATAACGATTGTATTCTTTAAAAAACCCAATCGCCATATGCAACGGCTTTCCAAATACCATACACGCTGTCCCCAAATTCCCCGCAGGCTTGTCCTGAAACTCATACCCACCCTTCTTAACTAATGGATAACTCTTCCCCTCAAAGTTCACCCCAATAGCACCAAATTCAGGATTGCTCTTCAATATTCCTATACTCTCCGCTAACCACCCCTCAGGCATCTCTACATCATTGTCTATCGTACAATACCAATCAGTACCTATCTGATCCGCCGCCAATAATGCCTGGTTCCTGCCACGCCCTATTCCCAAATTGTCATTGTTTAAAACCAATTTTGTGCAACCTAATTCTTTTAAATATTCAACAGTCCCATCTGTAGAATTGTTGTCCACAATAATTAAATTGTAATCACACTTTACAGTTTTATTAATGTTTTCGATTGTACGCTTTGTTAAATCTAAACGGTTATATGTGACCATCATTAAAGAAACTTTTTCCATATAACTCCTCGTACACTTTCATCGGCGTTAACTTATCGTCAATATAGAATTTTTTACTTATACCTAAATACTTCGCGTTCTTTTCAACTCTAAATTCATCAAATGTCTTCACAGAAAAAGCGAAATTATTACCAATAAATAATGCCGCCAAGATAAAATCTATCTCTTTTGCTAAAACTGCCCTAGAATTCTTCATTAAATATATCAAGTTCTCTACACTAAGCGTAGGAATAAATGCTTTGATCCCATAATACCGCTGAGGATAAGGTGTCAAAATAACCAAATTATACCCAGTGCCATACAACATTGCTGCAAATGATCGTATCTCTCCTAACTCCCAATGTAAACATAACTCATCGTAATCAGACCACCCAGTAATGTCAGGTATTAATAATACATACTTTGACCCTAAATCAAATTTGGAAATCTTGGCCAGTTTCATTAACTCCTCACTGGCCTCTAATCTACGTAACCTAGGAAAATAATCCACATTCCAATCTATCATTAAGTTTCTAAATATTTGCTTAAATAAAGAAACATGATCCTTATAACTAAACTCCCCCATATAAGTGCTAACATTGCGATAGTTATTTAAACAATTCATAAATGTTGCGGTCTTACTTCTATTATAGAATAACGGTACTGGATAATTGATTAAATCATCGGCAGTTATCCTTGTTGATTCTTTAGCTAGTCCCTGAAACTTATTCAAATCTTTATAGATTGGATTACCACACCATTCCATCTTTTTACCAGGATAATAACAATTAATAACCTCCAAAAAAGAAAGGGCGAACAGATTCTCTATGAACCCTCCGCCCAAACATAATACCGCAACCTTTTTCTCAAAAGCTTTTTGCCAATTGTCCAAATCCATTTTCGGAACTATGTATTTGCCATTCTTTACATGATATGGTAAACCTTCCGAAAATGGAAAATATCTTATTACCTCAGTATTCATATAGCATATAATTCTTATCTTTCAAATACTTCTCATGATCAATATCATATTTGCCTTCCCAAATTTCTTTAAATGCTTTTACGTTGTCACTTATAAACATTACATTTACGGGGTTCTTTTTTAAAGAAATGCTTTCCTCATGATAAATTTTAACATCTCCACAATATACTATCTTTTTATTTAATTGTTTTACCCTAAGGCAATAATCCACATCGTCAAATGCCCATTTAAACTTTGCCGAGAGCCCTCCTAATTCTTTCCATAAAGAAGCTCTAGTAATAGCACATGCCGCCGTTACAGCTTGAAACTCGCGATTCTTTTCCACATATTCATTAGTTCTATCACCACGCTTATAATGAAATGGAAGATTGTTATACTTGGGACCAAATATAATTCCCGCATGTTGTAATCTGTCTGTACCATTATACAATAACCTGCCACCAACTACCCCAACCTCATTGTCTTTTTTAATAATATTTAACATTTTGTTTAATGCAGAAGCATCACAAAATTCAACATCATTATTTAATAATAAAATATAATCGTCATCTTTCGGATCAGCTTTGTTAAAAAGCCAATTCATTCCAGTAGAAAACGAATCCCTATTATGTCCTATTTGATAAAATCTAGTATAATCGCTATTCCAACTATTCATCTCCTCTTCGGTCATATCTTTAGAACCATTGTCCCTAATATGCCACATAAAAGGAACACTAATACGCAAGCTATTTCTAAGCTTCTCTAGAAGAGGTTTTCCGTTCCAATTTAAAGTTAATATATGAATCATCTTCCTGCCCACTTGTTTACAAAGGTTTTCTTAGAATTTAGAAACAATTCTGAAACATTCAACCTACGACTGGTCATTTTACCAAAATGAACAACTGGCACCGGTATTATCTTAAATGGTATTTGCAATTCGCGAATCCTGAATCCTAAATCCGTATCTTCAAAATACGCAAAAAACTCTTGGCTGAATGGTCCCTTAATTTCATTATCTTCCGGTATCAATTTGTCGAAAACTTCTTTTGATCCACATAAGCACCAACCGCTCATATAGAAGTTACCAGGCTCTAGTTTTGTGGTTTCATGTACAAAGTTAAAGTACTTATCCAGCAAGCCGCCTGTAGGCCCCACAATGGCCCCTTTGGAGGCTCCATGTATCAGTGCTTGGGTCCACCCAGAATGGTCCGCTAGCACCCTTATATCGTTATTTAAGAATAGAATAAACTCCCCACGGGCTAATTCATAGCCACGGTTGGAAGCCGCCCCAAAACCCATATTCTTTTCAAACCGATGTACAACTAAATTGTCCGAAGAAACTAACTGTGCAGTTTCATCCACACTCCCATTGTCCACTATAATAATCTCATGATCTTTGGGAAGTTTTGTTAAATCATTTAATGTGCTTTTGGTGAAATTCCAATTATTAAATACAGGAATTACAATACTTAATTTC
>Ga0265293_10010069_pt1 | contig 13335 bp, 12 predicted proteins | sample Munlanlewell138R_FD_192505 | JGI IMG/M metagenome (GOLD analysis project Ga0265293, IMG submission 192505) | Leachate microbial communities from a municipal landfill in Southern Ontario, Canada - Leachate well 138R | ecosystem: Engineered > Solid waste > Landfill > Unclassified | place: Canada...
GGATGGTACGACAACGAGTTTGTCTTCGAGTCGTCTGTACTAATTATAAAGTTAATCATTGTTATAATTCCGGAGTTGTATTATTTTTAATTGTCTCAAATATTACTTCCGATATATCTCATTCTTCAAATTTAATAGTAAAAAATTGAATCCGGCACTATAAAATACTTGAAGAATATAATAAAAAAATATTTCGACAAGTAAAGTGTTTTTTTGTGTAAGCTGAAAATTATATCATAACAGACGCTCCGACAAGTACTATTGCAATATAAGATAAGGTATATAGAGTATGTATGATTAATTGTAATATCAAAATAAATTGAAATTGGATTATCACATAATTTTATTATAAATTTAATAATTTGTTCAATTTGATTACTTTTGTAATATTGGTTAATCATTTTTTACTTAAAGTTCAGCTAAAATGGCAAAGACCTATAAGGTATTATTTGTATCAAGCGAAGTGTTTCCATTTGCAAAAGAGAGTGGTATAGCGGATGTATCACAATCTTTGCCATTAGCTATTCGTGACTTTAAACATGACATAAGGGTCATGACACCGAAGTATGGTACAATCCGTGAACGCAGAAGTAAAATTCACAACATCAGTCGCTTACGTGAGGTGCCAATAGAAGTCGGAGATAAGACTGACATTGCATTTATCAAATCATCATCGGTCTATTCACCTAAGCATAAGGTACAGGTATATTTTTCAACCAACCAAGATTATTTCGGAGAGAGGTCAGGAGTCTATCATGACCCGCGAACATGGTCGGAATATCCTGATAATGCAGAGAGGTTTATCTTTTTCAGTAAAAGTATTCTCGAAACCTGCCTAAGATTGAAATGGATACCGGATATAGTACATTGCAACGACTGGCAGACAGCTCTTCTTCCGGCTTATCTAAGAAGTAATTATTCCGGTAAATTTTCCAAAACAAAGATTCTTCTAACCATCCACAATTTTTATCGTCAAGGAATATTTGAACTATCTGAGTTCGAAAAAACCGGCTTAGACAGCAAGTATCTAAAACCTTACATTCATGATGGTAAACTGAACTTCCTCAAAGGCGGCATTCATTATTCAAATTTTATTACGACCGTCAGTCCGAGTTATGCCGATGAAATACTCACAGAAAACGAATTCGGCAACGGACTGCATACGGCTCTCAATGACAAAAGAAATTCTTTTAAGGGTATTCTGAACGGTATTGAAACTTATACTTGGAATCCTATGCGTGATAAAATGATTCACAGCCGTTTAACAGATGATTTTGAAGATTATAAGATTAAAAATAAGGTCTTTCTACAAAGAAGCGTAAACTTGCCGGTCAAGCTTGATACACCGTTATTTGGAATGATTCCGCGCATAGGTTATCAGAAAGGTACTCAACTTCTGATTGATTCAGCCGAAGAACTTCTGAAACAAGACATTCAAATTATATTATTAGGTCAGGGCGACCCTTCGCACAAGAGTCGTTTATCAGAAATATCAGAGAAACATCCGAACAAATTCAAGGTTGTTTTTGCTTTTGATGAAGTACTGTCTCACCAGATTGAAGCCGGAGCTGACTTCTTTCTTATGCCTTCTAAATACGAGCCTTGCGGATTGAATCTAATGTATTCGATGAAATACGGCACCGTTCCGGTGGTCAGACATACGGGCGGAATGAAGGATTCAGCAAAAAATTACGATGATGATACCGGAGAAGGCAATTCAATCGTCTTTGTTGATTATGATGTTAAAGATTTCTCGGCAGCGATATTAAGAGCTGTCAATCTTTATCATAATAAAACCGAGTTTCACAGAATTATCAAGAACGGAATGAACAGTGATTTTTCATGGAAAGTGGGTGCTGCTGAATATGATAAAATTTATAGAACGATTATGAAAGAGTGAATTTGAAAAATATGAATATAGAAAATGTTGTAAATTATGTCCGGTACTTCATAGTCTCTTTTGCCGGATTATTCTTATTTGTAGCATGCAATGATAAACCCAGTGATTTGGCTGTGAACCTCCTGCCTGATACTGTGGCTGTACGGTCTGTAAGTTCTTACGACACATTGCTAATTACCGGTAAGACTGTTTATGCACCTAAGATGCCGATATTTAATAACGGCTCTATACTCATTGGTAAGTTCGGTGAGTTGAATGCTGTTTCAGTTATAAACTTTGCATTTTTGCCGGATACTTTGGGTAGTTTGACCGAAAGTGAAATTCAATCGGTGGAGATGACCATGTTCCCCGACCGTTACGCATTCGGCGATACTGTGTCAGGTAATTACGGATTTGACATATACAAAGTTGTTCGCAGATGGGTGCCTGATTCAACTACTCATGATTCATTAATGATAAGTCCGGCGAATTATTTTGCACAGGAAAAGATAATGAGATGGGAAAACAGAATTGATTTGAAAGATTCTATTGACCCGGTAAAAATAACATTACCCAAGGATTTAATAATTGAGTGGTTAAAGACAGAAGAAGTACTTGACACCGTGTCGAATACCATGAAACCCCGCCGAATTCCAAACTGGGGAATAGCATTTGTCCCTACTGAAAATACTTCCGTTATCCATCGTTTTGAAGCAGCCGCACCTTCCAAGACAATGTCAACTGAGATTCTTGTGAAGTATAAGACAGCCGCTGATACTGCCGATAGAGAGCTTAACTTGGTTTCCGGCGTTGATGTTACCTTCTTAAAAGATACTGAGCCGGATACCAGTGATATAGTTATTCAAAATGGTTTGAATTACTGGACAAGATTTGATTTCGATGTAACTTCGATACCGAGATATTCCGGAATTCATAAAGCTCAATTTGAGCTGACTTTGGATCCTGAAAGAACACGTCAAGGCAATGTCGGCTTGGATTCCGTAGTTGAATTCGGATATTTTGTTGATGGTGAACAGGTATCAACTTTCAATTATACCGGCGGAAGACAAGCAGAGTCAGATAAATATTTATTTCCAAGTTTGACTTCAATCATACAATATATGAATAAATATTCCGGTAAGTTTTCGTTGGTCTTAATGCCGCATTCACTTAATAATCAGGCACGTGAGCTCGAAAGATTAACATTCTTCGGATTAAATCATTCCGACAGTACAAAACGTCCAGTGCTAAAGATAGTATATTCCCTTAATCCGGCATATTTGGAGCCAAAATAAACATGATGAAAAGTTTTATTCTTGTGATTACCTTTTTTATGAGCTGTGTTGCGGTTTTGGCACAAGGTGGCTCGAATTATTCTATACTCGGGTTAGGTGATATAAATTATGGTTCTAATGCTGCTTATAATGCTCTTGGGAACACGCAGATAGCATTTCCGGCAGAAAATTCCATTAATTCAAGAAATCCTGCTATGTGGAGTTTTGTTACAAGTACAAGACTGCAAGCTGGATATAAGTTTAACCAGAATATTGTATCTACCGAGAATAATACATTATGGCATAATAATGGTTCAATTTCAGGATTTTCCGGTATATTTGCGATTGATTCCGCAAACGGAGTAAGTGCAAGTTTTGGAATAGTACCTTACTCTAATATCAATTATCTTACTGCGGTAAGTGCAGATGTTGAGCAATCTGGAATGGAACTGACAGGTACTACGACTTATCAAGGCAAAGGCGGTATATCGCAGGCTTATGCCGGAGCTTCAGCCAAAATTACTGAATTCTTGGGTGTAGGAGCTTCATTGGCTGCTTCTTTCGGAGTCATGGAAAGCTTGAGAGAAACAGAATTTCTGAATGATTATTATGCATTCAAATACACAACTTCGAGAAATGATTATATAAGTGGTTGGGGATTGAAGACAGGAATGTTTACAAACCCTGTGAAAAATTTGATAATTGGAATATCGTATGAGCTTCAGCCAAAATTATCAATAACTCGTGAAACAAATTATAATTCACCGACCATACCCGATACAGTGCTTTCTAACGAATTTGATGTAGAGATACCTGCATTGTTTGGCATCGGAGCATCATTCGCTACAGGAAACTTTATTATCGGAGCCGACTTTTCAATGCAGGATTTTACAGGTTTTGATTATAATTTAGGGTCTAATACCGAATTCTCAAATTCATATTTTGCATCTGTGGGGGTAAACAGAATCGGTAACCCTTCCATCAATGCTCCATTTGCTGACAGAGTCGCTTATAAGTTTGGTTTGTCCTATAATAATCTGTATTACAAGGTCCTCAATAATCAAATCAGTGAATATGCTGCGTCAATTGGAATGCAAATGCCTTTCCACGGGTCATTGATTGTAGATTTATCATTTGTGGTAGGACAGCGTATAGCCGGTGATTCACGCTTGGTAGATGAATATTTCGGACGATTCGGAGTCGATATCAGTATTGGTGAAACATGGTTTGTACCATTTAAACGTGAATTCTGATTCAATGATTTAATAATAAGATAATTTGTTTTTTTTTTATCATTAATTATCAGAAAATGGATAAGAGAGAAATAAAGGAATTGGCTCAGGCTATTGTCGAGGAGATGCACAATTTGCATTCTGCTGACCTCGCTCCTAAATGGGAAGGAGGTTCAATTGTGTTTTTACCGCGTAATAATGATGCTAAAGAGCATGAATTACCGATTGATAAACTGTTTCATAAAATCGTGATGATTAGGGATAACCTCAGAGTTTTGGAACAGCAAATTAATTCCAATACGAGTTTGTCCGAAGGAGAAAAAGTGAAATTTCAGTCGTATATCACAAAGTGCTACGGCTCTATGACATCATTCAACTTCTTGTTTTATGATGATGATGATAAATTCAACACCAAGAAATAAACATCAAACAAATGATTTGATGGAATACTGTTTTGCTGTAGTCGAGTAACTAAACTACATTGAAATTTTCTTGAGTAAGATTTAACCATTCCTCGTAAATATCAATTAATTCCTGTAGAATCATGGATGTGGCACCCCATAATTTTACATTTTTTCCGATGTTCCAACTTGGATACTCTACATCATAGCCTTCAATAATCTCATGTGATACCAATAGTCTGTCCGAGTCGGTAAAATATGAAATCGGTACAGTAAAACACTCTTCAACTTCATCGTGATTAAGCACAAGTTTATCAAAATCATTTATAATTCCAATATAGGGTACTATGATGCTATTTGAGGGACGGACATAAAGCTCGCTCAATTTTCCTATAACATTGATTCTATCGAAATAGATTCCAATTTCTTCGTGTGTTTCTCTCAAAGCGGCTTCAAGTGCATTTTCGCCTTTGTCGAGTCTTCCCCCCGGGAAACTGATTTGTCCACTGTGATTTCTTAATTTCCGGCTTCTAAGTGTAAATATAATTTCAATATCCGGTTTGTCAACGAGTAATACCATCACGGCACTCTGACGTGCGGAAGGGTCGGCTTTCATTTCTCTGATATTTTTCCCCTTAATTTTGGGAACCATTTTCAAATGTGAATTAATTCCCGGTAGATTAGAATTTAGTCGTCTTTGTAAGTAATCGGCAAATATTTCCATTTTATTTTTTTAATTATAATGAATTAGATATTTTTATATGATTGAACGAACAAATTTTAGAAAAAGTATTCATAAATTCGGTATTTGTTAATGATTTATTTTATATCCGATGTTCATCTTGGCGTGATGGAAAGGTCAGAGGATAAATTGAGAGAAGATAAGTTGCTGTCTGTATTGGATAAGATGGCATTAGATGCGAAGAAAATTTATCTGGTCGGAGATATTTTTGATTTTTGGTTTGATTATAAACAAGTTATACCGAAGCATTTTTACAGGACTTTATCAAAACTTCATGAGATAAGAAATAATGTCTGTGAGATTGAATTTATAATCGGTAATCACGACTTTGGTCATAGTGATTTCTTTGAGAAAGAGTTGAATATTCCTGTGTTTGGTACAGACATAATACGGAACCACAGTGGTAAAAAGTTCTACATCTCTCATGGTGACGGTAAAGACATCAATGACAAGGGATATCTACTCTTAAAAAAGGTTATGAGAAACCCACTATCCCTGAAATTATATCTTATGTTACACCCAAACTTAGGCATTAAGCTTGCTTCAGGAAGTTCGAAAGAAAGCAGAAAGTACTCATCACAGAAACACTATAACGAGTCAGATGTCTTGTTCAAGTTTGCACAATCCAAGATTGAAGAAGGATTTGATTACGTAGTAATGGGACATCGTCACAAAGCCTCGAAGGAAATTTATAAGACAGGAATTTATCTAAATATTGGTGAATGGATAAAAAAACCGACCTTTGCTGTTTTTGACGGCAAAGATATTAATCATATTTTCGTCGCTGATTATTTGAAACAGCCAACAAGCCAATTAAATTATGAGTGAAAGCAATAAATTAATAGGTAATCAATACTTCGAAAATATTTTCGAAGAAGCCGTCCGTAAATCTAAAAACGGAACAGGGAGCATAATACTGCTTCCCGGTGAAGCAGGTTTCGGTAAGACTTATATTCTGAATCATTATCATCAAGAGCATAAAAAAGCCTCAAAAGGAGTCAGGGCTGTATATGCGGAAGGACAGGCACCTATTGGCAAGTTTAATGTTGGAAATATACAACCTCTATACCCTTTTACAAAATCAATAGAGCAACTGCTGGAGCAGGGAGACATAACACCCGAAAAACGTTTTGCAAAAAATGTCGGACTAACTCTATTGGCTTCAATACCATTAATTGATACCGTGTTTTATGCAGTCAAAGAAATAGGACGTGACTGGCGACAATTTAAAAATGACAAATCTTCAGAACGTGCAAAGAAAGTCAGTAGTGCTACAGCAGATTACTATGATTCCATTCAATCGTTTGCAGATAAAATGCCAATCTTGTTGCTGATGGATGATATGCACTGGGCAGATTCACAGTCGGTAGAGCTATTAGGTTTACTCGCTGAAAATATTGAGTCACTATCGTTGATTATTGTCTTATCGTACAGAAGAAGTATGCTTGAAGCTCAAAATCTTCCTTTGCATTCATTTATTTTGAATTATCAAGATTTTGACAATATTATGTCTGTGGAGCTTGATTCTTTTGACAAAAATCAAATATCAGAATTAGCAGCACATTATTTCCCGAATTATAAACCAAACACAGAGTTTGAGGAATGGATACATGAACATTCGTACGGAGTACCCGGTGTAGCGTCAGAATATCTGAATTATTTTAAAAAGTATCCTCCTTTTCTTCCTGATGGCAGCCTTGCCACAAACTTTAAGGGTAATGAATATCTCCCGTCCACAGTACAATCTGTATTCACACAACATCTTGAATCGTTGACCGAAGAAGAAAGGAACATATTAGCGGTATGCAGTGCCGAAGGCAGGGAGTTTACTGCTTTAGTAGCGGCTCATTTATTGAATACGGATGTGCTTAGTGCCATTAGAAAATTAAAATCATTACAGAGTAAGACAGGCATAATAAAAAGTATTGGAGCTGAACATAGATACGGTGTGAAGACGACTGTTTTTAAATTTAATCAAGCTTTCTATCATACATATTTCGAAAATTCACTTGAATATGAGGAATACACGTCACTTCACGGACAGATAGCCGCATTTTTAAAAATGCGTTTCGAGTCAGCAGATAATGATATTCTCAGAGAGAATATTGCTCCGTATCTTGCTGCACACAGTATAGAATCAGGTGATGAAGAAACCGCAAAGAATATGTTGCTAATGTCTGCCAAACAAGCAGAAAGATACGGGAGCAATGAGATAATGAGACAGGCTTATGATTCATTCTCCGGTATGAAACAAGATGAAGAAAGTGACAACCTGAATAAAGTTGAATTTTATAATATGCTTTCTCATTTTAACTCCGACAAAGCGGGGAATGCATCTAATGAAGTCAAAGAAGATGATAATATCTTCTCTGATGATGAACCGGAATTCAAATTGTTTGTTAAATCAATTACAAACGATATTATAGGGCAAAAGTATGAATCAGCCGGAGAGAAGGCTGAAATTGCTCTGCAGAAGACAGGAGGTAGTCTAAACCAAACCGAGTCAGCCTTGTTGATGACTTTACTTGTCAAATGCTATCTGTCATTACATCAAACTGCAAAAGCAGAAAAAATATTGAATAATTTTCAAGAAATTGTTAAAGTCTCTGATGATGAGCAAATCGAATGCCTCCTATACAATTCCTCTGCTCAATACCATCTTTATACCGGAAACATGCCTAAAGCATATTACTTCTTGGACAAATCAGCGGCTTTGGCTCCCAAGTTGCCGCAAGAACTAAAGTTATTGACTCTTGCGAATATTGGACAAATTACCAAAAGTTCATCTCCCAAAAAAGCGACCGAGTACATGAATGCAGCCAGGAGATTGAGTTTGAATCTTGGTTTTTCGAGATTAGCGGAAGAATTAAATTAAAAGATTATTATGGAAAAATCTAAAATGGAAGTATTGAATGGAAAAACTATACTGCTTGGTGTAACAGGCTCCATAGCAGCTTATAAGTCACCACTTTTAGTCAGAGAATTGGTAAAACGAGGTGCCGAAGTGCATGTAATTGTTACAAATGCAGCCACTAAGTTTGTCAGTCCTCTTACTTTGGCAAATCTCAGCAGGAATAAAGTAATAGTGGATATGTTTGATGATGAATCTCAAACTTCCGGTGCTTGGCATATAGAACTCGCTCATAAGTGTGATGCTATGTTAATAGCACCCTGTTCCGCTACTACTCTCGGTAAACTTGCAATGTCTATTTGTGACAATCCGCTTGTGTCAGTGGCTATTGCCCTTCCTGCAAATGTTCCTCTGTTGATATCCCCTGCTATGGACTCGACGATGTGGATGCACCCGGCTACACGACGTTCATTAAATTTTGTGGAAAGTGACGGTGCAATTATTATACCGCCGACAGATGGTGATTTGTCAAGTGGATTTTCTGGACCCGGCAGATTTCCGGAGATAAATGATATTGTTAAAATTCTTGAAGATAATCTCTTAAATCAAAAAGGCAAGTTACGTTATCAAAGTAATTTAAAATATAAAACTAAGTATAAATCCACAAAATATGATGATATGACAGATAACCCCTTGAATCATGTATTTGACAAGCCTACCGAACCTGTTGCAGAGTCTGTCGAAAAAGATAAATGGAATGCCGAACTTGAGCTCGAAAATCTAAAAAAAAAACTTTAAAGGCAATTAGTGGTAAGAAATTGCTGATTACTGCAGGTCCTACACGAGAGAAAATTGATGATGTAAGGTATATTTCAAATTATTCTTCCGGGAAAATGGGTTTTGCAATTGCTGAGGCTGCTTTGCTTGTCGGTTGTGAAGTGTATCTGGTATATGGTCCGGTTAATATCCAAGCTCCTGATGGAGCTGTTTTATTCCCTGTAGAAAGTGCCGAAGAAATGTATTTAAAATCAATGGAATTATTCTCTGAAATGAATTTTGCTGTATTAAGTGCGGCTGTCGCCGATTATCAACCGTCCGAAAGATATAACGGTAAGATGAAGAAAGAATCTCTGGGTGATGAACCGGTAATTAATTTGAAGAAAACTAAAGATATTTTAGCTTCACTAGGTAAAATAAAGAGAGATAATCAGATATTATGCGGTTTTGCCCTCGAAAGTGAGAATTTGTTGGAAAATGCTGCAAGAAAAATGAAGGAGAAAAACTGTGACTTAATTGTTGCTAATAAAGCCGGTGTTCCAGACTCTGGTTTTGGAGGAGACTATAATACAATCACAATACTTGAAAATAATGGTAATGTAATTAATTATCTACCCATGCTCAAAAAGCAGGCAGGATTTGTGATTCTTTCGAAAATTGCCGAACTATGTGAACGTTAAAAAGGTGTCCATGCAAAATTGAATACAGGTATCAGTGATGATGGGGATATATACATCAGCCCAAAATCCGCTGAGAATGAACTGTTCTGTACACGCAGACCGCCGAGAATTCCGGTGCTGGTTATCTTTGCAATATCCGTGTTCCAGATTTCTCCTACAAAATATAAATCATGTCGTTCCGAAAACTTTGTTGTCAATCCAACTCCGATTCCGAATGAATTATTAGTATAAACAGCATCATAAATTCTTTCGGCAAACCTGAATTCATAGTAATCCATTTCACCGGTTTTAACAAAAAACATACCTGTGATATCTGTTCTTTCGCCTATAAATGTGATATTAGAATATATGTGAGAAAATTTATTCTTATCGTTGATAAAAGCTAAATTTGCTCCAACTCCAATACTCATGCCACCTTTCATTGAATCCCAGTCCATGTTGAACACAGTACCCTTGACATTGAGCAGGCTTATTTGATCTTGTCTTAATACAGTAGGTATTACACTTCGCCCTGCACTTATTGAAACATAATCATAAATTCCGAATCCGGCATAAAAGAAAGCTATCATATAATTTGATATGAAATGGTTGTTGCCGATTGGCTCGGCTGTAGGCATAATGAACACTCTGTGACTTTGTCGGTTTAAGTCATCTTTAATTTGGACTTCGATTATTTCAGTGACATAAATTACTGTTGTTCCTACTTGAGTTCTAAATTTTATGGAACCACCTTTACTTGTATCTTCCAATATTTCAACAAGGTAACCTGTAATTAAATCGCCATTTTTGAGACGAATGACATATTCAGTATCATCATATCCTGTAAAATCATCTAAAATATCGGCATGAGTGTAGGCTGATACAAATAAGAAAATTAAAATCAAGTACCATTTCATTAACAAATCTCCTTAGTTTGCCAAAGCAAGCTGACCACAAGCAGCTTCAATATCTGCACCAAATGTGTCTCTGATTGTAACAGCTCCACCATAAGACTTAACAGCTGCACCGAATTCAAGTATTCTGTCGGATTTTGTAGGCTTTAATTGAGCTGAAAATCCTCCGGCTCCGGTAAATGAAATATCATTGAAGGGTATAATGTTCACCCTTGAAGGAACACGTTTAAGAATTTTTGCCAATCGTTTAGCATCCTCATCACTGTCGTTCATACCTTCAAAGGGTATGTATTCATAAGTAATTGGAAGTTTAGTCTTTCTGTAATAATATTCTACGGCGTCCATCAGGTCATTAAGTTTTACGCCTTTTGCCATGGGTATAATTTTCTCTCTAAATCCGTTCGTCGTGGCATGTAAGGATATAGCGAGTTTTACCGGATTTTTGGAATCCGCTAAATGCTTAATTTTAGCTGTAATTCCCACGGTTGATAAAGTAATTCGTTTGCGTGACAACATTTTATTTTGAGGTAGTGTCAACAGTTCAATGGATTTTGCTACATTATTATAATTTAGCAGAGGTTCACCCATGCCCATGAATACTATATTGGTAATCTTTGTATCCAGGTCTTTTTCAACAAACAAAATCTGGTCAATTATTTCTGCGGTCTCAAGATTTCTGATGAATCCCATTGTTCCTGTAGCACAAAAAGCACATTCTACCGGACAGCCCGCCATAGAAGAAATGCACAAAGTAACCCTTTCAATTATTCCGTCGCTCTCGTCAAACCAAGGCATATATACAGCTTCGACGGATTTGCCGTCAGCCAATTCAAAAAGATACTTGACCGAACTGTCGCTGGATTTACGTATCCTTTTGACTTTCAGAGAATTAAATGTGAAATTGTCCCGTAAATAATCTTTAAGTTCAATAGGCAAGGTTGAAATATCATGAAAATTCTCTGACTTCTCGACATAAATTCCGTTCAACAATTGAGAAGCACGGTATTTCTCGAATCCAGCGGATATTAACACATGCTCCAGCTCAACCGGATTATAATTTTTTACATATTTTACTATATTCATCAAATTGGTTCCGGGTTTCAAGTTTAAGGTTATTGTAGTACAAATAATATTAAGCAAACGAAATTGAATACCTAATATTTAAAATTATATAAGCAAACGGAAGAAATTTAAAAGGAAAGGGAATAAAAACTATTTATTTATATTCCCTTTATTAATTTTATAATTATTTCTGAACCGGGGCACCCATAGCCGACCAATCATCTTTGGACGGACCGTACATACCCGGAATAGATAAGCCTGCTTGACGCATGAGTACAGTCATCTGAGCTCGATGGTGTATTTCGTGTTTCACGAGAGCCTGCAATACCATACCACCGTTCCAGGTATCACCGTACATCTCGAAGTCAACGTTAAGAGTATCGTTTGTCCAATTATCGTTCAGTGCTTTGACTAAAGATTGAGACTGTTTTTTATATTCTTCAATAATCATTGAAGCAGATGCCGGTTCTTTATCATGACCTTCAGGAACAGTCAAGCTCAAGCCGGTTCTACCCAACATTTCCGGGATAGTAGTAACTATGTGCCAAGCAAGATATCCTAATGACCTGCCTTCAGAATAAACCTTGATTTTCAGAGAATCGTCGGTCAATGAACTGAGCAATTTCAGAGTATTTTGGCTCTCATAAGCCCATTCAGCCAAAAATTCATCAATAGAATGTATCATTTTTCAATTTCCTTTTTTATTAAAAACACATATAAATTTTATTAAACCACGAATAAGTGCTAATTTTGTTCGATATATTTTTTCATAAATGAAATTTTAATTGAAAATTAAGACTACATATCAATGTACAAATTGCGGTGCAACATATCCGAAATGGATTGGAAAATGTTCTGCTTGCGGTCAATGGAATACAGTCGTAGAAAAAAATATAAGCAATGAAGGCAGAGTAAAGTTACCCAAAAAGCCCGGGAAAGCAGAAATACTCAGGCTATCGGATATTTCAACCGAACAAGAATTCAGAATTAAAACCGGAATAACAGAGTTTGACAGAGTTTTGGGAGGTGGTATAATTCCCGGTGCTCTGATTCTTGTCGGTGGTGACCCGGGCATCGGCAAATCAACCTTAATGCTTCAAATCTGTAAAAATATCTCGAGCTGTAAACCGCTTTACATTACAGGTGAAGAATCACTTAAACAAATCAAGTTTCGCTCCGGACGGCTTCATGATATTCCCGAAGACTTACTACTTATGAGTGAAGTTAACATGGACACGATTGCCAATACTATTCTGACATGTGATTCGGACATAATCATTATAGATTCGATACAGTCAATGTTTTCGCCCGATGTTGATGCCACTCCGGGAAGTATTTCACAAGTCAGAGAAGGTGCCAATGTACTCATGAATTTATCGAAGCAAACAGGAAAGGCAATATTTGTAGTAGGACACGTTACGAAAGATGGTATGATTGCAGGTCCAAAAATATTAGAGCATACAGTTGATACAGTGCTTCAATTTGAAGGTGAGAAAAATTATTCATTCAGAGTATTACGCTCATTAAAAAACCGCTTTGGCTCT
>Ga0265293_10010070_pt1 | contig 13334 bp, 11 predicted proteins | sample Munlanlewell138R_FD_192505 | JGI IMG/M metagenome (GOLD analysis project Ga0265293, IMG submission 192505) | Leachate microbial communities from a municipal landfill in Southern Ontario, Canada - Leachate well 138R | ecosystem: Engineered > Solid waste > Landfill > Unclassified | place: Canada...
GCAAAGTTTTGGTATTGGGCTACGAGAAAACCGCTGATGGCAGTCAGAGCGTTGGCGATGGCGAGACCGATAATTTTCATGTGGTCATTGTTGATTCCCATGGCGCGAGCCATGGATTCACTATTGCCGGTGGCGCGCATAGCCAGGCCGAAGTCGGTGCGCAGGAAATAAGTCATTACGCCACTCAGCACTAGCATAAAGGTCATCCCTACCAACAGCTCGTTATAAAGCGGTGTGGCAAAAATTCCCAGACTGCGAAACAGGTTGTCGACATTTAACAAAGGTATGTTGGAGCGACCAAGGATCGCCAGATTCACCGAGTACAGAGCTGTCATCACCAAAATGCCCGCCAGCAAGGCCTGAATGCGCAGGCGGGTATGTACCAAGCCCGTGACGGTCCCCGCCAGGGCACCCGCTATCACACTGAGCACCAAAGCCACTGAGAGTGGCCAACCCTGTACCAGCGCAATGGCGGTGACCGCCGCTCCTAAGGTGTAGCTGCCATCAGTAGTAATGTCGGGAATACGGAAAATCCGCATAGTGATGAAAATGCCGAGCCCCATGGCCGACAGACACAACCCCAGCACCAAAGCAGACAGGTAAAACATCAGTGGATCGCTTTGAAATCGTCGGGCAGGGTTATCCCGAAGCGACGTGCGGCAGCAGGATTGTAGATACGACCGCGCTCGCGCACCATTTCCCACTCCACCCCCGCGTCGGGGCCGCTGGCCAGGAAGTGCGCTGCTTGCTCACCAGCCTGGTAGCCCCACCGATAGATATCTGCGCCATAGGCCGCCACTGCTCCTCTCTCCACCAGTCCAGCCTCGCTGGTGAAAATCGGCACGCCAGCTTCATCACAGGCTTTGAGAATTGTCTCGAAAGCACCGAACACCGTATTGTCCGGATTGGCGAAAAAAGCGTCGATATCAGCATTCACCAACGCTCGTGCGACCATGTTGACCTCAGCAGTAACATTTACCGGTCGCGCCACCAACACTACGCCCAGCTGTTCCGCCAAGGCTGCGAGGCGATCGTGGGCAAACACCGACTGCGGCTCGGACTGGTTATAAAGTAGCCCCACCCGCAATACCTCACCGGCCGGACGCACCAGTTCGGGAATAATAGCAAACGAAGTATCGATATATTCGAGATCCTCTCCCACCCCAAAGAGGTTGGCAGGCGGCCGACCCTCCGCATCGTTCACCTGCATCAGCTCAGGCGTGGGTGCCACCATCATAAAGACCGGTATTTTACGGGTATTCTGCAACGCAGTAATCGTGGATAAAGAAGGGCTTGTGGCTAACAGATCGACTTTTTGGCTGATCATGTAACGCACTATCTGGGTAAGAGTGGGGATATCCCCTTGCGCATTGCGATAGACAAGCCTGATTGAACCCGCCTCCTCCGAAAACCCCTCATCGCGGAGAGCTTGCAGAAAGCCAACTCTGGCTTGGCCCACTGTGTCATCTTCAAAGGCGTCAACAAACCCTACCACAGGTACATCGCTGGGCTGCCTCCCACAACCTGCCAGGGGCAACACTAACATCAGGGACAGCAACAGCCATCGGCGACTTGCATCCATCATTATCGGTACCTCGCGCTCCGTGAAAGTCCATGCAGCATGCCACTATCTGCTTGCCCATGATAACCGTGAACCGTGACGGACCCCAGGCTCTGCCACGGTTCGCCACAGCAGACGATGCCTCCCGACTATTTTTTGTGACGCCAACGCTTGACGATAGCGGCAACACCCACCATTATACTGTATAAATATACAGTTATAGATAAGACAACCAGGGCTACCTACCCGGTAGCTTCATTTGAGCAAGTCCCCAGAATTGGTTTCTGTGAGAGCACGATTTATGAGAGCAACATCCTTGAGAACCTCTACATTAAACAGTTTATCCCGGCGTCAAGCAGTCCAGAACTCATGCCCAACTCCCGTTCCACCCTACTTCATGTCCCGCGTACCGGCTGGCTTTCCCAGCCCCGCCGACGATTATATGGATGGCACACTTGACCTCAACGCACTGCTGATTCGCCACCCCAGTGCATCTTTCTATTGTCGGGTGAGCGGTGACTCCATGACTGGCGCTGGCATTTTCGACGGCGACTACCTTATCGTCGACCGCGCCTTGCAAGCCGCACACGGTGACGTGGTAGTGGCGGCTCTCGACGGCGAACTCACCTGCAAAATTCTTGACCTGCGCCACCAGCGTTTACTGGCTGCCAATCGAGACTACCCGCCCATCCCCATCCGTGAGGGGGCTGAATTTGTTATTGAGGGCGTCGTGACCAGCTCCATCAGGAGACACAGATGTTTGCCCTAGTCGACTGCAACAGCTTCTACGCCAGTTGTGAGCAAGTATTCCGCCCCGACCTGCGGGGCAAGCCGGTGGTGGTTCTGTCCAATAACGACGGCTGTATTGTCGCTCGCTCAAAGGAGGCCAAAGCACTCGGCGTTCCCGACTTGCAGCCCTATTTCAAAGTCGAAAATCTGCTGCGTCGTCACGGCGTGGCGATCTTCTCCAGCAATTACCCCCTGTACGGCGACATGTCTCGACGGGTGATGAGCACCTTGCAAGGGTTCGACACCCCCATTGAGGTCTATAGCATTGATGAGATGTTTCTCGACCTCAGCGGGCATAGCGGCGGAGAGCTGGCCCCGCTGATTCGCGACACCGTGTGGCGCGAGCTGCGCATTCCGGTCAGTTTGGGGCTGGCGCCCACCAAAACTTTGGCCAAGCTGGCCAATCGAGTGGCCAAAAATGCTCCTGCCTGCCACGGTGTCTGCATTCTCGACGAACCCTATAAATGGCAGTGGGTGCTCGAGCGCACTGCCGTTCGCGAGGTCTGGGGCGTGGGGCGCCGCCTGGAAAGTCGCCTGCGGGATCTAGGCATTCGCTCCGCTTTGGATCTGGCACGGGCCAACTCCAAGGTGCTGCGCCGCCATACCAGCGTTAACCTGGAGCGCACCATCGAAGAACTAAACGGCCGCGTCTGCCTGGTCCTCGACGACCTCCCTGCCCTCAAAAAACAGATCTACAGCACCCGTTCTTTTGGGAGCAGGGCTCGCTCGCTGCCACCCTTACAAGAAGCCGTCGCTCACTACGCCGCCCGCGCCGCAGAGAAACTGCGCGCCCAGCGCCACCTGACGAGAGCTGTCCACGTTTTCATGCATACATCTCCCCATGAAACCGGCTACCACAGCGCCAGCGATGTAGTGCAGCTAGCCTGCCCCAGTGACGATGGGCGGGTTATTGTGGCAGCGGCTCGCAAGCTGGCAGAGAAGCTGTATCAGCCTGGGCACACCTTTCTCAAGGCCGGGGTAGGCCTGCTGGATATCGTCGACCGCCGCCATTATCAGTTCGACCTGCTTAACCGTGGGCAATCAGCGCGCAGCGATGCCCTGATGAACACACTGGATATAGTCAACGAAAAATTAGGGCGCGGCACGCTGTTCATCGCTGGCCAAGGCACCCATCGCCCGTGGGCCATGCGCCAGCAGTTTCGCTCGCCTCGCTATACCACTCGCTGGGGAGAAGTCCCACAAGTAAGGGCTTAACACACACTTCAGGCTAACCTTGTTGTTGAGAAATCGAGCATCCATACGCACAAGGCTCCGGTGACCATCGCCACCGGAGCCTTGTGAAAGTAGGCGTGTACTAGATCAAACACACTGCGTAGAAATCATTTTTCCACAAACGCCCGCTCAATCACATAATGGCCCAATTCGCCGGCCCGAGTTTCGCTAAAGCCGGAGTTGTCCAACAAGCTACACAGATCCTTGAGCATAGCTGGGCTGCCACACAGCATAAAACGATCATCATCAAGGTTTGGCACCGGCAGACCAATGTCCTGGTAGAGCTTGCCAGAGGCCATCAACTCAGTAATACGACCCATGTTGATAAATTGCTCACGCGTCACAGTGGGATAATAGACAAGCTTGTTGGTTGTCATCTCCCCAAAGTACTCGTTGTTGGGCAGGTGTTCCTGGATCATCTCCTGATAAGCCAGCTCATCTACGAAGCGGGTACCGTGCACCAGAATCACCTTGTCAAAGTTTTCGTATACCTCTGGATCCTTGATGACACTGAGGAACGGGGCCAGCCCAGTACCGGTGGCAAGCAGATACAGGTGACGGCCAGGCAGCAGGTGATCAACAGTGAGAGTGCCTGTAGGCTTGCGGCCCACCAACACTTCATCGCCCACTTTAAGGTGCTGGAGTTTGGAGGTCAGCGGGCCATCGGGCACTTTGATACTGAAAAACTCAAGCTCTTCCTCATAGTTGGCACTGGCGATACTATAAGCCCGCAACAGTGGCTTGCCATTGGCTTCCAAACCGACCATGGTGAAGTGGCCATTGCGGAAACGGAAACCAGGATCGCGGGTAGTGGTGAAACTGAACAGGGTATCGGTCCAGTGATGAACGCTGGTGACCTGCTCACGCATCAGATTACTCATGGCACCTCCAAAAGACACTGTAAACCGGCCGGCTGGCAGGTATATGGTGTCACTCTATACCTCCCAGACTAATCGGCAAAATGAATTATTCAGGTTAATATAATCGGATTATTGAATATGCCGGAAAGTATGTTATGAAATACACCCTGCGCCAACTCGAAGTCTTTCTTGCCACAGCTCACAGCGAAAATATCAGCCGTGCCGCTGAACAACTGGCCATGTCACAGTCTGCTGCCAGCAGCGCTCTCAAAGATCTCGAAAACCAGTTCGATATCCAGCTGTTCGACCGGGTAGGCAAGAGTTTACAGCTCAATGAACTCGGTCGTCTGCTACAGCCCCGCGCCGAAGAATTGCTGGAACGAGCCCGGGAGCTGGAGGTAGCCATGGGCCACCACAGTCAAAGCGGACAACTGAAAGTAGGTGCCACCCTCACCGTGGGCAATTATCTGGCGATAAAATTGATGGCGCTTTATATGGAAGAGCCTGGCGCTCAAGTCAGCCTCGAAGTTGCCAACACAGCTACCATTGTCGACAAAGTACGGCATTTCATCCTGGATATCGGCCTGATAGAAGGGGAAATCAACCACCCGGATCTGGAAGTCACGCGCTGGCGGGAAGACGAGCTGGCTGTTTTTTGCTCCCCCGCTCATCCCTTGGCGGCGCGGGGCACCCTTGACGACGATGACCTGCAGGGAGCAACCTGGATCGTACGGGAGTCGGGATCGGGCACCCGTCAGACCTTTGACCGCGCCATGCACGGCCTGCTGCCAAAATTGAATACACTCCTGGAGCTACAGCATACCGAAGCCATCAAGCACGCCGTGGAAGCCGGTATGGGGATCGGCTGCCTGTCGCGCATCACCCTGGCAGACGACTTCGCCCGCGGCAATCTGGTGCCTCTGGACGTGCCAGGCCGGAGCTTCCACCGCTATCTATATCTCATCGTTCATCGAGAGAAATATCGCGGAGCTGGGCTACAGCGCTGGCTGGATGTGTGCTGGAAATTTGGCGGCCAAGAAGTCTGAGCAAGTATGTCGCGGCTCACTTAGGTCCTTTGGCTCTCCATCATCCAGCTGGCAAGCAAAAACAGAATGCGGGCACCCACATTGCCATCCCACTCATCAGCCGGATTGTCCAGGTTGGGACACACTTCGCACAGATCGAAGCCAATGATAGTTCGCCCCGAGCGAACTATAGCGGCAATCAGGAAGCGTGCCTCGTCGAACTCCAGCCCTCCTGCTACCGGAGTGCCGGTATGAGGGCACAGGTCTGGTCTCAAACCATCGATATCGAATGACACATACACCCGCTGCGGCAGCGCCTCGACAATCGCAGCAACCGTATCGGCGAAGGGCCTGCCAGCATACTGATCGTCCTTGATATCGGCATCATAAAACACTCTGATGCGTGGGTCTTCCGCAGCATAGCGACACTCTTCCTCGCTAAAATCGCGGATCGCCACCTGTACCAGCTGAGTTGGAGCGTATTCCAGCGCCATCACATTATGAAAGATAGAAGCATGGGAGAATTGAAAACCCTGGTAACCATCGCGCAGATCGTGATGGGCATCGATGTGCAGCAGCCCAAAATCACCGCGATACTTTTCTGCCAGATAGCGAATCTGGCCATAAGGAGTGGAGTGGTCGCCTCCCACTAGAGCAAATAATTTTCCGGCTTTATCGAGGGTTCGACACTGCTGGTAAACCCACTCGTTGAGCCGCTGTGAGGCTGCATTAACCTGCTCCCTGGCCTCTTCCAGATCGGGTCGGCCCTCCAGGCTGCCATGATTCTCCAGGTGTTCCTGCACAGCCTCTGCCAGCACCTTGGCGTGACAATTAAGCTCGGTGACTTCCCTGCTCTCTTCCAGCAAATGAAAACCCTGCTGATAATGATTGGCGAGACCGCGCACAAACAGATCCAATTGCGGACTGGCGCGGCGGATGGCTTCCGGTCCCTGGGAGGCACCGCTACCATAGGATGTCGTCACCTCCCAGGGCACAGGAATCAGGGCCAAACGGCTACTGGCAAGGTCGGAGGCAATACCAAACAGGCCCGCATCAGCGGAGCCAGTGAGAGCGGGATCGAAGTGTTGTGTGGACGGGCTGGTCATAACTCACAGGGCTGACGGTGTTGAGTCATTAGTTTAACGGTTTTTGGTGGCGGCAGGGATAGCCGCTGCCGAGCCCCCCTGGATGGGTTTCACGGCGTGTCTCGGAAGGCTTGGAGCGGGCTGGCGACCGGGGTACGATGTACCAAAAGCATTCATGCGACAGCTCAGCATCAGGCACCAGACGCTAAATCGTCCTTAAGCAGCTATACTGCCGCCACTTCCAATCACTGCACTTTCAGCCGCGATCGCCGACATGATGAAATATCTGCCCCCCACCCTGATCATTTTCTGTCTCAGCCAGGCCGCCCAGGCCAACCCGATCCAGTATTTCAAGGAGGAAGACGGCAGCACCAACTGGCAGTATATCGCCAACTTCTCCAGCAGCATGCTGATCCTCATTCTCAGCCTGGTGTTGATCAAGCTGTTCTTCACTCACCGCCAGGTGCGGCGCTCCAACCGCGCCCTCAAAGCCATCCGCGACGATCTCGAAGTCCGTGTACGGGAACGCACAGCGACCCTCAACGAGTCCAACCAGCTGCTCAAAGAGACCAATCAGCTCTTGGAACACGAGGTCAATGAGCATCGCGATACTGCCAGCCGCCTGCGCGCTTCGGAAAGCTACAACAAGAACATCCTCGAATCCATGCCGTTGATGCTGGTAGGGCTTACCCCAGAGGGTGAAATCACCCAGTGGAACAAGCGCGCCGAGGAGATCGCCGGTGTTACTACCGCTGACGCCATCGGCGGTAACCTGTGGCAGGTATACCCCACCATCACCGTGGCACCCGATCAGGTCGCCCAGGCGCTCTCTGACAACAAGCCGGTGACCATCAAGCACAGCCAACGCGGGCGCTACCATTTCGATATCACCATCTACCCACTGCAGGAGCAAGTGGAGCCCGGTGTGGTGATATTGATTGATGACGTGACTCAGCGGGTGATGAACGAGAACATGCTGATCCAGCGCGACAAAATGTCCTCCCTCGGTGAGCTGGCTTCCAATATGGCGCACGATATCAACACGCCGCTCCAGGCCATCCTCGACGATGTGCGCCATATTCGCGAGACCGTCAATGGCAATGGCTGCCTGAACAGCGACGCCGACACACTGAAACAGCTCAATGGCCTGCTCAACGATGCCTCTGAAAAGGGCCAGCAGGCCTCAGCGATTATCAGCAACTTACTGACCTTCGCCAACGCCACCAGCGACGAGAAAACCCCGGAAGACGTGGCTGCTATCATGGAACATAGCCTGGAGCTGGCAGCCGATGTCATCTCGGTACCTAACAAACTGCGCTTTCGCGATATCACCATTGAACGGGATATCGAGGCAGACCTGCCCTCGCTCCCCTGCTACGGGTCGGAACTGCAGCAGGTCTTTCTCAGCCTCTTTCGCCATTCCTGTCACGCGCTGGCAGATGCTATCGGGCGCGAAGGTCACAGCCCCCGCCTGCGTGTGGAAATGAAGGAGTGCTACGATGCTTTGTGGATCAAGATCTCCCATAACGGCATGGGACTTACCTACGACGAGCAAAAGTACATTTTCGAGCCCTACTTCAACAGTCCAGACGACCAGCTGTATGATGCCACCAAGCGGCTTTCGTTTTCTTACTTCATCATCACTGAGCATCACAAGGGACAGATGGCGGTGACATCTGATGTGGAAGTGGGTACAACTTTCCATATGCAGATCCAGCTGACTTGATGCACCCTCTTGCTCCCTTTCCAGGCCACTGGACAAAACAGTGAGCGATGACGACCATAGCCATTTTTTGCCAACAGGTGCCCCAACCATGAGCACAATGACAACCCCTTTCCAGACATTCAGCCTTCAAGGCCGCCGCGCTCTTGTAACAGGAGCCTCCAGCGGCCTCGGCCAGCACTTTGCCACCACTCTGGCGACTGCTGGTGCCGAGGTGATTCTCGCCGCACGGCGTCTCGAAAAATTAGAAGAATGTGTAACCCGCATCCGCCACGCTGGCGGCACCGCCACCGCGGTAGCTATGGACGTCTGTAATCGCGACAGCGTCGCCGCTGCACTTGACAGCATCACCCCCCCTGACATCCTCGTCAACAACGCTGGCGTCACCCATACAGGTCGGGCGCTGGATATTAACGATGATGACTGGAATGCAGTGCTCGACACCGACCTCAAGGGCGCCTGGATCGTTGCCCAGGAAACTGCGCGACGTATGGTCGCGGCCGGCAATGGTGGCAGCATTATCAATGTCACCTCCATCCTCGCCAACCGCGTCGCAGGTGGCGTCGCACCCTACAGCGCTGCCAAGGCAGCACTGGCCCAGGTTACCCGCTCGCTGGCTCTGGAGCTGGCACGCTACAACATCCGCGTCAACAGCCTGGCTCCCGGCTATATCGTCACAGCGCTGAACCAGGAGTTTCTCGCCAGCGAAGCTGGTGAAAGGCTGTGCCAGCGCATCCCGACCCGCCGCTTCGGCACCCCCGAAGACCTGAATGGTCCCTTGCTCCTGCTGGCCTCGGACGCTGGCGCTCACATGACTGGCAGCGAAATCGTCGTCGACGGCGGTCATCTGTGCAGTTCACTGTAGCAAGCTGAAAATGAGCGAACTCATCCTCCTCCGCCATGGCCAGGCAGCCTTCGGCAATGAGCACTACGATCAGCTTTCCACTTTGGGCGAAGCCCAGGCACGCGCAACCGGTGATTTTCTGCAGGCCAGAAAGTGGCAGTTTGACCGAGTCATAACAGGCCCTCGCCAGCGTCAAAGGTTAACTGCAACCCTGGCGGCAAGGGTAACTGACAGCGAACTGCATGAAGATCTGCGTCTCGACGAGTTCGCCGAGGGCAGCCAGATCCTGGCAGCAGCGGAGCAGCGTGCCGGTGGCCCTCTCGAGAATAAAAAGGCGCGACTGCGAGCCTATATGCAAGAGATCAGACTATGGTGCAATGGCGATATCACAATTGACGGCACCGCGTCTGCTAGTGATTTTTGTCGCACTGTCGACGACTGGCTGGAATCAGTTACCGCCGATCCGGCACCAGGTCAACAACTGTTGGCCGTAACGTCAGCCGGTGTCATCGCTGCGGTGCTATGCCGGGTGCTGAACCAACCGCGTGAGGCCATCGCTGACTGGATGGCCGTCCTGGGAAACGCCTCTCTCACTACCCTGATGTTTTCCCGAGGACGGCTGTCGGTGCGGGAGATCAACAGCAACGGTCACTTACCTGTGGAGTTGCTAAGCGGGATATAGTCACTCTGAAGGGGTGGGAGTGGCCAGCTTGGACTCACTCTCATCCACAAAAAAGAACCGCATCCGTGAACGGTCAAACAGACGTTCCTCATCCTCGGCAATTTCCCGAGCAATCTCCTCTACAGTGAACTGGGCATTGGCAGCGTCGAAAGCTGCCTGATCCGGATACCAGATTTCCAGTATGACGTCGAACTCTCCCTCGTCCGCCTCTCCAGTGAGCGGGTTTGCCAGCGGCGTAAGGTAACGACGCAAATAACGGCTTGCATAACCGCTCAGATATTTTTCACCGATTTTACGGTGAGTGGACTCGTAATAATCGCGAAACGCCTGGACCGACAGGCCCGGACGGCGTTTTAGCATGCCAACCATTTTGATCATACTGTCTCCTTATCGTCATAAGTGGGAGTTATTGCCGTCGCAACCATGAAAGGAAAAAATGCCAAATAAACTATGCCTCTGCAATTTTCAATAGCTGTTTGCCAAAGTTGCGCCCCCTAAACAGACCATTAAGGGTCTGCGGACAATTCTCCAGCCCTTCGACAATATCTTCCTTAACCCGTATCTCACCAGCTTCGACCCATTGCCGCATTTCGTCAATCGCGGCAGGAAAGCGGTCGAAATGATCCAGTACCAAAAAGCCTTCCATCCGTGCCCGCCGGATTACCAGCTGCATATAGTTTTTAGGCCCCGGTGGCAGGCTGTGACCTGTATATCCGCTGGAGATGCCGCCGCACAGGGCAACCCGTGCACCAACAGCAAGGTTGGCCAACACAGCATCGAGTATCTCACCACCGACATTGTCAAAAAAAACATTAACTTTATTGCCGCATAACTTCTTCAGTTGCGCCGCCACATCCCCAGCTCGGTAATCAATGGCATGATCAAAATTGACCTCCTCCACCAGCCACCGACACTTTTCCGGCCCACCGGCGATACCGATTACCGTACAGCCGAGCCTCTTGGCGATCTGGCCAGCCACGGAGCCGGTAGCGCCTGCCGCTCCAGAAACCACCACGACATCCCCCGGCTGCGGCTCGGCAATAAGCATCATGCCCATGTAAGCAGTCATACCGGTCAGACCGTAGATATGGAGAGGATAGGTGAGAGGCACACCCTCGGGCACCCGATTGATAGGAAACATGCCCGAGCCATCAGTAGCGATATAATCCTGCCAACCAAAAGTACCCTGTACCAGTTCTCCAGTACGGTAATCGGGATGACGGGATTCCACTACCCGGCCCACTGCCACAGAACGCATCACTTCACCAAGAGCAACGGGAGGCACATAGCTTGGCAAATCATTGAGCCACCCACGCTGGGCCGGCTCAAAGGACAGATAGAGGTTGCGCACCAAAATTTCGCCCTCTGCAGGCGTGGGCACGGCAGACTCGACCCACTCGAAATGCTCCGGTCCAACCTCTCTTTCCGGGCGTTTGCTCAGCAACCACTGGCGGTTGATAGTCACGATTTACTCTCCTCCTTATTTCTCAGCTTTAGGGCCAGCAACAGACTACCCGACCCCGTGTTACAGATGTAGTGAAGTCCAGCAGCATACTGCACTCTTGACGGCCCATTACCAACAGGCAAAAAACCAACAGGCAAAAAAAAGGCGCCTTGGTCGATGGCGCCTCAAACAAAAAAGCCCCCGCCGAAGCGGGGGCAAATATGTTTAGAAGCGGTACAGCACTTCGCCACCGATCTCACGTGGAGCACGAGGGAAGGCAAACTTCCACAGGGTACCATTGTTGGGGCTGTCAGCTGTAGGACGAAGTGGACTGACCACATAGTCGTGGGTATAGGCATCCTCGTCAGTCAAGTTACGACCGAACAGTGCGAATTGCCATTGTCCGATCTCATAACTGATAGAGGAATCCAACAAGCCGTGGGCCTTAATGATGGTGCCGGGGTGGTTGTTGAGGGTAGCCTGATAGTCATCCCGCCAGTTGTACCCGACCCGCCAGGTCAGCAGGCCATCACCCACACTGAAGTTCACAGTGGATTGCAGCGAGGCAGTAAACTCAGGCGCCCGACGTAGATCCAGGCCTGTCTCATCAGCGATGATGCCATCGCCATAGATATCCGCGTTGAACTTCTTGTACTCGGCATCAAGCCAGCCAGCATTACCGGAGATACGCCAGTTGTCGGTAATCATCGCCTCCAACTCCACTTCCACACCGTTGATCTCCGCCTCACCCACGTTACGGATGGACAGCTCGTTGCCGGTGGCTACGTTCGGCGCTGGCAGTGACACCTCTACCTGCATATCGTCGTAGATCATATGGAAAGCGGTGGCGTTGAACTTCAGCCGACCATTCAAGAAAGTTGAACGCAGGCCCAGCTCAAAGTTAGTCAAGGTCTCAGGACCAAAACCCCCGCCCAGCTCCTCAGGCGTGGAAGCACGAGGTGAGAAGCCTCCACTGCGGAAGCCTGTGGAGTTGGTGAAGTACACCATATGGTCGTCGGTGAAGTGATAGCGCACACCCCAGCGATAGATCCAGTCGTTGTCCTTGCGCTCGCCGCCCGCATTGGGGCCAGCATTGATGGCACCGGTCACCGTGTCGGTGACGGTGCGGCTCATGCGCTTGGTTTCAGTGATGAAGCGGGCACCCAAGGTCCACACCAGCTTATCGTCCAGCATGCGATAGTCACCCTCGGCAAAGATGGAGTGGGACTCGGAGCTGGTGGTGGTATCCTCAAACGGACTCCAGGCGTCGCTACCGGTTAGCAGCAGAGTCTGGGTGAGCTGGTAGGCACTGGTGTCGGTAGTGGACGAGAACAGGCCCGCCTGCCAGGTGAGGGCATCGCCAGCGTCGCGGGTCAGCCGCAGCTCGTGGGTGGTCTGTTCGTAGTCACCCCAGCGCTCGAGGTGATAGATGGGCAACGGCGAGCCGTCGCCATCGGCGCTGTAGAAGTCGTCGGCAGTGATCCAGCCACCGATGTAGGTGAGCGTGTGGTCGTCGGTGATATTGATGTTGACCTCGGAGATAACCTGGAACTTCTCCAGTGCTACCTTGCCAAGGAAGTCAGTCTCTTGACGGCGTCTGTCACCACTGATTGGTTTGCCAAGACTGCCCCCACAAGTACCAAAGAAGGCACAGAACACATCGCGTTCATCGGTGGAGGTGTTGTGCCAGGCGCTGGTATTACCTTCCATGTCACTGTAGTTGACTTGCAGCTCACCGCTGAAAATATCGTTGGGTTGCCACAAGAAGTGCGCTCCGGCATGCACGTTATCGCGCTTATCAGGATCGCTGCCGATGCGGTTTTTGGTGTAGCCCTTGCCCTGCCGGCTGGTGCCGCCAGTCAATTTCATGGCCCAGGTGTCCTCACCATAGTTGAACACGATATCGCCCTGGCTCTTGTCGTATTCGCCGATCCGACCACGAATCTTGCCGCTGGTTTCATTCAGCTGTGGCTTGGCGCGAATGATATTGATCAAACCGCCCACCACGTTTTTGCCAAACAGGGTACCCTGTGGACCGCGCAGAACCTCGATGCGCTCTACGTCGAGCATATCGAACACCTGGCCCAC
>Ga0265293_10010071_pt1 | contig 13334 bp, 11 predicted proteins | sample Munlanlewell138R_FD_192505 | JGI IMG/M metagenome (GOLD analysis project Ga0265293, IMG submission 192505) | Leachate microbial communities from a municipal landfill in Southern Ontario, Canada - Leachate well 138R | ecosystem: Engineered > Solid waste > Landfill > Unclassified | place: Canada...
GGGAAGACCGGATCCATGTCCTGCCAACAGGTGCCGACGGCGCCGGCGTTGAAACCCTATCCCCGATCAGTTCAGGTGGGGGAGTTTGAGGTGGCCATAAGTGGGGGAGTTTGGGTGGCCATCAGGGCCCACGGTCTTTCTGGCGGGCGCAGGGGCTGTCGGGCAGCGCACGCAGCTACGCCGGCCCCATGGTCGAAATCCACGATGCCTCACCCGCTGATGAGGGCATGGGGGCCATCTTCGGCTTCATCGGCGTGCCGGCCACCACGCGGCAAAACATCCCTGCCGATGCCCTGTTGGGCCTGTGCCGCGCACAGTTGGGGCGCCTGTTCGGACCAGAGGCCTTGAACCCGACGGCGGAGTGGCTGAAGGACTGGTCCACCGACGCCTTCACGGCGACGCCTGCCGACACCGTGTCGGCGGGCGGTCACGCAACGGCTCCGCCGGCGGCAGCCGGGGACGGGCAGTGGCAGGGACGCATCACGGGGATTGCGAGCGAATGGTCAGGGCTGTTTCCGGGCTATGTGGCAGGTGCGGTTGATGCGGCTTCGGAAGCCTGTTCTCGCCTTCTGCATTCTGTGCAGGCAAACGACGAGTCGTCTTAGGTCAAGGATATCGCGTGGACTGAAGCTCAAGCCCACTTCTTTCGATCACACGGACCCTCTTCAACGACATATCCAGAACAGCAATGTGTGAATCTGAGCTATCAATCAGATAGCCCTCGCTCACCAATTTCTCATCCTTCAGCAGACGCACACAGGCGGTAGTTGACTCGATGCACCCACGTGCGAAGTCGCGTGACTGCCTCTGCGCAAGATCATCCCCTATGCCCTTTCCAACAATTGCAGGGAGACCTGTGAAGACGAAAAGTGCAAAGATCAACGGCAGAGCAGCAACAGCAAAGAAGCCACCGAACAGAATCACGGGGAAAACTGCGCGCAACGATTTCGGCAGCTTTTGGGTCCATGCAGGGAGTTTTTCGGCCATGTCTCCAAATGGATCCCAATCCGCCTTGAGTGCTGCAGCATAGAGCGCTATCAACACGCCTGCGAAGATGACCCACTCCACGTTTCTCATCAGACTGGACAGCGCGACACCAAGTGCGTTCCAAATCCCGTAATAGCCCTGAATCACCAACCAGTCGGTCGACTTGGGAAACTGACCAGGATCAATGCCCCATTTGTCAAGGTAGCTCTGATGAACCGCGTTTCCGATCAAGTGAAGCAGCACTGCAGCCGCTCCCACCAGCGCAGACGTCACCGCCAGAAAGCCTTGCCAGGTCCAAGTCAGACGCTTGGACGTAGCCGATGAGCTCTCAGCTTGCCTGTCGATCTCACTCATGACCGTCCCTATACGTGCAGCCCATCACCTCGACCACTCGTTCGACAGCGACTCTGCCTGCTTGAGCACCAGTTCAACAGCTTCCACCTGCTGATCCGGTGGGTACTTCCACCTTTGCAACGTACGACGCACGAGGATGCGCAACCGTGCCCTCACGCTCTCTCGAACCTGCCAGTCGACTGTGGTGCTGGCACGCAGCTTCTCGGTGATTTCGACGGCGATCTTTTTCAGGGTGTCGTCACCCAGTTCGCGCACCGCACTCGCGTTGTTAGCCAGGGCATCGTAGAACGCGATCTCGTCCGGGCTTAGGCCCAGTGCAGCTTCGCGCTCCAGCACCGCCTGGAACTCCTTGGCCATCTGGATCAGCTCTTCGATCACCTGCGCCGTCTCGACGGCGCGGTTGTGGTACTTACGCAGGGTTTCCAGCAGGCGGTCGCCGTACTTCTTTTCCTGCACCACGTTGTTGCGCGCCCGGGCCTTGATCTCGTCGCGCAGCAGTTTCTCAAGCAGCTCCACGGCCAAGTTTTTCGTCTTCATCTGCCGCACGTCTTCGAGGAATTCCTCTGACAGCAAGCCGATGTTGGGTTTGTCCAAGCCCGCCAGCGCAAAGATGTCGGCCACCCCATCGGCCACGATAGCGTTGTCCAGAATCTGTTTGAGCGCGCTGCTCTTCTCCGCATCGCTGCGCTTTTTGTCCACCGTGGTGAACTTGGTGATGGCCGCCTTGATCGCCGCAAAGAACGCGATCTCGCGGCGCAGTGCCACCGCCTCGTCCAGCGTGCCGCAGAGCGAGAACGCCTTGCCCACCGCGGTCATGGTGTCCAGGAAGCGGGTCTTGCCGTCCTTCTGACTCAGGATGTGTTCTGCCGCCGGCACCAGCAGCGGCACCGCGTCGGTCTCGAACGCGCCGTAGTCAAAGCCGTGCATCAGCCCGCGCACGATGTCCATCTTCTCCAGCAGCACGGCCAGCGCCTCGGCGGCGTTGTGCGTCGGGTCGCCCTTGCCCTTGGAGTCGGTGTAGTCCTTCAGCGCCGCCTTCAGCTCGTTGGCAATGCCGATGTAGTCCACCACCAGACCGCCGGGCTTGTTCTTGAAGACACGGTTCACCCGCGCAATGGCCTGCATCAGGTTGTGGCCCTTCATGGGCTTGTCCACGTACATGGTGTGGCACGACGGCGCGTCAAATCCGGTCAGCCACATGTCGCGCACGATCACCAGCTTCAGCGGGTCCTTCGGGTCCTTGAAGCGCTTCTCCAGGCGCTTCTTCACCTTGTGGGTGTAGATGTGCGGCTGCAGGTGCGCCTTGTCGGCGGCCGAGCCGGTCATCACGATCTTGATGGCGCCCTGCTCCGGGTCGGCGCTGTGCCAGTCGGGGCGCAAGGGCGGCGTCTTCGTCTTTTCGTCACCCACGCAAATCGCGTTGTAGAGCTGCACGCAAATCTCGCGGCTCATGCAGACGATCATGGCCTTTCCGTCGATGACGCTGATGCGCGCATCAAAGTGCTGCACCAGGTCCTTGGCCACCTGTTGCAGGCGCGGCTCGGCGCCCACCAGTTTTTCCAGCGCGGCCCATTCGCTCTTGGACTTCTCGCGTACGGCCACGTCCTCTTCGTCTTCAAAGACCTCGTCCACCTGGGCGTTGAGCGCGTCGATCTCCGCCTGCTTCACGTCCAGCTTGGCCAACCGGCTCTCGTAGAAGATCGGCACCGTCGCGCCGTCGTCCACCGCGTCCTGGATGTCGTAGATGCTGACGTAGTCGCCAAACACCGCGCGGGTGTCCTTGTCTTCCAGCGCAATCGGCGTGCCGGTGAAGCCGATGAAGGTGGCGTTCTTCAGGGCGTCGCGCAGGTGCTTGGCGTAGCCGTACACGTACTTGCCGGTCTTGGTGTCCAACCGGCCCTTCATGCCGTACTGGCTGCGGTGCGCCTCGTCCGACATCACCACGATGTTCGAGCGGCTAGAGAGCAGCGGGTGCGACTCTTCATCGTCCAGCAGCGCGAACTTCTGCACCGTGGTGAAGATGATGCCGCCCGCTTCGCGCGAGGCCAGCATGTCCCGCAGTTCGTCGCGTCCGGTGGCCTGCACCGGCGTGGTCCGCAGCAAGTCGCTGGCCGAGCTGAAGGTGGCGAACAGCTGCCCGTCCAGGTCGTTGCGGTCGGTCACCACCACCAGGGTGGGGTTCTTCATTTCGGGTTGCTGCAGCAGCTTGCCCGCGTAGCAGGCCATGGTGATGCTCTTGCCCGAGCCCTGCGTGTGCCACACCACACCCGCCTTGCGTGAGCCGGGCTTCACTTCCTTGCCATAGGTGGCGCGTTCCTCGCGCACCTCCAGCAACCCCTTGTCGGCGTCCTGCGCCGCAATCACGGTGGCGCGCACCGCCTCGCGCACGGCGTGGAACTGGTGGTAGCCCGCGATTTTCTTGACGATGGTGTCGCCGTCCTGCTCGAACAGCACAAAGTGCCGCACGTAGTCCAGAAACAGTTCGGGCTTGAAGAAGCCGCGCACCAGCGTCTCCAGCTCCATCTGCAGACGCGGGCGGTCGTTCTCGTTGGCAATGGTGCGCCAGGGCAGCATGCGCTCGGCGTCGGCGGTGAGCGAGCCCACGCGGGCGGTGAACCCGTCGCTGATCACTAGCGCCGCATTGCAGTTGAACAGGTCGGCCGCTTCGTCCTTGTAGGTCTGCAACTGGTTGAACGCGTCCCAGATGTCCGTCTGCTCGTTGGCCGGGTTCTTGAGCTCGATCACCGCCAGTGGCAAGCCGTTGACGAACACCACCAGGTCAAGCCGGCGCGGCTGCTTGGTGCCCGCCACGGTGAACTGGTTGACCACCAGAAATTCGTTGTTCGACGGCTGGGCAAAGTCGATCAGGCTGACCAGATCACTGGTCTTGCCCTCGCCATCGGCCTTGGCAAAGCTCACGTCCACCCCGCCCAACAACAGCCGGTGCGCCGCTCGGTTGCGCACCACCAGCATGGGCTCGCTCACCGTCTGCAGCCTGTGCGCCGCCTGCTCCAATGCGGCGGCCGGAATCTGCGGGTTGATGCGCCCCAGCGCCGCCAGCAGCCGATCGCGCAGGACCACCTGTCGAAAGTCGGCACGCTCTGGCCGGTCGCCTTCGGGCGCCATATCTGGCCCATGGGCAAACTGCCAGCCCGTCTGCTGGAACCAGCCGATGCACAGGTCTTCGAGTTGTTGTTCGTTCAGCATCTGAAAGCCCTCAAGCGCCCTCTGTCGGCAACGACGAGGTGGCGCAATACGCTTGCCGCTCGTGTGTCGGCGTGGTCGGGAATGCCAGACTCAGAGAACGCGTCCTCACCATAGGTGTGAGGTAGTTGTTCCGCAAAGAAACCGGCTTGCGATGGAGCAATTCGGCCAAGGCACTCAACGTCAGGTAATGGCCTGCACAAACGGCCAGTATCGTTTGCTCCATGGCTGCACGATCCATTTTTTTGTTCTGACGCGCCTCTGCGGCGAGCGCCTCCAATCTGTGTCGCAAGACAGGGGATAGGCAGCCCAAATCGTTGATCACGGGCAGGGGAAGCTGGTCGGTGAGGAAATACCCGTGCTCGTCACGCTGCGGGTCCAAAAGTGAGGAGCTGGCAGGCAAAAGTGAGGAGCTACCCGGCAAAAGTGAGGAGCTGGCAGTCAAATTGGAGGAGTTCGCTTCTGCCTGGACTGGAGGACCAAACACATCGTCGGGCGTCGGCAGGTTTTGCCCGGACAGGAAATACACCGCCCCGCGGCCCGATCCCGTTGAATCCAGCATCCCCAGCTGGGTCAGGTGCTGCAGTGTGCGAGTCAACTCCACTGGGTGGGCCGAGGACACCGTACACAGGCGGGCGTGGTTGACGGTGCCCTCGCTGCCCGCAAGCGCCAAGGCCACCCGCTCCTCATGTTGGAGCCGGTCAAACTGGGCACCAAACCGGGCGCGCAAATCAGCGATCACCTCGGCCGGAAACAGGTCGATCATCCGCAACTCCAGCAGCGTCTGGTTGTAAGGCGTTGACGATTCGTACAGCTTGGGCGGATTCCAGTGCTGCGAATTCCAACCCTGGAGGATGCGCGGAATGCCCGTACCGGCCTGTTCACCCACGCCTACGAAGCGGAACATCTTGTGCAGGTTCCGGTTGCGGCAATCTGGCTCACCACCATGCAAAGCCACCTCCACCGGGATGCGCATCAAACCAGGGTTGCGAAACCCGAACATGTCGGGCCGCTTGACCACCAGGACCGATGCCCGATCGCTGTAATCGGCGTGCACCAGCACATTGGCCAGCGCTTCGCGCAGTGCCACATGCACGGGGGTTTCGTCCTGTCGCTCGCCTTTTTCTAGCTGGAAGGGCACTTTCAGGTCGGCCGTGAGCTTCAGATAGACCTTGCGGTAGAAGTCATACAGGTTGCCAGACCATTTGCCGTCCAGCGTCAGCCTGTCCACCCAGCGGCGCTCCGTTTTGGCGGTGGGGCGCTCTTGGTAGTCGAGCATGTAGTTGGGTAACGCCTCCTGAATCACGCTCATCTGCCCGAACATGAGCAAGCCCGCCAACGTCAACCCCGACTCCCCGGTTTCCCGGTCCATGCGCCAACCACCAATGCGGCGCAAAAAGGCCTGGTCGTTCTCTTCGTTCCAAGGGTGGCCCGGGTCGCGGTTGGCGAACACTTGGCGATAGGCCCGGAAGCTGCCCATGTCCAGGTCGTCAAAGCCAAAGTTGCGCAAGATGCGGTCGTCCCGGCTGTCCTCCACCTGCTCAGCCAGCATGCGCTTGACGTCTTCGTCCGCCAACGGCCTGTCGCCCTCGTTCAAGCGCCGGTAGGTGTTGCCACCCAAGGGGTTGGTGGTGAGGTAAACCGGGCGCTGCTGTCGCCGGGCGCGCGGAATCTCCACCGATAGCAAGGTCTTGCCGTCCACCGCCCACTCGCGCACGTGGGCATCGGTCAACAGGTTGATGCTGACCTTCTGGCGGTTGTTGAGGTTGTTGAACAGCTCGGTACGTACCTTTTCGGCGTTCTCGACGCCCACCGGTTCAAAGCGCCCCTTGCGTTCGCGCAGGCCCAAGATAACCGCGCCACCATCGGCGTTCGCCATGGCGCTGTAGGTGGGCCAGAAGTCGTCTGGCAGGGCGCCCTTGCCATCGCGGCCGTTGGCCAGCTTGCATTCCAGCGAAACAGTTTCGCGCAACAGCGACAAGTCTTCGAGCGATTGAAGATCGATCATGGGTTTCCCGTACCGGATGCATCGCTGACCGCCAGGAGGAGGTCACTCCCCTGCACACGGCTAAACTTGACGTCAATATGCCCGACGCCTCTGCACTTCGTGTACGCGTCGGTTCTCATATGTAGAACCGGTTTTTTGGGCAACCCGCCGCGTTGATTCCTGCCGGTGCTTTCGACACGTTGTGAGAACCTGTCGAAAAAGCGCCGAAAAATCGACAGATCCGGAAGATGTGTCGAACGGCTCAACGTGTCGCTCATGCGGTGGCCTCCGCCTCGGCTTTAAGGACTTGCAGTTCGCCAGAGAGCAAACGCGGCAAAAGTGCATCGCGGGTTTGCTGGAGCACCAGTGACTCCCGGCCCCGGGTCGCGATGAGCGACTGCATCGGCGCAACCGCAGCGGCAAACGCGCCCAGTACAGCCTGCTCAGGAACCAGGATCGTCATGCTGGCAAGCTTCCCGCGCGAGAGTTCGGTTTGCCCGGTGGACCCCTCGCCCATCGCTTCGATATCGGGTTGCTTTGTGACGAACCACTGGCCCAGGTACGCGCTGTTCAGGCTGGTCCCTGACCGCACCACCGTGACGTGCGAGTCCACGATGGTCGGCTCATCCAGCCGAAGCACCTGCGCAACTCGGCCCAACGTGCCTACACCCGTGGAGTTCACCAGCACATCACCCAGGTGGAGCTCACGGCCATTCACATTGCGTTGGTTGGGATCGTGCCGGCGGCCCTTGGACGGGTCCAGGCTGAAGTCGCGAATGCACTTTTGGTTGAGCACCAACACGCCCCCCTCGTCGACGTACTTTGGCGATATGCCTCTGTTCAGGTACGCACACTGCTCGCCCAAGGTGGACGAATGCCATCCCTTCGGAATCTCGCCCAGCGCAGAGTCCTCCATCTCATCCGGAAACAGCGCGGCGGTGGCGGCGAGGGGGGCGAACTGGTCGGGGGGCAGGGTGTCGAGTTCGGCGTCGGGTTTGCCGCTGATGGCCGTCATCGCCGCGCGCAGCGGGTCGCGGCCTTCGGCCTTGGCGGCGATCTTGGCCTTGACGGGATCGAAGTCCACAAACCACGATTTGAAGATGGCTTGCGCCATGGCTTCGAGGGTTTGGTTGATGCGGCGGTTGAGGTCGATCTTGTCGTCGATGCCGCCGAGAATTTGTGCGATCGCTTCTTGCTGCCACAAGGTCTCGGGGATGGAGACCTCAATCCGCTCTAAGTCCGACACATTGAGATACGGTAGGGCAGTACCCGCAGATATTGTGTTGAAGTCTAAAGATGTCAACAAAAGGTACAAGAATCGCGATGTAACCTTCCCATCTCTTGGCGTCGCCGACATCATGTTGTTATCAATGATGGTTGGCCTAGTTAACAGTCGGCGCCTATTAGTCGTCAACGCCACCCCAATCTTCGCAAACACTGTTGCGCCGACTGGGTGCAGCTTAGCCTTCATCGCTGCACGCTGTATCTCGTTGACATGGTTCGAGGCAACGTTGATAAAGATCTCGTTCCCCACAGCGTTCATATCGCTGACTTTTATGAACGGGTAGTCACCTTCGCTGCACCCTTGGTACTCAGGCTTGAAGGCAGAACCCGCAGTGAACTTGCATATTGCACCTAGGTTCGTTGCTTGCCACTTAGCGCTCATATCCCAGCCCCGCCAGACTCTTCTTGATCTCACCCTCCAGCGTCGCGCTCTCCGCGAACTGCTCCGCCAGCAACGCCGTCAGCCGCGCCATCTTGTCGGCGAAGGCTTCGGCGTCTTCTTCCTGGTCTTCGGCACCCACATAGCGCCCGGGGGTCAGCACATGTTCGTGCTTGCGGATGTCGTCCAGGCTGGCTGAGTAGCAGAAGCCTTTGACGTCTTCGTAGCCCTCACCCTGCTGCCACGCGTGGAAGGTGTCGGCGATCTTGGCTATGTCGGCCTGGGTGAAGTCGCGCAGCACGCGGTCTTTCATGTAGCCCATCTGGCGGGCGTCGATGAAGAGGAACTGCTTGCGCCGGTCGCGCTTCTTCTTGTGCAGGTTGAAGCCGTTGGCCTTGTCGCGGGTCAGGAACCAGATGCAGGCCGGAATCTGGGTGTTGGTGAAGAGCTGGCCGGGCAGGGCGACCATGCATTCGACGTAGTCGTCTTCCACCAGCTTCTTGCGGATGTCGCCTTCGTTGTTGGTGTTGCTGCTCATGGAGCCGTTGGCCAGCAGCAGGGCCATGCTGCCGGTGGGCGCCAGGTGGTAGAGCATGTGCTGCAGCCAGGCGAAGTTGGCGTTGCCCTGGGGCGGCGTACCGGCGATCCAGCGCGGGTCGTTCTCCAGCTTCGCGTTCCACCATTCCTTCATGTTGAAGGGCGGGTTGGCCATGACGTAGTCGGCCCGCAGGTCGGGGTGCAGGTCGTTGAGCAGCGTGTCGGCGTGGCCGCCACCAAAGTTGAAGTCAATGCCGCGGATGGCCATGTTCATGGCCGCAAGCTTCCAGGTGGTGGGGTTGCTCTCTTGCCCGTAAACGCTGATTTGGCCGCTGGCCTTGTTGCCTGAACCTTGGGCGGGTTTGCCGCTGTGCTGTTCGATGAACTCTTCGCTCTGCACGAAGAAGCCGCCAGAGCCCATGGCCGGGTCGTACACGCGGCCCTTGAAGGGCTGGAGCATGTTGACGATGAGGCTGACTATTGATTTGGGTGTGTAGTACTGGCCGCCCTTCTTGCCTTCGGCCAGCGCGAACTGGCCCAGGAAGTATTCGTACACGTGGCCCAGGATGTCCTTGGCCTTGAGGTCCAGCGGCTGGCCCCTGTATTCGGCCGCGTGGAAGTGGGTGTCGGAGAACAGGGCGATGAGTTCGGCCAGCTTGTGCGATTCGATCTGCGAGGTGGCAAAGCTTTTGTTGAGCACGCCCTTGAGCTTGGGATTCTCGCGCTCGATGGCTTCCATGGCGTTGTCGATGAGCCAGCCGACGGTGCGCATCTTCTCGGGCTCGGCCTTGCCGGGTTGGTTCCACGACAGGGCAGCGCCGGGCAGCAGCTGGGCGCAGTCCACCAGGGTCTGCCAGCGGGCCTCCAGCGGCACCCAGAAGACGTTCTTCTCGGTGTAGTAGTCGCGCACTTCCAGCTCGGCGGCCAGGTCGGTGTCGTAAGTGCCGGGGTAGTCGGCCGGGTTCATGTAGTAGTCGTGCGCTGGGTCCTGGAACTGGGCCTTGAGTTCATTCTGGCGCTCTTCAAACGCGTCGGACACGTACTTGATGAACAGCAGACCGAGCACGATGTGCTTGTAGACGGCAGCGTCCAGGCTGGGCAGCAGCTTGTTGGCGGCGGTCCAGAGCTTTTTTTCGAGGTCGTCGAAGAACTGTTGTTCTGTGAGGTTCATGCGGCAGTGGGGGATGGCTTGTCGGTAGATGTTTCGGGCTTCTTGGCGAGCCGGGCAGACCAATGGCCGTTGGATTCTTTTTCCAGCTCCAGCAGGTCGTAGGTCTTCAGCATATCGAGCAGACCGGAATGCCCGTAGGCCTGGGGTGAGAAGGAGGGGTAGGTGCGACGGAGGTATGAGCCCAGGGGGCTTAGAGCCACCTTGCCTTCCACGGTGTCACCGGTCAGCAGGGCGACCGCGTCCACCACAAACCTAGGGCGGTGCTTGCCCACGGGCTTGGGCGCTTCCTTGGCGTCCTTCTTGACCGAGTCTGCTGCCTTGCCGGTGGCATCCTTGGTGGTGAGCTTCTCTGGCGTCTCCTCGGGCGCTGGTTCCTGCTTCACCCACTCGAAGAACTGGTCACTCGCATTGCGCAGCGCGTCCGGGCTCTTGGCTTCGCCCACGATGTGCACCGTGGTGCCACGCTCGCGCAGCTTGCGGCAGAGATAGGCAAAGTCAGAGTCGCTGGTAACCAGGCAGAAGGTGTCAGCCCGCTGGTCGAACAGGGCCTCCATGGCATCCAACGCCAGGGCAATGTCGGATGTGTTCTTGCCGGCGGCGTACTGGTACTGCAGGCAGGGCGTGAAGGCCAGGCGGACCAGTGCTTCCTGCCACTTGTTGGCCAGGGTGCTGTGGTTGCCGTAACCGCGGCGCAGCACCACGCGGCCGAACTGAGCGACGACGCGCAGCGCGTATTCGAGGATTTCGGGTGTGGTGTTGTCGCAGTCCACCAGGACAGCGACGCGTGATTCTTGATCTGACTGGCTCGTGTTGGCCATGGCGTTGTGCTCCCCTGTATCGAAAAGTAATGATAGGGGAGTTTGGGGGCTACACGGTCTCCCGCTGGACAAACCCGCTGTAGCGTTCACCCTCCTCCACCGCCGTCACCAGCACCCCATCCACCCGCGCCAGTCGCGGGCCCTGGTGGGCCCAGTCGATGAGGGCTTGCACGGCAATGGCCGGGCCTTGGGCCAGGGCTTCGACGCTGCCGTCCTGACGGTTGCGCACCCAGCCATGCAGGCCCAGGCGGGTTGCTTCTTCGGTCATGCTGGCGCGGTAGCAGACACCTTGCACGCGACCGGTGATGCGCAGGTGGCGGGTGATGGTGTGCGTGGTACTCATCCGGTGGCATTTTGCCGCCGCACAAACATGCGCCAGCCGCCGCTCTGGTTGACCAACATGCCGGCCAGCACGGTGGCGGTTCCGGCCCATTGCAGGGGGGTGGGCACCTCGCCCAGGAAGGTCATGGCGGCCACCAGGCCGACCACCGGCACCAGCAATGAGAACGGTGTGACGCGGCCGGCCGGGTGGCGCTGCAGCAGTTTCGTCCACAGGCTGTAGGCCAGCAGCGTGGCCAGCAGGGCCAGGAAGAGCACGGCAAAGAGGGCGCGGCCATCGAAGCCGGCCAGTTGCTGCGCCATGCGGGCGGGGCCGTCCACCCAGGCCGACAGCAGCAGGAAGGGCACGATGGGAACCAGGCTGCTCCAGACGATGAAGGGGAAGGGCTCGTAGGCGCCGGCCTGTGCCGCACGGCGCGCCACCAGGTTGGACACGGCCCACATGAAGGCCGCGCCCAGCGTCAGCACGAAGCCGGCCAGCGTCATCTGCTGCGCGCCTTCGCCGTGGGCGCCGGCAATCATCAGCAGGCCGACAAACGCAATGACCAGGCCCAGCCATTGCGATGGGCGGGCGCGCTCGCCCAGTACGGTGGCGGCCATGATGAGGGTAAAGAAAGCTTGCGTCTGCATGACGACCGAGGCCATGCCGGCCGTCATGCCCAGGTGCAGGCCCAGAAACAGCAGGCCGAACTGCCCCACCCCTTGCGCCAGGCCATAGGCGGCGATGACGCGCCACGGCAGGGCCGGGCAGCGCACAAACAGCAGAAACGGCAAGGAGGCCGCAGCAAAGCGCAGGGCGCCCAGCATCATGGGGCTGAGCGACTGCAGGCCGATCTTCATGACCACAAAGTTCAGCCCCCAGATGACGATGACGCCCAGGGCGCGCAGCAGGTCACCACGCGAGAGGTGGGTGGGCGCGCTCATGCCTTGGCCCGATGCGGGGTTTGCTGGCCGGGCAGTGGCCCCACATGCACCGGCCGGCCTTGCTGCGCGCGCGCGGCAATGAAGGCATCCAGCGCCTGTGCGCTGGTCTTGCGCGGCGTGTAGCCGAACACAGTCTTGAGGGCGGTGTTGAGCAGCACCGGGCGGTAACGCAGAAAGTCCAGCTGCTCGGGCCCATAGCGCGTCAGGCCCAGGCGGGAGCCCACGGTCAGCGCGGCCGTGAGCAGGCCGGCGGGCAGATCGCGCGTGCGCTTGCCCAGGCGGGCAGCGATCTGGTGGATGGTGAGTGCGCCGTCGCCGGCCAGGTTGTAGCAACCGGGTGGGGCGCCGTCCAGCGCATGGCCGATGGCACCGGCCACGTCTTCGTCCCAGATGAAGACGAAGGGGCTGTCGCTGCCGCGCACGGCCAGCAGGCGGGGTTTTTCAAAGAGGGCGGTGATCTGGTTGTCGACCCGCTCACCCAGGATGGTGCCGATGCGCAGCACGGTCTGCGCGAGCTGCGGGTGGTCGGTGCGCCACTGGGCCAGCATCTCTTCGACCAGGCGCTTGTGGTGCGCGTAGGCAAAGCTCTCGTTGCCGCGCAGCGGGTGCGCTTCGGTCAGCCAGGCGGGGTTGTCGGCGTGGTAGCCGTAGGCCGCGCCACTGGAAGACACCACCACATGCTGCACGCCTTGCGCCACGCAGGCGGTGAGCACGTTGCGGGTGCCGTTGACGTCGACGTCGTACTCGAAGGCGCGGTTGGAGTCGCGCCCCGGGGTGACGATGGAGGCCAGGTGCACCACGGTGTCGATGGCGTGCTCACGCAGGGTGCTGGGCAGGGCCGGGTCGCGCACGTCCTGCACGCGGTAGGTGACGCCGGCTTGCTGGCGTTCAGCGGGTACCTCGCGCACGTCCAGCGCGACGATGGCGTCGGTCTCTGGCCGGCGGGCCAGCGCGGCCACCAGGCCACGGCCCAGGAAGCCGTCGGCCCCGGTGATGAGGATGCGGCGTGCGCGTGGGGTACGTGGGGTGGATGGCGTGGGGGATGTGTGGTTCATGCTTGTATGGCCCGCTCTGGCTGGGCGCCTTTGGGCTGACGGCGCCCCCACCATTCGGCCAGTGCCAGGCCGGCGATGATGTCCCAGAAGCCCCAGACGCCGGCCACCACGGCCATGCCGCCCAGACCGCCGAAGAAGCTGAAGATCAGCACCAGGCCCAGGCCGGCGTTGCGGATGCCTACCTCGATGCTCACCGCGCGCCGATCGTAGTCCTGCAGGCCGGTGACGCGCGCGCACAGGTAGCCCGTGCCGAAGGCCAGCGCGTCGTGCAGCGCCACGGCCACCAGCACCAGGC
>Ga0265293_10010072_pt1 | contig 13333 bp, 14 predicted proteins | sample Munlanlewell138R_FD_192505 | JGI IMG/M metagenome (GOLD analysis project Ga0265293, IMG submission 192505) | Leachate microbial communities from a municipal landfill in Southern Ontario, Canada - Leachate well 138R | ecosystem: Engineered > Solid waste > Landfill > Unclassified | place: Canada...
TCCACCTCGGTCACCGCATCCGACGGCGAGGACTTCGCCTCCACCGTGCGCGGCATGTGCAGCCGCTCCTGGTGGATGCGCCCCACCTCCTCCGCCATGCTCAGCGCCAGGTGGTAGATCTCGCGAAGGTCGGGCGTGGTCATCGTGCCTCCCGTGGTGCAGGGAGAGGATTGCACGAGCAACGAGCAGGGGCACATCCGGCAGGTTCACTGGCTCCCCCTCCTCCGCCTCTGGCTCCGACTTCCGGCCCCCTCTCCCGGTTTCGGGAGAGGGTTGGGGTGAGGGTCACATCTGCATCCCAATACCCCTCGGACGGTCGCGAAGCAGATCCAGAAGGGCCCCTCACCCCCGCCCTCTCCCGAAACCGGGAGAGGGGGTCAGAACCGAAGTCGGAGGGGGTTGGGGTGAGGGCGACTGCCTGGTCTCGCAAGAGAGGCGTCAGTGAGCCATCCGGAGCCGCAGCCGGCGCAGACCCTCACCCCCGCCCTCTCCCGCCGCGCGGGCGAGGGGGCCGGAGTGCGAGGCCAGAGGGAGAGAGCTACTGGACGCGCACGATCTCCTGGGCGCGGTGCCACAGGCCCTCGAGGTCGTAGAAGACGCGGGCTTCGAGGGAGAAGAGGTGGACGAAGACGCCCTCGCCGGCGTCGACCAGGATCCAGCCGTCTTCGGGAGCGCCCTCGATCTTGGCTTTGTGGCCGTGCTTCGCAGCCTCGTTGCTGACTGCGTCCTCGATCGCCCGGGCCTGCCGGATGTTGTCCACGGTGGCGATGACGAAGTAGTCCGTGAACGCCGTGAGCTGCGAGAGGTCGAGCAGGACGACGTCCGAGGCCTGACGGTCCACCAGCACATCCAGCAACGCCTGCGCGTACTCGAGGTCCCCCGGAGGGTTCAGTCGCGGCTCAACCGCCGTCACGTCGCGAGCGTCGTCGTCTGCTACCAGTGTGGCCTCCGATGGCGCGCCCTCGCGTCGGGAGGGCTAACAGGTGGTGAGTATAGAGGGTGGGACAGAGGGCCCGTGCGTCGCGAGTCAGGCGGCGGCAGGTTCGCCCGCTCCGCCGCTGCTACGCAACGGAACTGCGAGGCGAACGCCGAGGTACGTCGCGGCGGAGCGTGCCACCTCCGACGACCTCCGTGCCCCGGTAGAGCACGATCGCCTGGCCCGGCGCCGGGGCGCGCACCGGCTCCTCGAACTCCACGGTGAAGCCCGCCTCGTCGAGGGCAACGAGGCGCATCGACGCCTCCGCCGCGTGGTAGCGGATGCGCGCGAGCAGCGGCTCGCCGACCTCGGGCGGGTCGCTGACCCAGTGCGGGTCGGTCGCGGTGGCGGTGCGGCGGTACAGGTCGCCCTCACCGCCGATGACGATGACGTTGCGCTCCGGGATGATCTCCGTCACGAAGCGCCGTTCGCCCTCGGTCACGCCGAGGCCCCGACGCTGGCCGACGGTGTAGTGCGCGATGCCCGCGTGCTCCCCGACGACTGAGCCGTCGGGGCGCTCGATCGTGCCGGGGACACCTCGGACGCCGCGCTGTTCGAGGATCTCGCGGTAGTCACCGCCCGGGACGAAGCAGATGTCGACGCTGTCCGGCTTGTCGGCCAGCGGCAGTCCTGCCTCGCGCGCCACGGCACGAGTCTCGGCCTTCGTCATCCCACCGAGCGGGAACAGGGTGCGCCGCAGCGCCTCCTGCCCGAGCGTGTAGAGGACGTACGACTGGTCCTTCTCGTCGTCCACGGCGCGGTGCAGCCGGTGCACGTCACCATCCCGCTCGATGCGCGCGTAGTGCCCGGTCGCGAGCCGGTCCACGCCCATCGCGAGGGCGCGCTGGAGCAGCGTGTCGAACTTCACGTACTGGTTGCAGTTCAGGCACGGGTTCGGCGTCTCGCCTCGGGCGTAGGCGTTCACGAACTCATCGAGGACATCGCGCTCGAACTCGCGCTCCATGTTCAGCACGTAGTGCGGGATGCCGATCGCCTGCGCCGCAGCACGCGCGTCGCCGATGTCCTCGATCCCGCAGCAGGTGCGCCCGGAGCGCAGCGCCGCCTCGTCCGGCTCCGTGTAGAGCCGGAGCGTGACGCCGATGACGTCGTACCCCTGCCGGTGCAGCAGAGCCGCCGCCACGGCAGAGTCGACGCCGCCAGACATGGCGACCAGGACGCGCTCGGTCATGATTTCAGTGTACGGGCGACAAGGCCTTGGGCCTCAACGACCCCACCCCCTCCCGCCCTCTTCCGCCGCGCCTGCCCCCCTCCGTTTCTGCCCTCCGTTTCTGATCCCCTCCGTTTCTGACCCCCCCTCCGTTTCTGACCCCCTCTCCCGGTTTCGGGAGAGGGTTGGGGTGAGGGACACATCTGCGCCTCGACACCCCGCACGCAGGTCGCAAAGCAGATCCGGAAGGGCCCCTCACCCCGGCCCTCTCCCGAAACCGGGAGAGGGGGTCAGAGACGGAGGGAGAGATAGGGCGAAACTGGGCAACGACGACCGCCTTGTGTCGCAGGAGCACAACGCCGTACGCGATCGCCACGGCTCCAGAGCGGAACCCTCACCCCCACCCTCTCCCGCTACGCGGGCGAGGGGGCCAGAATCGGAAGGCACGGCACGCAAGAAGGGCGCCGAACGGCGCCCTTCCTCGTCTTCGCCGAAGCGGAGCGTTAGCCCTCGAACACCCAGGCGTCCGTGGCGCGCTTCCAGTCGATCGGGGCCTGGCCCTCGAACCAGATGCCGATCTCGCGGGCGGCATCATCGAGGTTGGCGGAGCCGTGGACGAGGTTGCGACCGATCTCGAGGCCGAAGTCGTGGCGGATGGTGCCGGGGGCGGCCTCGGTGGGACGGGTGGCGCCCAGGGTCTGGCGGGCGGCGGCTACGGCGTCCGTGCCCTCGAACACCGCGGCGATGATCGGGGCGCTGGTGATGTACTCGATCAGGCCGGCGTAGAACGGCTTGCCCACGTGCTCCGCGTAGTGCTTGCTCGAGATCGCCTCGTCGGCCTGCAGCATCCGCACGGCCACCGGCTTCAGGCCACGCGCCTCCAGCCGGCGGAGGACTTCGAAGGCGAGCCCGCGCTGCATGGCGTCCGGCTTCACGAGGATGAGCGTGCGTTCCATTGGTACCTCTCGAATGTGGTCGTTGTGCTCGGTCGGTCTGTTCTGGGCTGTTCTCGGACTGGCTCGGCCCGCTACATGCGCGGCTTCGGTGGCGTGATCGGCGGCGGACGGAGGTAGACCGCGTCCACCGCCGCCGGATCTCCGAACGCGCCCCGCGCCCGCGCGATCCGCACGATCGCCACCGCCCGAGGCGTCTGCGACGTTTGGGACACGGGTGTGATAGTGTCCCCCGCCTCGCCCTCAGCGTCTCGGGGTCGAGCATCCCGCACCCGGAGGGCCTCACGCAGCCCATCGCTGACCTCGCCGGTCCACGTCGCGGGGCGCGGCGCACGTTCCACTGCTTCCTCGACCGGGCTCACCGAGGGCGCGACCACCTGCCGAGGCAGGCCGTCTTCGACCTCGTACGCGGCCCAGGCGGGGCCGGTGCGCGTGTCGTGAACGGCGACCACGGTTGCGACGCCCTCGGGCGCTACGAGGGAGGCATCGGCCTCGAGGCGTCCCACCCCGGCGAGGGGTACCTCCAGCGCGAGGGCCATCCCCTGCGCGACGGCGATACCGGTGCGGAGCGGGCCATACTGGCCGGGGCCCGTGGTCACGGCGATCCGCGCGATCTCCGTGCGGTCGACGCCCGCGTCTGCGAGGAACTCCGCGAGGACGCCCAGGAGTTCGCGGCTCATGGTGACCTCCGGGCGGAAGCGCTTCACGGCCAACGGCTCGGGACCGTCGAGGACGAAGAGCGCCAGCGAGGCATCGTCGCTCGCGGTGTCGATGCCGAGGTCGAACTGGCGATCAGACATGGGTCGGTCAGCCACGAGCACCCAGCCCATCCAGGATGCGCCGGTAGCGCTCCCCGTTCGCCACGATGGTGATACGCCGCTCCTTCGGGTTGGCCTCGGACGGTTCGAGGACGACGAGGAGGTGGTCCTCCGGGAGGACTTCCAGCCCGCGTTCGGGCCACTCGATGAGCAGGACCCCGTCGGCAGCCTGTGCCTCCAGCGCGAGGTCTGCCACCTCGTCGGGGTCGGTGAGGCGGTAGAGGTCGGCGTGGTAGAGCGCCGGGGACGCCTCGGTGGCCTCGTGCTTTGCCATGAGGACGAACGTGGGGCTGGCGACCGTGGTGGCGAGCTTCAGACCCTGGCCGATGCCCTGCGCGAGCGCGGTCTTCCCGGCGCCCAGCGGCCCCTGGAGGAACACGATGTCCCCCACGCGCAGGAAGCGCGCGATCCGCCGGCCCAGCGCTCGCGTCTGCCCGACCGAGGAGGTGGCCACCACTGCCCGATTCGCCGTGCTCATCACCTCGGGTGTACGAGGCCGCGAGGGCTAGGCGCAACCATCACCCCGCGACGACCTCGAGCCAGTGGTCAAGGAACGCCTCCGCATCGACCTCCGTGACGACGCGGAACGTACCGGCCGCGGCGTCCTCATCCTCGACAAGGCGAAGCAGGTCATCGTGCCGTTCGAGGCGGAGCGGAAGCTCATCGATCCTCGCGCCGGGCCACCCGAGGCCGACGGTGCACGCGCGCGGGTCGTGCATGAAGTTCGCGAGGTCATCCGGTAGCGCGGGGAGGTGCCCGTATCGCGCCGCGAAGCCGTTGTCCTCGGCAAAGGCGGCAGCCTGGTGAGCAACGAGCGCGCCGAGGTGATCGCCCGCCCGGAGCCGCCCGAGGTCACGCTGCCGCAGGTAGGTCTGCACGGTCACCTCGATCGGGACGAGCGTGCAACGAGCGGGGTTCACGGCGCGGAGGACGGCCTCGGCCGCGTCGGCGTCCGCCTGCACGTTGAAGTCGTGCGTCCACTCGAATTGCGGATAGCCCGCCGGGATCTCGCGCACGAAGCCACCCATCAGCACCACGTCCACCGCTGCGAGGATCCCCGGCCGCTGCTCCTCGAGTAGCGCGAGGTTCGTGTACGGCCCGATAGCGAAGACCACCGCGCCACCGGCGATGCTCGCTTCGAGGAGATCGAGGGCCGCCTCGGACGGACCGGGTAGTCGCGCCACCGGCGCGGGCCAGTAGCGCGGCTCCTCCGGGAGGCCGAACTGCTGGCCGTGGTAGCGAGGCGCGTCCTCGCGGGCGCCCTCGGCGATCGGGACGCCCCCGAGGCCGGCGATGCGCAGCAGTTCGCGCGCGTATCCGGCACGTCGCCCACCGTCGTCGAGGACGCTCGTGACGCCGGTCAGCTCGACGTCGGGGTGACATGCGAGGTAGGCGAGCGCGCACACGTCATCGACGTCACCGCCGATGTCCGTGTCCAGGTGGACCTTCACAGCGTTACCGGAGCTGGTCCCACCCCCGGCGAGTGGGCTCGTAGGGTTGGCCCTCGTCCGAGAACACGATCACCTCGCCCGGGTGTTCGGCGACGACGCGTCCGATGAGTGAGACCGGCGTCCCCCCCGTGGCCGCCTGGTCCAGCCGCTTGAGGACGTCGCCCGGCCCGGTGAGGACGAGCTCGAAGTCCTCCCCCCCACCGAGGGCGTAGTCGAGCGCGATGTCCGCGCCGAGGAGGTCGACCGCCGCCTGCTCGATCGGCACCGCCGCCGCGGCGACCTCGATCCCGACGCCCGACGCGCGCGCGATGTGCCCGAGGTCCTGCATCAGCCCGTCGGAGACGTCCATCCCGCACGTCAGGCCGGCGCGCAGCGCTTCCTGCCCCAGCTGCACCCGCGCCCGAGGGCGACGATGCGCGCGCGTGAGGACCTCGGCGCCGGGTTCGCCCTCGCGCAGTGCTTCGATGATCTCCAGGCCGGCGCGGGAAGCGCCGACGGTGCCAGAGACGGCGACACGGTCGCCGGGCTTCGCCTCGCTGCGCCGGAGGAATGGCTGGGGCACCTCGGACAGGGGAGCCGAGTGGCCGTACGCGGCGATCGAGATCGTGGTGGTGTTGCTGCGCACGATGTCGCCGCCGGCGATGCGGACGTGGTGCGCGAGGCACGCCTGCAGCATCCCCTCGGCGAGGTCGTCCACCTCGTCCAGCGTCACGTCGATGCCGAGGGCGATCCCGACGAGGAGGTAGTCCGGAGTCGCGCCCATCGCCGCGAGGTCGGAGACGTTCGCGGCCACGGCGCGCCACCCCGCGTCGCCGAGGGTCATCGTGTCCAACCGCCAGTGGTTGCCCTCGGTCAGCATGTCGATCGTCGCTACGGCGGCGCAGCCGTCCTCGACGCGCCATGCCGCTCCATCGTCCCCCGGTGGCACGAGGATGTTGCGCGCCGCCGCGACGCCGAGGCGCTGCACGATGCGGTCAATCAGCGAGAACTCACCGAGTTCCTCGAGAGGGGTGGGCATGCCGCGATTCTAGGCGCGACGCGCCGTAACGCGGAGCAGCGTGCGATCAAACGCGCTTCGCGGACCGGGGAGCCGACCCGTCGGCGCCGGTATGACTGCGAATGGCATCAATGAGCGCGGCCTTGGTCATGCGGCTGCGGCCGTTGATGCCGAGTTCAGCGGCGCGGAAGTAGAGCTGGTCGCGAGTCTGCTCCTCGGAGGGCGTCGCGCTGGAAGCTCGGGCGGCGGCGGGCGAGCCCGTAGAGGTGAGTTTGCTCTGACTCGTCTGATCGAGAGTGGTACTGAGGCCCCGCGTGTTCTCGCGCTTCGCGGCGGGTTCCTGGTGGATCACGGCCCGGCGGTTGCCGGGACGTGCCTGGTTCATGCTGGTGGTCTTCGGCTGCCTCGGCATCGCGCGCTCCTCGGTGGCTGCGTACTGGGTGCCCGGTCGCGGGCCACGTACTCGTCGAGGCAGCGTCGGGCGAGGGCCGTCGAGGCGGCGTTGCCGCGGATGGCTGTCGGTTGCAGTAGGGTTGCGGGGCGTCGTTTCGACGGCTGGGGTGCGCTCCCTGCGATGCATTCTTGCTTTGCCACGGTGATACGCGTCCCTCTACGATGAGGAGAGCCTGAGGAGCGCTTCTTGATGTTTCTCGTGACCCTCGCTGAGGTCCGTGATGTGGTCGTCATCGTCTACGGGGCGATGGGCGTCATTCTGATGCTGGCGCTGGCCATTGCCGCGTTCGGTATCTGGTTCGCCGTGCGTGCCCTGACGCGCAAGGTGAACGCGCTCCTCGACGACCCCGTGAAGCCCGCCCTCGAAGAGGTGCGGAAGTCCGCCGAGAACATTCGCGGCACTACGGAGTTCGTCTCAGACACGGCCGTGCATCCCTTGATCCGCACCGTGGCCGTCGCGCGCGGAGTCCGCCGAGGGACCGCGGTCTTCACCGGGATCCGCAACCTCCGCCCGAAGAAATAGCGAGAGCACCTGATGGCCTCGTTCCCCGCCCTCCTCACTGCCACCGTCGCCGCAGCCGCCGGCTACGTCGCCGCCCGCCAGCTCATGTCGGACGACGCCCCGCGTCGCATCGAACAGCTGCCCGAGCACGCACAGGCGCCGGTCGCGAAGGTGCGCGGCAAGCTCCTCCGTGGCCGCGACCGCGCCCGCGAGGCGGTCCGCGCCGGCAAGGCCGAGCGCGACGCCGCCGAGCAGGAACTCACCGCCGAGTACCGCCGCAAGACCCACCGCCCCTAGCGACGACTGCTCGGGCTGCCCTCCCACTCCGACTCGACCACTGACCGCCTCTCCGGCCCCTGACGCCCCCTATCGCTTCTGCCCCCTCTCCGACTTCTGACCCCCTCTCCCGGCTCGGCGGGAGAGGGTTGGGGTGAGGGCGACTGCTCTGCGCTTCCATGAGAAGCGTCGAAGGAGGGCGGTCGCACCCTGCCCGGAGCAGACCCTCACCCCCGCCCTCTCCCGCTTCGCGGGCGAGGGGGTCAGAAGTCAGAGTCGGTCAGTCCTCGGCGGGCGCGTCCTCGGGGACCGGGACCACGCGGTACAAACGCCAGTGCTTGTTGCCGGTGAACTCGTGGTCCAGCTCCAGCCACGGCGCACCGTCGTACAGGTCCGGGTAGACCATGTACACGCTGTCGTGCGCGAACACCGCCTCGGTGTCCTCGGAGGGGTCGGGAAGCAGCACCCAGTCCGCGACGTTGGGGGCATCGGCAATGTCGTCGAGGAACGTGCGGTCGGAGTCGATGATCAGGCGCGAGGGGTCGTCGATGCTCAGGATGAAAAGCGGCGCGCGCTGCTTGTCCAGGAGCACGGTGCCCTCCGTGGTGTTGAGGTAGGCCGCGATCTCCTCGGCGCTGTCCTTGCTCGGGATCTTCGCGCGGACCCGCTCGGCCGACTCCATGTCACCGAGGAGGGAGTGGGCGAAGATCTGCTCGTCGTAGCCCACCTCGGCGCTGCGCATGGAGAGGAACGCGGTCACGTTCGTCAGCATGAACAGCGCCGGCACGAGTCCGAACAGCACCGCCGAGCGCCCTCGAGGCCCGAGGATGCTCCCCCACCCGGGCTGCGCCATGACGTACCCGAGGAGGATGGGCGTGAGCAGTGGGAGGTACACCCAGTACCGCAGCCACGGCGCGATGGACCCCGTGAACGCCTGGTACGCCTGCATCGCGTGGATCGAGAGCGACACCATCAGGATCAGCAGGGCGATCGGGTCGCGCTTCCGCCAGGCCGCCCAGCCGAGGTAGGCGACAGCGGGGATGAAGAGCGCGGACACCTGCAGCGTGCGCTCCGTCACGTAACGCATCGTGCCGGGGATGCTGTGGACCGCGTACTCCAACACATGCCCCGGCGCGTTCCTCGCCACGTCCGCCGCGCCGCGGATCGAGTAGACGCTGCGGTAGAAGAACAGCGGGTCGCCCTGGATGCTCCAGTTGAAGTAGAGCCACATCAGCCCGACGAACACGATCGGGAACAGCAGCGCGACGAGCAGCGCCTCCGTCCGCTGCCGCGCCGGGCCTCGGGAGGTGCGCCGCGAGATCTCGGCGTAGAGCAGCACCCCCACGGCGGTCGTCCCGCCGATGGCGAGGGCTTCGTACCGCACGAGGAGCGCGGCGGCGATGGCGAGCCCCATCCCGGAGATCGCGGGGAGCGGGGCCACCGGCAGCCTCAGCGCGGCGTGGAACAGGATCAAGAGCAACAGCGTGAACGCGCTCTCGGCGGTGCCGTTCGCGAAGTGCAGCACGACCACCGGGTTCAGCATTGCCACGCCGAGCCACACGATGCGCACGTTCTTCGGCAGCTCCAGCCGGCACAGGATCCGGTAGAGCACGACCACGCACCCCGCCGCGAACAGCGCCGACGTGATCTGGCCCGTGAACTCCGCGATGCCGAGGTTCTGCGTCAGCGGGAGGATCGCGATGCGTGACAGCGTCGGCAGCGGCGGCCACACGAACCCGATCGCGCCGAGGTGCGGATCCCGCGAGTAGAGGACGGCCTGCGCGTCGATCGTGCGGGAGAGAGAGTCGGCGTTCCAGATGTCCAGTCCGTAGTAGATGGCGACCGCGATCCCGAGCGCGACCAGGAACGAGACGCCGAAGATCAGCAGGTCGTCGCGATTGACGGCCGTCCTCCGCGTCATCTGCGCGCGCGTCCGGATCGGTGTCAGCCCCGTCGAGGAGTCGCCGATCCGCCGGAAGGACGGCGTCGCGACACCCGCGGCGGGCGCGAGGACGTCGGACGGCGGGAGCGCGACCGGACGGTCGACGACGGCGCGGTCCGAGGGTGGCGGCAGGCCGACACGACGGGCGGGGCGAGGAGCGTCGCCAGGCTCCGCGGGCAGAGGCCCGTCGGCGTCGGAGTCCTCGGACGGTGGGGGGCCGAACCTGGGTGGCATCCTGCCGCCCACGATATCCGCAGCAGGCCCTCCGCGGTGCGGCCTCGAGCGGTGCGGCCTCGAACCGCGCGATGGCGGACGCGCTCCGGGTTCTCCCGGAGGCAGGCGTCTGTCCCGTTGCGCCAGTGCTCCCCTAAACTCACGAGTGGAGAGGTGGCCGAGCGGTTGAAGGCGCTCGTCTCGAAAACGAGTAGGCTCGCAAGGGTCTCGCGGGTTCGAATCCCGCCCTCTCCGCCACCAACGTACCGGCGTTCCCGTCTCGCCCCGCTCAACCACCGGGGCTGACCTTCGCCCTCACCACCGTCCGAGGCCCCGCCTCGGCGTCCCGAGGGCGTCGCCACCGAGCCCGGCGCGACCTCGCGGAGAGGTGCTGGAGTGGTTGAACAGGCTCGCCTGGAAAGCGGGTGATGGGGGCAACCTCATCCGTGGGTTCGAATCCCACCCTCTCCGCCATCTGGTCTGTGACGCCCCGAGGGAGACCTCGGGGCGTTGTCGTCTACGCTCGGACCCGGACTGAAGGAGCACCCATGAAGCCGCGCATCTCCGTCCTCACCCTCGCGGTGAGAGACCTCGACGAGTCGCTCGCGTTCTACCGCGACGGCCTGGGCCTCCCGACCGACGGCATCGTGGGCCGCGAGTTCGAGCACGGCGCCGTCGCGTTCTTCGAGCTCGCCGGTGGCCTGAAGCTCGCCATCTGGTCGCAGGACGACCTCGCCCACGACGCCGGCCTCCCCAAGACCGAGCTCGCGACCACCTCGTTCACCATCGGCCACAACGTCGCCCGCCGCGACGAGGTGGACGAGGTGATGACGCAGGCCCGCAAGGCCGGCGCGGAGGTCCTGAAGGAAGCGCAGGAGACGTTCTGGGGCGGCTACGCCGGCTACTTCCGCGACCCGAACGGCCACCTCTGGGAGGTCGTCTGGAACCCGGCGTTCCTCCCGCCCGAGGAGTAGGGGACGGCATCCGTCTCTGCCCGCCGCTACGGGAAGGAGCCAACCCCTCGGGCGCTTGGAACTGATCGACCCTCACCACACCATCGGACCCCCTCGCCCGCACAGCGGGAGAGGGCTGGGGTAAGGGTCTCCTCCGGCTCCGCCGTCTGTGGGCGCGAGCGCAGGGCACCTACCCTCGAGGCAGCCCGAGGCCCTTCTGGGCGATGAGGTTGCGCTGCACCTCGGAGGTGCCGGCGGTGATGGTGGCCGCGGTCGCCTCGAGATAGAGGCGGCTGAAGGCGCCGCCCATCTTCGCGTAGGCCGAACCGGCGTCGAGCTGGCCGGCGGGCCCGAGGAGGCGCATGCCGGTCTGTGCGATGCGCTGCGTCAGCTCGGAGCCGTAGAGCTTGGAGACGGACGCCTCGTGGTTCGGGGTGAGGCCGTCCTGCTGGAGTAGCGGCACCCGGTACGCCACGTTGTAGCCCACCTGCATCTCGATCCAGCGGTCCGCCAGCTCGTAGCGGGCGGTCGGGTTCCTCGAGATCATCGAGGCCTCGTCGCGCGCGGCGGCGACCAGCCGCTCGAGGTTGCGCTTGCCCGCGGCCATCGGTCCGATCCCGGAGCGTTCGAGGTTGAGCGTCTCGGCGACCTGGTACCAGCCGCGGTTCTCCGCGCCCACCAGGTTGCGGGCGGGGATGCGGACGTTCTCCAGCGAGACCTCGTTCAGGTTGCCCTGGCCGGCCATGTCCTCCAGCGGACGCACGGTGACGCCGGGCGCGTCCATCGGGAGGACGAAGGTGGAGATGCCTCGGTGCTTCGGGGCGGACGGGTCGGTGCGGGCGGCAAGCCAGCCCATGTTCGCGTCCTGCGCGCCGGCTGCGAAGATCTTCGTGCCGTTGACGACGTACTCGTCGCCCTGGCGCTCCGCGCGCGTCTGGATGCTGGCGAGGTCGGAGCCGGCGCCGGGCTCCGTGTACAGCGTGGACCACGTGTCCTCGCCTCGGGCGATCCGAGGCAGCCAGAGCGCCTGCTGCTCCTGCGAGCCGAACTGCTGGATGGCGGGCCCGACCCACGCGACACCCTGCCCGCCGCCGCCGGGCATCCGGGCGTACGTGCTCTCCTCGTTGAAGATCGCCTGCTGGAGCTGGCCAGCCGCGAGGCCGCCGTACTCCTCGGCCCACGGGAGGGCCAGCCAGCGCCGGTCCGCGAGGCCGCCGTTCACGACCCGTGCGAGCTCCGCGCGCTCATCCTTGCCGACCTCCCCGACGAAGTCGCGGAAGTCCCAGTCCTCCGGCAGCTGGCCGGCCAGGAAGGCCTTGAGCTCCTCGCGGAAGCGTTCCTCGTCCGGGGTGAAAGAGAAGTCCATCTGGCGTCCTGGGGTACGCGTGTTGGAGTGCTGGTGTGCAACGGGCCGCTCGAGCGCCCTCGTCCCCGCCGGTCGTGCCGCCACCACCCGAGGGGGCGCGACGTGTCGGTCGGGGCGTTTGCGCGTCGGTCGTCGCGAGATGAGAGTGTAACAAGCGGTGGTCACGACCCGGAACCGACCAGATCTGTCCGGAACTACTCCCGAACGGTCGGAACTCCTCCGGGACAGAGAGCGTTAGTCCCTCTATGAGTACTTCACAGCCAGAGGGCCAGCACCTGGCCCGCACCCGCACCACTCGACGCACGTTTCTGCTCGGCGTAGGCGCCGCGGCCTCCGCCGCCGCGCTCCTCCTCGCCGGCTGCGGTGGCGACGAGGACGAACCCACGACGACGCCCACGGCCACCTCCACCGCCGACGGCAGCGCCACCGCGACCGAGTCCCCCACGGGTACGGCGACCGAGACATCGACCTCCACCGCGGAGGCCTCCCCCACGCTGGACCCCGACGGTTCCGACTCCGAGACCCCGGATGACGGCGCCGAAGCAACGCCGGAGGATGCCGTCTCCGTCCTCGACCAGTACTTCTCGGCGATCGGCCTCCGCGACTTCGAGACGGCGTACAGCCTGTGGCGGAACGACGGCGAGGCCAGCGGCCAGACCTACGAGGAGTTCGTCGAGGGCTACGCGGACACGGCCTCGATCTCCTGGGAGATCGGCGAGCCGGGCCGCATCGATGCGGGCGCCGGCCAGCGCTACATCGAGATCCCGGTGCGCATCACCGCCCGTCTCTCCTCGGGCGACGCGCAGGTCTTCGAGGGCACCTACGTCCTCCACCACACCGCGAACATCGACGGCGCCACGCCCGAGCAGCTGCTCTGGCGGCTCCACTCCGCCGACGTCACCGAGGTCGAGGAGTAGAGCTCCATCCTCTCCCCTGTCGGGATTCCGGCCCCTGCCGGGGTTCCGGCACCTGTCGGAGTTCCGGCACCTGTCCGGATTCCGGCCCCCTCTCCCGGTTCCGGGAGAGGGTTGGGGTGAGGGCCCAAGTGCCTGGCTCGCGAGACGGCGGTCGTCCGGACCCCGTCCCGCGCAAGCGCCGATAACAGGTCAGTCCGGCGGTGCTTGCGACCGCCCCTGCCCTCCCCCCTTCCGGGGGAGGGCAGGAATCGGCGACATGACAATCGGCGAGAGATCGTCGATTTCCGTAGAACCGTGGACAGCGAATGTCGTACGTTTGTCACGCGCACGGTTCGCTCCCCACGTGAC
>Ga0265293_10010073_pt1 | contig 13330 bp, 12 predicted proteins | sample Munlanlewell138R_FD_192505 | JGI IMG/M metagenome (GOLD analysis project Ga0265293, IMG submission 192505) | Leachate microbial communities from a municipal landfill in Southern Ontario, Canada - Leachate well 138R | ecosystem: Engineered > Solid waste > Landfill > Unclassified | place: Canada...
AGAGGCTGGACCGACACGTTGGAGGAGATTGTTGGCAAAACTTGGTCGCCGGAGATTAATAATCGCGCTTCGGGACAATGGAGCATGGCATGCTCGGGCGAATGCCCCTTGCCTACGACAACCACCCATTCGCGGTCCCCGATCGTCAGCCGCTGGCCGTGCTCTAATGCATGGAAGCTGTTGGGCGGTGGATATAGCATCTTGCCGAAATCACCGAATCGCGCGCGATAATGGTCGAGCGCATCGTCGTCCCAACCCACCTTCTTATAGAAATTGATCGCCTCGTGAGGCGCTTCTTGTCCCGTGTCGTTGGCGAGGACCCGGAGGGTAAGATATTCCAGCCGTGTCATCCAGAGATGGGCGGACTGCTTCCGTGCGAGCCACCCTGCCATGCCGCTATGATCAGGATGGAGATGTGTGACGATAATGCGCCTGACCGGCCGTCCTTTCAGAGTAGATGAGAAGGCCTTGCGCCAGGCGGCCGCCGATTCCGTGCTTCGCAAGCCCGTGTCGACGATGGTCCAGCTATCGCCGTCGGCCAACGCCCACACGTTGATCGCCTCGAGGCTGCCGCCCATCGGCATGCGTAGCCAATAGACGCCTTCGGCAATGCCGGTTGCGACGCCTTCGCCGATGACGGGCAGTTCGATGGGAGGATAGGTCAATTGGTCCGTCATGTTCGCATTCTTCTCATGCCATGGGCTCTCGCGCGGCGTGGCTGCATCGGACAAATCATTCGTGTAATGTCTGTCTGTGATTGAGAGGAGATTTAGGTGGGGCAATCTGCACAACCGCCATCTCTGGCGCGCGACATGTTGCATATCCTCATTGAGTGAGGACATAACCCATCGAAAGACGGGTTTGAGACCAATCCCCAGCCCAGTCCGTTCGGTATGCGGTAGAGCTTCCGAAATGGGAGTTCGATCAACGGTCCTATTGAACCAACATGGGGCGTTCTCGAGCGTATTGGACTTTGAGGGCTCAATTTTTCCAGCAGCGAGACCAACAAAGCATTGGTATTGAACTCATCGGACTTGTCCCTCTGTGGCGCCGAACCAAATTTGCTACATCTCCCAGAGATCAATGTGATGGAAATTATCAGGTAAACTACTTGACACGAAAGGTCGACTTCAAACGCGGCCTCTAGTCTCGAGCGGCCGGTTCCAGTGCGGATAGCGTCCGAGCCTGAAGAGTAACAGTCCGGCGACCAGGCTACTTGGAATTCCCGCGATAATGAGCGCGTTGTATCCTCCCGCCAGATCGTAGATTACTCCGCCTACAAGTGGACCGAGTCCTCCAGCACCTGCCATGATGCTTACCATGACCCCGAATATCTTTCCATAGTTGCGCATGCCCCCGTAAACGCTGGTGAGGAATGCGCAAATTTGAAGCTTTGCTCCATTGGAATAGCCAATGATCAGCATGGCCAGCACAATTGTAGCCGGCGTACGGAAGGGTTCGAGCAGGAGCAGCATGCCTATGGCCATGACAGAATTGGTGATACAGCCGATCAGGCCTCCATCGAAACGGTCCATCAGCCAACCTGTCACGAGCTTTCCGACTATGGAGCCGGCGCCGGCGAGGCTGGCGAGCAGCGCGGCATTATGGCGGCTGACACCGGATTCAGTGAGGATCGGAAACTGGTGGACCAAGAAGGCGGCGCTGAACAGCAGGGTGATAAGAGCCGCACCCGCGATCCTGTAGAGTGCCAAGCTGCGGATGGCCTCCGCGATGGAAAGACCTTCCTGCGCTGGCTCGACTGTTGCCGACATTTGTCCTGGCTGGCCCACGCCAGATTGGCTTGAGCGCATGAGGCGCTGTCGATCCTTGGCGCTATAGAGAAAGAAGAATGACATCACAAGTGCGGGGATACCGAAGGTCGCGGCAAGCCAGATGTAGGCGCTCCGCCAGCCAAAACTGCTGATCAGCCATTCGGTCAGCGGGGGGACGACGATCAGGGCCATGGACATGCCGCTGAGAGCAAGACTTAACGCTAGGCTCCGTCCCGCGTTAAATGTGCTTGAAATGGCTGCAGCCCATACGGTCGGTTGGATAAGGAGGGCGGCAAGCCCGTAGATGAACCACAGCACCATCCACTGGCTGAATGAGCCATCGGCAAAGCTGAGCGCGGCAAAGGCCATGGCCGTCAGCAGGATTCCCGGGAGGACGATTCGCCGACTGCCGAATCGATCGATCATTGCACCGACTACTGGCGACAGCGGAATGGTTATCAGGCTAGCGAGCGTGAATCCGGCGGAGATCTCCGTTCGGATCCAATTGAACTCTTGGTCAATTGGCCCAATAAAAACGCCAGACGAAATCGATGCGACCGAAGTGAGAGAGAGGCCGAGAAACGCGGCAAGCACCAACGGCCAATAGCGACGCCACTCATCGGATCGGGTCAGTGGCTGCATCATTCCAGTAGTTCCAGTCCCGCTTTGCGTATTTTCCGCCCGTACCCCGGGACAGTTGTTTGCATTCGTCCATCGATCGAGGTGCGAGTGAGGCCGGTCAGGCGCCGATTCGCGAGGAGTTTATGCACGCACACAAATGGCAAAAGCGCTACTGTCCGGCCACCTATCTTAAGTGCGGCGTAAATGCTTGGAATGCTCGGCTACCCCCGCCATTCGTGGCATCCCGGCAAAAAATCGAAACAGCCAATCGGAGCGGTTTCCGGAAGCCCCCCATTGTTCATGGTTGCGAAAGGCTCGAATCACGTAGGTAGCGGGCAGTCATTAGGTTCAGTTTGGCATGCTTTCAGCCCATCCCCTATCCCCCGACAGGTGAAAGGAGGCTCGCGAGGCGCAATTGTCCTTAGGCTTTTTTACTAAAGGCTGAGGTCGCGGCGTTAGCGGGGCTAGGTGGAAATGGCGGGAAACGGGGCCACTGCTTTTTGATGTTTGGTGGCTCGAAAGTACATGAAATCCGTAGCTTTTCGCCTGGTGCCTTACCATTGATGTGACCGCTTCTCAGGACTTTGGCGGAAAGATGCGTTTGGAACATAGTCCAGCCAAGATATTAGAGGAGAAGAGAACTTGAAAGCTGTTGGCTTGATCGATTTTGGCGATCCCGACGTTCTCGAAATTCTGGATTTGCCGGACCCTGTCGCGGGTCCAGGTCAGTTGTTGCTCCGTATACATGCTGCGGCGGTCAACCCTACCGATGCGTTGATCCGCAGTGGAACCCACGTAAAGATGTTTGGGCGAACAGCTCCCCCGCCTTATGTGCCCGGAATGGATGCGGCGGGCGTGCTCATTGGGATTGGCGAAGGTGTGGAGACAGACCTGAAGGTTGGAGACCACGTAATGGCGTTCATTGCCCCTAATGGCTCCTATGGCGCTTATTCCGAAATGCTGGCGGTTCCAGCCAACTCGGTCGTGAAGGCGCCGCGTGGATTCAGTCATGCCGAGGCGTGCACCATTTTGATGAACGCGATGACTGCCCGAGTGGCGCTCGATACGCTCGCTCTGAAACCCGGAAGCACGGTCCTCGTGACGGGTGCTGCGGGGACTTTCGGTGGCTATGTCGTGCAACTCGCCAAGGAAGACGGGTTGGTCGTTATCGCTGATGCGTCGGAAGCGGATGAATCCGCCGTTACCGGCTTTGGCGCAGATCTGGTGTTGCGTCGTGGTGATGATATCACGGATCGCGTGCGTGAGAACTTTCCCGATGGCGTTGATGGAGCGATCGATGGCGCATTATTTAATGAGCGTCTCGCGCCAGCCGTTCGGGACGGCGGAACCGTTATAACCTTGCGCATGCACAGCGGTGAGGCCGCGCGCGAAGTCAAGCTGGTGCCGGTTCGGTCGAAGCTTCATTCGGAGGATCGCGAAAAACTGGACGAGCTTCGTCGGCTGGCAGAAGAAGGCAAATTGACCATACGGGTCGTGGCCACCTATCCAAAGGAAGCGGCGAGTGAAGCACACCGTCGGCTTGAGCGGGGGGGATTGCGCGGCCGGCTTGTCCTCGAGTTCTGATTGCGCGCCCACATTGAGGATACGCACTTTCCCTGCGGTCGATTTGTTGATTAGAGCGGTTTTCAACCGCTATGAATCGCGCAGTATTCTTCATGGCCGCATTTTGTGATTCATCATCCGTGCTGGTGAAGGAGACCTGCACGGATGGACTACCATTCGCGATGGATTTGGGTTCGCGACTTCTGGCGGCAATAGACGATGGATTGAGCTGTGGGCGGGGGCAGCACGATTTGGCGTTGCCTCCCTCAACGGTAGCGATCCGCTGGCGTGCTCGTCGGCGTGACACGGAGACTTTTCCCGCCAAGTCGCAAGACGGGAACTTGCGGTCGTGCCGGATCTACGAGCGAGCGGCGGACATTCGGAGCGCGACATGCGAAAATTATCATCCGCCACTGCCGCTATTTACGCAGAGAAGCGCTCCATTTCATGGACTGATGCCTTAATGCCGCCGTCACAATTACATGGACGGAAATAACCCTGATTTTGTCAAGTTTGCATTATTTCTCGGCATTACACACTATGAACTCTTCTGCTGGGGCGGGTCTACCCAAGCACTAGCGCGGTTGTGGGGGTGCGGCTCGGCGGTGCCGTCGAGATAGGCCTGCAGTATCTTTTCACCGCGCTCCGTGTTGGTGTCGCGGCCTTGTATCCGCCACATGGCCCGTACGCCGAGCATTCCGCCAACTCGGTAGCAGATATAAGAGGTGAATTCGATTGCAATCTTGCGCCCCATGCGCTCGGCAAGCGCATCGAACAGCTCCGGCGAGAGCTTCCCCTGAACGGTCGCGCGCACATATTCGGCAAGCTGCCTGTCCTCAGGTGAAAGCTCCTCGAAACGCTCCTCGTAGATTGCCTTGATATCGTTCGCGGAGAGTCCGACCCCCACAGCATCGGCGACATGGATAGGCGCAAGGTAGCGCGTTCCCATCAGGCCCTTTAGCAGCATGCCTACAGTCAGCTCGGCGAGTTCGCGATCGCGGTGGGTGAAACTACCGCGATGTTCGGCCGGTTGATAGTAGTCGCCGAAGCTTGACCAGAGCTTCGCCACGCGCGGGCTTTGTAACAGGCCCTGGAAGTAGGGGGTCAACCGATATTCCTGGCCTGCGTTGGCGGGAACCGATTCGAAAAAGCGCTTCGAGCGGGCGAATAGCTCGTCGAATATGACACGTTCTTCCTCGTCAAGTTCGTCCCGGTTGGGAAGTGGCAGTCTTGACTTCTCGATCTCGGCCAACGTGAGGCCCGGGATCAAATCTTCACCTTTGAGCTTGGACACGTGATTCTCCTCCTTGCGGGCTGTCCAAAAGGACTATTCGGATGCGTTATTTCGATTGGCGCCACAGAATACAAAGCCAAGCACGCATTGCTGGTCTGTAGGGTTGCTCCAAGCATGCGCCGTGCCATTCTGTACTAGTACGTCGCCGCGCCGAAGTCTGACTGTGACACCATCGGACTGTTGGAGATCAATCTCACCCTCGATTACGAAGACGATGTCGATGGTATCATAGGAATGCATTATCGAGGCATTCTCATGACCGCCGGGAAGCGGGAAGCGGGGTGGCAGCACCCATACCTCCACCTGCACCCCGCCGGGACGCCCCGATGGAATGCCCGTAGGCAACTTGTAGGGCCCTGGTTCGTAGAACGGCAGTGCGGGAAGCTCATCCCAGCCCCAGACGATATGCCGCAGCATATCGCCGCCTAGGTGTAGCGGCTCGATCGTCTCGAGGTGGGTATATACGCTCTTTCCCTCCGGTGACTGACCCGTGATTATGCGCCTTGTACTATCGGCTTCGGACATCGTCGATCGTGCCTCTGCTATTGTGCCGTCTTGAAGATCGCTGGCCGGCGAAGAAGTGTTTCAGGCTTCTCGCAAGCTGCCGACGATCGCAACAAATGGTGTCCTGATCTCGCCACGATCGCGCAGTAGCCTTATTGTGCACCTATCGAATGAAAGGTGGACATAGCCCGGGCGAACAGCTTCCGGTTGCGCCGACGAAACCACGAAGAATGGCCAACCTTGGCTAGAGTAGCTTGCTGGCCGCTCTTCTCAACTCAGGCTGATGGTCAGGATGCGCGATGTCGATCAACGCCTGCGCTCTCTGGCGCATGGTTTTGCCGAGCAGCTCGGCAACGCCGAATTCTGTCACCACGGTATCCGCCAGATCCCAAGGAATGGTCACCACTTGGCCTGCGGGGAACTCCGGGACGATGCGCGAGATAGAGCCTTTTGATGCCGTGGATGGCATAACGGTGATCGCTCGCCCGCCTTTGGATAGAAAGGCGCCCGTGTGGAATGCAAGTTGGCCACCGCTGCCGGACCAGATCTTCGGCCCCATGCTGACGAGGTTGATCTGGCCTCGCAGATCTATCGACAGCCCATTGTTAATGGAAACCATGTTATCATTCTGGCAGATTACGGCTGGATTCAACATATAATCGTAATCGTAGAACTCGAAGAATGGATTGTTATTTACGTAATTATATTCTTCAAGACCTCCTGTCAGCCCCGTGGTGACAAACTTGTTAGGGCGCACCGTAGCATATTTGGAGGTTATGACGCCGTTATCTACTAGATCGAGCAGTCCTGCTACCGACATTTCTGAGAAATAACCAAGATCCTGTCTGTTGTTGAACGCTCCCAATTGTGCAAGCGTTCCAGATGTGCTGCCCGTGCCGATTTGAAGTGTATCCCGGTCACGTACGAGTCCTGAAACGTGCTGTGCGATCGCAACTGCCGCCGCTGTGGGCTCGTGTCGGGTCCGGGGAAGGAATGGTTCATGGTCTTCTATGAAGTAATCAATTTCAGAGACATGAATCCAAGTATCGCCGAAGGTCCGAGGAAGATGATCGTTCACAGCAGCAACATTGATCTTCGAGTTTTTCATGGCGATTCGAAGATCCCACAGTTCGGCGCCTACGCAGCAATAACCCGCTTCGCTTGGCGGTGTGACCGTGAACCAGCAGAAATCAAAAGGCTCGCTTCCAGCTCGCTGTTGATTGATGTGCCTGAAGGCGTCACCGAAGCCTACCACGGTGAAGTTCGTGATTCCCTCCTCGATCGCCTCCCTGCTCGCAGGTGTGCCGAAGCTCATGTTCGCGCGGAACACGTGCGCCCACGTACCATTCTGGAAGCCATAGTCGGTCCACAAGCCACCCAGGCTTCTGATCTCGACGTCCCTGAGTTCATCGGCCCTGCCAAGTAGCGAAGCAAGCAACGGGGCTGATTCGTGCGAGGTCGCTACATAGATCCGGTTTCCGGAGGAAACCTGGGCGGCCGCCTCTTCAGCCCCTATCATCCGCCTCTTGTAGTGTTCGTGCCAATGCGATCCGCCGGAGCGCGTTGGTTCGGTGCCCATGATTTACTCTCCTCGAATTTATCCAAACGTCATGCGTTTGCGTGTTAACTGCCCTTGAATACCGGTGGCCGCTTTTCGCGGAACGCGAGCATGCCTTCCTTGTAGTCGTCCCATTCACGCCAGTGCGTGTTTCTAAACAGGAGCTCCGAATCTCGGTAGGTTTGTGACTGGAAGACAGAGGTTCTCGCGGCCTGTATTGCGGTCCGCACTGCCATAGGTGGATTGGCGAGGACGCGCTGCGCCAAGTTCTCAGCGGCCGGGAGTAGGTCTTCATACGAAGGTACCAGTGTGTTGACCAAGCCAAGGCGATAGGCTTCCGAAGCCGGAAGCGGGTCCCCCGTGATGATCATTTCGGTGACCTTCTTGGACGCCATCCATGGCGCGAGCTGAGCCGACAAGGTGATTGCGGGCATGCCGCGCTTGGTCTCGACGACCGAAAAAGCCGCGTCTTCGGTGGCGACAATCAGGTCGCATTCGGCCGCGAAGACTAGGCCGGCCCCATAGCAGTAGCCGTGAACCGCAGCGATAACCGGCTTCCAGTTCAGTGGGGCGTCGAGATAGTAATGGTCGACGCGAGAGGTGGTTCGACGCTCCTGCCCGCCCTGCCGCACGTCGGCTCCCGCACAGAAGCACCGGCCGGCCCCCGATACAATGGCGAGCCAAACATCCGGATCCGCATCGAAATCGCTCAATGCATCCTTGAGTTCCCGCGACATGTCTGCGTTGATCGCGTTGAGTGATTGAGGGCGATTGAACGTGATTCGCGCAATCCGGCCATCCTTTTCATATATCAGGCTCTGTTGGTCAGACATGGCGCATTCCTTAAATCGATAAAGTCACGGTTCACACGTCTGCGTCTGCGACGCGCCAGCGGATGATGGTGTCGTCGGATGTGACATCGTCGAAGGCTGCCACGAGAGAGAGACCCACCTTGAGCTTTGAGTCGTCGAAATCGATCACGTTGCCGTAAAGCCTGATCTCGGGCGCCTCGTCTGGCGTGACCATCACGATGTTGTAGGGGACCGCAGCGCTCCAGCTGGGGAGTGCCGTCTGGTGGACAACAACGTGGGAATACAGCGTGCCGCGACCGCTAATTGTACGCCAGCCAATTGCTTCGGAACCGCATTCGGCACAAATACCCACGGGCGGGTGGCGGAGCTTGCCACACTCTCCGCACTCCTGAATCACGAGCTCATGCCGTTTGGCCGCGTCCCAGAAAGGTTGGGTAAGCGAATCCGGCTGAGGTAGAAGATAGGCGTACTCTTCCGTCGACATTCACTTAGTCCCTTTTCAGAATGATCGCGCTCGAGCCCAGCACGCTGACGTTGAGAGCGATTTCCGCATCGCGGACCTGCCGACAGAGTTTGCGATCATAGGTATGCTCGCCTAAGTGCCAGTTGGGGCAGAGATCCTCGGCGTCTCCTCTCAGCTGTTGCACGGCTTCGAGAACGTTGTTGAACCCGTGGCAATAGCCCTCGTTAATCAGTCCGCCGTGGGTCTGGCTCGGCAGATCGCCGTCAAGGCCAATCCGGCCATCCTTGATGAAGTCCTTGGCTTCGCCGCGCTTGCACCAACCCATGTCCTCGATCATTCGCATTGGCATGTCGGTGAATGCATCGTATCCCTCGAAAACGTCGATGTCGCTCAACTCTACGCCAGCCGCTGCAAGAAGGCGCGGCCCGATGTTGATCAAGTTCGTGTCCTCGATATTGGGAACGGGGCTGACGCCGCCGCCGATGCCCGCTGAGATGAGGACGGGTCGTTTCTTCAACGCCCGCGCTCGTTCAGCACTTGTCACGATCATCGCGCAGGCCACGTCTGTTTCCTGGCAGCAGTCAAACAGATGATATGGGTCAGAAATAATCCGCGATTGCTGGTGATCTTCAATAGTGAGGGGCGTCCTCATCATTGCGCGCGGATTTTTAATCGCATTCGAGCGGGAGTTGACGGCAAAATGAGCAAGGTCGAGGCTCGTGACGCCGTAGAGGTCCATATACCGCCGGGCTTCGAAGCCATGGTTCGAAGCGGCTCCTGCCAATCCATAGATGCTGCTGAACTGGCTTTCCCCGCCAACTCTAGGCAGCCCGCCGCCGGCGCTCGCTCCCCAATGTCCTATGCGAATGCCGGAACGTCCATTTAGCGCTCGGTAGACGAGGACGTAGTTGGCAATGCCATGATAGACCGCTTGGGCAGCTTGGATAACCGCGAAGGAGGCGTAATTTCCTCCGCCTACAAGGTTTGACGCATAACCTACTTTGCGGGAACCAAGCGCCGAGAGGACAAGTCCGGTCCGAACGGAGTCGTCGAACATTTGGTACATCACGGCGCCGTCGACTTCCCTGGGGTCAAGACCGGCGTCGGCGCAGGCCGATCTTGCAGCGCGTACAGCTAGCGTGAGGACATCAACGCCGGACTTCTTCGAGAATCCGCCGGGATTTTCTACGCTCCGACTGTAGCCAATCCCGGCGATGGCGGTCTTATCGCGGAAGTCTTGTTCGGACATGTTCTTACTACCGATTCTGGAAATTGGGCCGACGCTTCTCGGCAAAGGCACGCGGCCCTTCCTTGGCGTCTTCCATGCTGCCAAGACCCTTCTGGATATGGCCGGCGAGCTTTACGGCATTGAAATGCTCCATGCCGTAGCAGCGGTAATAGGACTCAATGAAGGCGCGTACCGCGGCAGGACCGCATTCGAGGATCGCGTCCGCGACTTCCAGGGCCTTTTGCAACTCTTGCCCCTTGGGCACTACCCAGTTGACGAGGCCCATCTCATAGGCGCGCTGCGCGGGGACAAGGCGCGGATAGATGGTCAGTTCGATCGCATGCCGCAGACTTACGTGACGGATGATGTCGATCTGGTCGCCGCCGCCGATATTCCATCGCGGTTCAGTGATACCGAACTCGGCCGTGTCGGCCGCAACACAAAGATGGCACATCGTGGTCAGCCAGCAGCCGCCCGCAGCCGCCTGGCCATTCACCGCAGCGATTGTCGGCTTGAATATCTCGAGGTCGCCCGGCGACCACCGGTCTGGCCACCAGGGGCCTTCGGTCTCATCCCGTTGCTGCTGGGTCTCAGCAAATTCCTTCAGATCCATTCCGGCGCAAAAGGTGGGGCCTTCGCCGCCCCAGAGAATAGCCACCCAAGCATCATCGTCATGTTTGAATCGTAGCCACGCCTTCTGCAGGTCGTGCATCAATTTGCGATTCATGGCATTGCGTCGTTCCGGACGATTAAGAGTCAGAATGACGACATGTCCCCGCTTTTCATACAAAAGCTCTTCAGCCACGCTTGCGGCTCCTTTCTTCGTAAACGATCGACTAGAACAGCGGGGTCATAGGCCTGCATATTGTGAGATATTGGAGAGCATTTGGTCTGGGGTTCCCCATTTGAGTTCGGCGCCTTTGGCGCGTCGGCTGTAGAACTGGAGGTCAAATTCCTCCATGTAACCGATGCCGCCATGGAGTTGGTGGGCGGTAATGGTTGCTTCGCGGCCTGCCCTGCTTGCGGAGGCTTTTGCCACGGCGGCGTGGAAGCTGGCGGGGTGGCCTTCGCTCAGGCGCCAGACGGCTTCGTAGCTTGCCCAGCGGGCGCCTTCGAGGAGGATCGCGGTATCGGCGCACAGGTGCTGCGCGGCCTGGAAGCTGCCGATCGGCTTGCCGAAGGCTTCGCGATAACCGATGTAGTCGACGGTCATGTCGAGGGCCTTCTGGCCGAACCCGACGAGTTCGACCGATGCCAGCGCCCGCGCGACGTCGAGCATCCAGGCGACGCCTGGCCAGGCCTTGCCGGGTTGGCCCAGGAACTGGTCTTTCGTGACCGCGACGTTGTCGAAGACGACCTCGCACTGCTGATCGCCGCCGATCACCTTGAGGGTCTCGATGGTGATGCCGGGCGCATCGGCGGGGACGATGAACAGACTGATGCCGTCGGTATCGTCAGCGCCGCTCTGGCTGCGGGCGACGCAGATCAGTTCCTGGGCGGCGCTCGCATATTCGACGAACAGCTTTGTGCCGTTCAGGACATAGCCATCGCTCTGGGCGGTGGCTTCGAGCTGGATCCCTGCCGGCTCGTAGCTGCCTGACGGCTCGACCAGGGCCGTACTGACGATCAGTTCGCCCGCTGCAATCCTCGGCAGGCGCTCCTTCTGCGCGGTGTTGCCCTCACGCAGGATCAGCAGCCCCGAAAGCAGGGTGGAGATATATGGGCTCAGCGCCGCGGCCTGGGCCAGCTCCTCAGCCAGCACGGCCACATCGAGCAACGATCCACCAAGGCCGCCGCAGTCTTCCGGAAACGGCACGCCAAGCCAACCAAGCTCCGCCATCTTTTTCCAGATCTCGGGAGAATATCCCTGCACACCGCCTTCGATCCGGCGCACCAGGCTCATCGGAAATTCGGCCGCGAGGAAATCGCGCGCCGTCTGCTTGAACATTTCCTGAGTTTCGTTCAGGCTCAGATCCACTCGTTCCTCCCAGTCAAATCATAATCGCCAGGCTCACGCCTGGTCGCTGGCCTCAAGGTATCGGGCGGGGCTCCCGATGAATCGCTGCCGGCAGGCCATGCTGCAGAAGTAATACCACTTGCCCTGGTGGAAGCGCTTCGTTCCGAAGCTGGGGTCGGTTACGGAAGCCCCGCCAACCCCGAGCGTATCGCCCTGATCGACCTTCTGGTCGTCGACTTCCTTTCCACACACCGGATCCTTCACCATCATCTTGCTCCTTCGCTATCGAGACCGGGGCAGGCCGAGGCCGCGACTTGCAATGATGTCGCGTTGGATTTCGCTGCCGCCGCCGCCGAACCGGGGCGGAGGAGTGTTGCGGTAGCCAAGCTCGGCCTCGCCCTCCAGCATCGCCCACTTCGAACCCTTCTGCAGCTGCCCGAACGGCCCCATCATCTGCGTGGCGTAGTTGGTCATGCGGTAGTAGAATTCCGTCGACCACACCTTTGCCATCGATGCGATCATCGTTGAGTTCTGGTCTTCCGAGACGAGCCATGCGCACTTGTTGCTCAGGTGCCGCAGCGTCTCGAGATCGACGATCAGTTCGGCCAGACGCAGCCGCACCGCGGGATCCTGCGCCAGCGGCTTGCCGAACAGCTCGGTCTCCCTGGCGAAGGCGATCATCGCGTCGAGGTAGCGCTTGTAGGCGCCGTAGGACCCCATGTTGATCCGCTCGAAGTCGAGGGCGAGGGTGTTGAGGTACCAGCCCCGATTCTCCTCGCCGATCAGACGCCGATGCGGAACGCGGACGTCGTCGAGGAACACCTCGGCCGTCAGATAGGACCCCATCGTATGTAGCGGCCGCACCGTGACCCCTGGAGATTTCATGTCGACCATGAAGATGGAGATGCCCTGGTGTTTGGGCGCGTCCGGATCGGTTCGCGCCAGGCACCACATGAAGTCGGCCCGCTCGGCGCCGGTCGTGTAGATCTTCTGGCCGTTGATGACCCACTCGTCGCCGTCGCGCACCGCCCTGGTCTCGAGCGAGGCAAGGTCGGATCCGCCCCGCGGCTCGGAATAGCCAGCACAGGTCCGGATTTCCCGGCTGAGCAGGCCCTGGAGGAACTCGCCCTTCTGTTCCGGCGTGCCAAATTTGTCGATGACGACCGACATGATCGTCACGCCGACACGCGGCTCGAGCCCAACCTCCTGCAGCTCCTGGCGCATGATATATTCGAATATCGGAGACTTCGCCTCCCCGCCCAGCGATTCCGGCCAGCAGGTCCGGAGCAGACCGGCCTCGTCCAGCCGCTCCCGGAACACCTTCTGCGCGGCCGCAAGATCCTGATCGTCCTCACCGGCACCCGCGACGTAGCTGATCCCCGTCTCAAGCTCCGGCCCGTTGTGCTCGGCGATGAAGTCTCGAACGCGCCTCTGGAACTCCAGCTGTTCCGGCGTGTAATTCCAATCCAAACTTCCCTCCCATACCTCTCGCCCGCGCCGCCCAAAGCCGCCTCAGGTCAACGCGCAAATCACAACTCTCAACCGCAACTTGACGATC
>Ga0265293_10010075_pt1 | contig 13329 bp, 9 predicted proteins | sample Munlanlewell138R_FD_192505 | JGI IMG/M metagenome (GOLD analysis project Ga0265293, IMG submission 192505) | Leachate microbial communities from a municipal landfill in Southern Ontario, Canada - Leachate well 138R | ecosystem: Engineered > Solid waste > Landfill > Unclassified | place: Canada...
ATTGGTGCACTACTTAGACCAGGACGGCACCGTGCTGGGTCCCCTGCCCGAGTTTTCCACGCTCTACGTGGCCCGCAAAGGACGGGCGGTGCGCCCGGAGCGGCTGGAGTCGTTGAAAAGTAGGCTGGCCGAGGTGGTGTGTCGTTCCCTCCGGCGAGACGTCTCACCCTTTCTGAAAGTTCCGTTCGTCAAACGTACCTGCCAGACCATGGACTTCTCACCCCCGGAAGGGCAAAGCGAGTTATACACCGCCGTGAACAAATGGCTCTCTCGCCCCGATCTCGCCCTCTACCTCTTTCACGAGCGCCCCCTCACCTCACTGCAGATGAGGCGCCGAATGGGAAGCTCGCCCCGGGCTCTGCTCCATACCATCAAGGGGATGTGTCGGCGGGCTGAGACCATGCTGGCCGACCCTCAGAAACGCGGGAAACGGCCGGAGCACCTCTTGCAGCGCGACCTCAATGAGCTAAGAGAACTGCAAAGGCTGGCCCAGCGAGCCGTCGAGGAACCCGATCCCAAACTCGCACTGCTGTTGCGGGTGCTCCAGCAGGTGGAGCAAGGCGCGGGATCCGACAAGGTAGTCGTCTTCACTGAGTCCCGCCAGACCCTGAAGTCGATCATAGCTTACCTGGAGCGCCATGGATTTGCCGGTCAGCTCACGGCCTTCTCCGGCAAGAACGACGAAGACCGAGAGCAAGATGCACTCACCCGTTGGCTGGCTGAGGTCAACCTCTCCGATTCCGCTATGCCCGGTCCCGAGGCCTGTCGACGCGCCGCGCTGGTGCACGAGTTTCGTACCAAAACGCGCGTCCTGGTGGCCACCGAGGCGGGAGCCAAGGGCCTGAATCTGCAGTTCTGTCATTGCCTGGTGAACTACGACCTTCCCTGGAATCCTCAGCGCCTGGAGCAGCGGATCGGCCGCGTGCATCGCTACGGCCAGAAGCACGACGTGGTGATCTTCAACTTCGTGAATATGGCCAACCTGGCTGAAAAGCGGGTGTACCGGCTGCTCAAAGACAAACTCAGTCTCTTCGATGGTCTCTTCGGCGCCTCCGACGAGATCCTCGGCCTCACCGCCTCTCTCAATCTGGAAGCTCGCATCGACGAGATCCTGCGTACCGCTCCCGAAGTGGGGCAGGCGTTCGACGCCCTGGAGCACGACATCGAGGAGCTCCGCGCGCGTTGCGCCGAGGTCAAGGCCACCTCCCATAACCTCCTGGAGACCCTCAGCCCCAACGTACAAGCCCGCCTCAAAGGGATCGGGGAGACCTTCACCTCAGCTCTCAGCCGCTACGACGAGCACCTGCTGAACTTGCTCAAGTTGGAAGACCAGGAACTTGAGATACAGGAGACTGTCGAACAAGGCACCGTCTGTTCTACCGGAGGTCGGACCTTCCATCTCGGCTCCCGTCAGGGTGGAGAAATCAGGGGAGAGACCCTTCACCTGGGGCACGCCTACTTGCACACGGTGATGGAAAAGGTGACCGAAGCCACACCGGAGTGTCTTTACCTCTTCCAGGGTCCTCAAGCCGGAGCCTGGGAGGTCTATCTCCTCTCTTTTGAGGGGTTCGATCGAGAAGAGTGTCTGGTGGTCCTGGGCGACGGTGGCCTGGAAAAGGCTCTCAGCAATGCCCGGCACATCGCTGAGGAAAGCCTGAACGGCCGCCCCGAGCACCCCGACCTGGCCGAAGCGCTGGAGTTTCAGCGTCAGAAGGTGGAAGCCAAACAACAAAGCCGCGCCGAACGACGCTTGCGGATGCTGGAGTCGAGAGAGGCCGACCTACGTGCCTTCTGGTCCGAAGAAGAGAGCGCGCTTTCGAGCCGCGTGGAGAAAGCCCGCACCGCTCAGAGAATGGCCCGTACACCCGCTGAGATGCGCCAGGCTTCCGCCGAGGTCAAGAAGCTGAAGGCCGCTCTCACCACTCTTCAGAAACAACGCACCCAAAGACTTTTTGAACTACGCGAGCGTTTGGAGGGAGAGAAGGATGCCATGCACGAGGCGAGGTTTGTGAACTGTGAGGCCCGGCGAATCTTCGCCGTCCGGATCGGAGAAGAGTTATGAAGCTCCTTCATACTTCGGATATCTTGCTGGGTGAGTGTTTTGCCCATTGTCATCCGGTGGCAAGCGAACTTCGCAAGGCCCGCTTGGAGGGGCTCCGAAGCCTGCTGGCGCTGGCTCGCAAGGAGAAGGTCGAGGGTATCATCGTGGCCGGCAATCTCTGGGCGGACAATCGGGTCGGCCACACCCTGGTGAAACAAGCCGCCGAACTGCTGAGTAAGTCCACGGTGCCCGTCTACCTATTGCCCGGCCATCGTGATCCCCTCACCCCCGACAGCCCTTACGAACTCTTCTCCGACTACTTCCAGGGTCAGGTCCACATCTTGAGGAACGAAGAACCGTTTCATGCATCCGACAGCCTCGTGCTTTTGCCGTGCCCGGTGCGGATTCGACAGAGCACTGCGGATCTCGGATGGATTCCACCCCGGGAGGGTGACCAGTTCAGAGTATCGGTGGTCAACACCGCCGACGAGCGTCTCGCTCTTCCATCTTCCATCGACTACGTGGCTGCCGGTGGTCGACTCGAAAGTTCCATCGAAAAAGAAATACACTACTGTGGCACCCCCGAGCCCACCGATTTCGGTCAGCAGGAAGGGGTGGTCCTGGTCATCGAGTTGAACCGGAATAATGGCGTGACAACGAGGCCGGTCAAGCTCGCTTCGTTGCACTGGGTGGAGGAGTATGAAACCGTACGCAGTGAACAAGAAGTGGCCGCGCTGGAGCGACGCTGGAGCGCAACCGAACAGCGAGCAGCCACCCTCTTGAGACTGTCCCTGCGGGGGCGACTCGACGCTCCCGGACTTGCCGCCTTGCAGATGACCATCCGTAGCCTATCGGCCAAGCTGCTCTTCCTCGATCTGCGAAACGAGGTGGTTCCCGACGAAGAGACGCTTTCGTTTTCCCACCCTCTCCTGCGAAGCACGGCCCTGGCCCTGACAGACCAGGCCACCGGGCCCGAGGCAGACCCCGACGACCTCCCCGGTGATGCCGAGATAGCAAGGCTGGCTCTCTCTCAACTGATCGAGATGCTCCAAACAGGCACCCACCAGGATCTGGTGTAAGAGTATGTATTTAGAAGAGATCGAAATCCACAACTGGCGAGGGATCGCCCACCAACATCTAACCCTCACCCCCGGCCTCAATATCATCCACGGACCCAACGAATGCGGCAAGAGCTCCTGGCGCCAGGCAGTGCGCGCTGCACTCCTGCAAAACCCGGGTTCCCGGGCCCGGGAGGCTCTGGCTAGCCGTCCCTGGACCTCCGGCGAGAACCCCAGGGTGCGAGTGGTCTTCTGGCTCGATGGTGAATGCTGGACGGTGCAAAAAACCTTTCTCTCCCCCACCGGCTCTCAACTCCTGCGGGGCGACAGCCTGGTGGCTTCGGACAAAGCTGTGCACGACAAGCTCACGAGCCTGTTGGAAGGAAGCGTTTGGATGGGCAGCCTGTGGAGCGAACAAGGAGACATGTCGCTGCCCGACGTGCCCCGAAACCTGCGCGGCAAACTGGCCGCCGAGGAAGTCTTGAGCCCTGGCTTGCTCTGGCTAGAAGAGCAACTGCAGAGCCGCGAGCGCGAGTACTGGACCCCCACCGGCCGACCCAAAAAGGAACTGCAACAGGCCCGGGGTGAGACCATGGAGGCCGAAGAGAAAGTCGAAGCCGCTCTACAGGAACTGGAAGAATCGGACGAGTTGAGCGAGCAAGTGACCCAAATGCGCGACGACCTGGAGCGTGCCAAAGCGGCCGAGCAGAAGCTCTCCTCCGAGCTGAAACAGATGAGCAAGAGAGTGGGCGCCTGGGATCGTTACCGGGGCCAACTCGGGCAGTGGGAAGCCGCCTCGGAAGCGTTTTTGAAGCAGGCCGAGTGGCTGGAACGCTGGGAAACCTGCTCTTTCCAGGTGGCGACAAGTTGGAAGGAGCAACAAGAGTTTCAACAACGCTTGCAGGCCATCGAGAAAAGCATGGGTCAGGAGCCCAGCCGAGACCAGATCGAACGCTTGACGGCCCGACTAAACTATCTCAAGCGACTGGAGCAGAAACGTCTGCAAGAACAGCTCGCCCAACTGAACCCTCCCCGGGAGCAACAGTTGGCCCGGCTACGCGAATTGGAGAACGAGCTGATCCGAACCGAGGCCGGGCTTCAAGCCATGGCGCTCAAGCTCTCCCTGACTGCCTTCATCCCTTTAGAGCCGTCACTTGAAATCGACGGAGCAGAGGTGGAAGGAGGCAGTCTAAAGGCCGGCAAGACCCAGAGCTGGGAAGCCCACACCAAAGCCAGAATGATATTACCTGGAGTCGCCGAGATCACGGTAGACGGCGGGGCCACCGAAGCGGAAGAGTTATTACAGAGACGAAACAAGCTACAACAAGAGCAAGCAGAGCTGCTGGCCGAGGTCGGGTGCCAGAGCCTGGAGCAGGCCCGGCAGCGGGCCGACCAGAGTAAAGAGTTGAAAGCCAAGATCCAGGGGAAACCCGTGAGCGACACCGAACTTTCCAAACTGGCCTCTACCCTGGAGGTGAGCGAGTTTGAGACCCTGGACCTTGACGAGATCGGTGAGGCCGTCCGCACGCACACCAGCGACCTGGAGGAGTTGGAGTTTCACTGGGGCGAGGCTCGGAAAGCCTATCAGAAAAAACGTTCGGAGTACGAAATCCTCCTCCGCAAAGATCCCACCGCCGCTTTGCGCGGCAGCCTGGAACACCAGCGGGCCGAGGCTGCCCGCTGGCCGGCATCGGGTTCTGCTCCAGAAATCCCGGCCTTGGAAGACTTGAGTGAAAACTGGTTGAAAAACCTGGAGAAGGCCGAGGAGTTATCCGCTCTACGTGAATCCCTGGAGACCGAGAAAGCAAAACTCATCGCCCAAAAGGAGGCCCTCAAAGAGCCCGAAGGCGAGGAAGTGACCCCCCAGGCCATCGAGCAAAAGGAACTGAAACAGAAGCAACTGAGCCAACAGCGCGAGACCTTGACCGAAAGCCTTCACCGCCATCTGGGCCGTCTGCGCGAACGAAGCGACGGCTTTCATACCCTGGTCACACTGCAAGAGCACCAGGCCGCTCTGCGCAAAAAATCTCGTGACATGGAGTTGCAAGCCGCCGCCGTGCAGCTACTCCTAATAACCCTGCGAGAAAAGAAAGCCCAACTCCAGGCCAACCTGGTGGGCCCGCTCCAAGAACGCGTATCGGCCAGGCTATCCCGCCTTACCGAGGGGCGCTACCGCCGCCTGAATCTAAACCAGGACTTTGTACCCCAAGCCGTAGTGCCTCGAGAAGTGGAAAGCGCCGAGCTCGCCGACCTTTCCTTCGGCACCCGGGAGCAGTTGCTCTTCCTCACCCGCCTCTGCCTGGCCGAAATGCTCTCTGAAAAACACCAGCGGCAGTCCCTCGTCTTCGACGACAACCTCGTGCACACCGACGGTCGACGCATGGAACTCGCCCTACAAATGCTGCAAGAGGCAGCAGAAACAAGCCAGATCATCGTGCTGACCTGTCACCCGGATAGGTATGAAGGGGTGCCGGGCGCAGAAAGGGTGGAACTGGCAACGGGTCAACCCGAGCGAATATAGAAAGGAGAGTGATGAAACGCGTAATCATAGCCTGCTTATTAACACTGGGTCTTACTCAACTGCTACTTGCCGAACCCGGGAGCCCGGTAACAAAAGACGGCTTCGCTGGAATGTTGCTCGTGACTCCCGACCCCGACTGGGAAGAGAAGTGGAACACTTCCACAGAAGCTGTTCCCCGGTTTACTCAAGCCTCCACGGTGTCGTATGGTGAAGCGCTGACGATTTTGACCTTCTTTGCAAATCCCAAACCGGATAGCTCCGGAAACATCCACCTGGTTTGCGACATAAGGGTCATCAGACCAGACGGCAGTTTCTCGATTGACGAGAAATCCATCGAGTGCGCGAAAGGCAAGCTGATGGGCAATCCCGACAACGTTCGTCTCAGTCCTGCGATCCTAAAATTCACGGGGGAGAAAGACGACCTACCAGGCCTCTGGCGAATCGAGATCAACCTGACCGACAAAGTGAGAGGCACCAGTTTGCTCCTGAAATCGCAGTTCGAATTAATGGCTCAATGAACTCCTAACACTCACCAGCACGCCACGCGAAGATGATGGAAGTCTACGCGGCGAACCCAGGTCGCTTCATCAGGGCGGAGAGCATTAACTTGGACCTAACTGAAGGCACTGTTCAGGCCGCCCAGCAAGGTGTCGAGTCGGGATTTCTCCTGGCCGGGGGAGCTGAGTTCGGCGCTGGGCGTAAAGCGATCGGTGGAGGCCGGGAACCGGTCTGCTCCGGTATTTTGTTGGTGACTCTGGTCTTTGCCCTTGATCATATTCGCTGTCTCCTTATTCCGTGGCTTGCTCACTCCAGTGATTATGCCGCGTTAGGGAAATGGAATCAGTGATCAAAGGCAAGGGCGGAGTGTGACGAAGATCACCCTGGAAGCGGGCCCCGCTCGCGGGGTTGTCGAAATGATAGGATTTGAGTATCATCTAAAAGGCTACCAGAGTGGTGAGGCTCTGATCGAAGCTTTACAGTCTTCACCCCATCGAGAAGTCTCCATCGAGGTGCCCCGCATGGCCATGCCGATCCGTGACTTAGAACTGTGAGGCCATGGCTTCTCGACACCAATATTGGTGATTGAGCCTGATCGCCGGGCGAGCTTAACCGAATGGCTTACCCACAGAGTTCGGCCAATTTTTGAGGGACGCACCCTGCCGATAAGCGAGGACATCATGCTCAAATGGCGACTGCTCGTCGAAGAGGGCCGAAAAGCAGGTCACACCTTTTCACAACCAGACCTCATCATTGCCGCGACCGCTCTTCACCACGATCTCACGCTTGTAACCCGTGATACAGGAGATTTCCAACGAACTGGGGTCCAACTACTCAATCCTTGGGTCGATGAATGAGCTTCCAGTGGGGGTCTCACGCGGGTTCCATTCGCTCGCTGAGTTATTTCAACTCTTCCGGCAGTTGGAGTGATTCCAGAATTTCTTTGGCTTTTCGCTCGCACCACAGGGGTTGGAGTTCGTTGTCCAGGAGTTTTTGGCTGGCCCCAACGGCGGCTACGAAGCCCCAAATTCCCAGATTGATGCCGAGTTTGAAACTCAGGGTTCCCAGGCCCATGATTCCCACGGTTCGGGGTACGGCCCAGAGCAAGTTCATTTCTCTCCAGTGTTGCCGCAGAGCCGAGGTGGTGCCGTAGTTATCTTCGGGCGGAGCCTGCCAGGGCCCGTGGCGGTGCACGAACGTGACCCGCTCTCGCAAGGAAGCCGGCACGAGCTTTTCAAAACCTTCCGCACACCGAAGTTCTTCGGCCAGGAGGCGGTCGATGTCGTCCTTGTAGCCGATCTCAGCAATGCCCACGACGGCCTCCCACATAGGCGGCGAGACGAGTTCGGGAGATTGCCTGGCCAACTCCAAAAAGCATAAACCCAGAAGCGGATCGGGTATACCGCAAGAAAGAGCGTAGCTTCCGATAGCACCTCGGGTAGCACGCAGGACTAACTCTCTTACTTCGAGCGGCTCCGAGGTTATTTGGGCCAATTTCAGCCGGGCCCGGGTCAAAGCCGGGGGAGCGGCCTGTTCCTCTTCTTCGGAATCTTGAAAATAGTTAATCACCGAGCCCCACCACCGGCGTGCGATCTCCCCTTCCAGCGTTTGGCCGTGCCAAAAGAATCGTCGGTAGGCACTGAGATATCGAGATGCCCCGACCGCGTCGTTCGATTCGGCATCAAGCATGAAGAGCCTGTGCAGATAATCGGGCAGGTTGTCCGGAGTGAGTTCCATCTGCTCGAGAGCCTGGAACCCCTTCTTAGAAAGCTCCTCGTTCTTGGCCTCGACCAACCCTTCGATGCGGGAGACCTTCTTCTCTAAGGCTTTAACAACTTTTCCCGGGCACCCCTGCTCCTTGAGTTGAAACATCACCATCTTCAGGGTGTCCAGGGCCGTCGCCATCTCCTTACGAAAGTCGGAGGAGGCGGGTGAAAAACCACCAAGATCGGTGCGAAGGTCACGGCCGTTGAAGAAGATGTCGAGAGGCTGGGTTGCCCATCCGGTCAGTTCAACTGGGCCTATCAACGCTCCATCTTTCACCCACCAGAGCTTATTCGAGGTAGCACCGCCCTCGGTATAGTAGACGCTGAGAAGATAATCGACCAGAAAGACTTCCCTCGCTCCGCAGCTTCGGTGCTCGAAATAGCCGTTTGCTTTGGCGGGCTTTTTCTGGCGAATGGCGCCAAAGCCGTCGGACTCCCCGGGGTTTTTGGGTAGCCTCACCGGAAAGCCCCCGCTCTCACATTCTTCCAGCCAGACTCCGAGAAGGCCCTGGCGCGGCCCACTCAGCAGCGTGGCGTGGGTATAGCTCCGTTGAAAAGGATTGTCGATGCGTCGGGTGTCGACCGTGACCGGGATTGGCGCCATCCAACAGAGGTCGGCCAACGCCTTGGCACAGGTCAGGGTCGGTTCGGCCTCAAAGCGAAGCAAATTCCGTTTGGGCTTCACTGCGGTGGCGTGGACCAGCATCTTGATCCCACGATAAGAGGAAGGCGGCGTGCTCTCTTTCTGGGTGCCGCCGGTGATCGCGCAGACCTGGCTCCAGCCCTGGTCGTGGTGGCACTCCCACTGCAGTTCTTTGGGGTACCTGCCCCATATGTACCGAATACCGGTCACCAGATGCTGGCGAGCCGGGTCGAGCCCCAGTCCGCCCTGCAAGACGTCATCCAGGATCTCGTCGGCGCTGGGTGGCGAGTCCATTTCGATATTGATCTTCAGGTACTTGCGGCCGAACTGAAAGTCGATCCTTTTTGCCTCCATCCGCACCGCAGCCTGGACCAGTTTCACCACCCAGTGGCCTGGAGAAGGGAGCTGAAATTGGGAGAGCTTCTGAAAAGCCCGATGGCTATCGATGGTAAACGAGCCTTCGGACTCCACCGGACCGGATTGGCTCTCTAGAAACTGAGAGATCCCGCTGAAACTTTTCATGATTTGCACGCCACACGAAATAATTTCGGTAGCACGGTGGGGATCCTCCAAGCTAGCAATTTCAGCACCTTATCAGGGTGGACTGATATCCTGAGCCTATGAATATCTCCGGATTGAGACGCCATCTTGCGACTCAGGCAACACCCACGGCTAAAGAGAAGGCCGCCGCTCTACTCCGAGGCGATCAGCTCAAAGGACCGCTGCGGCAGGCTGCCGTCGAGCAGTTGGCCACGGTACCGGAGCCCTGGTTGGACCGACTGGCCCAAGAAGACATCGTCTACGTGGCCCTGGCTCAAAACGAGGATCTCTCTCAGACCGAGTTGATCACCACGTACACTCCGGAGATGCTCCAGCAGGACGCGGAAAAAGCAAAGAGCATCGTGCAAGAGGTGACCACCCGGGTAGACCAGGAGATCGCCAAGACTCAGTCTGAGGAGTCCGATCCTTTTGCCCTGGCCATGCTAGAACACGGCAGGGCGGGGGTGTTGGCCGAGAAACTTTTGGAGCGCTTCGGGGAAGCCGGCATTGGCTTCGACGTGAAGGAGCTTCGGGGCGAGAAACCCCTCCTCTACTTGGAGCAAGAGCACAACGTCGAACCCTCCGAGATGGATGAATACCTGGAGCCTCTGGAGACCGAGCAGGGTCTGTTTCGAAGCGTGTTGCTGGCTCTCAACGGTCAGGAGGCGGTGAAGAGCAGTTCCGAATCTCGGCTCGGCCTCTCCGACGACGCGATTCTCGATCCCCAGAACGATATCTTGATCATTCCTTACGGGATCCATCATGGAAAGCGCCTGAGTGAGGTCTCAAAGAAGAGCTACTCCTCCATCAACGGGATGGGGATGGATCAGCACCTGGGGGCCCACTACTGGCCGAACCGGCTGATCGTCACCGACGACGACGTAGTGAGTCTACCCTCCAAGAAAACCGGTTTTCACTCTGTGCTTTTGCACGAGACCGGGCACGCCATCGATAAGATCGTCGAGGAGTTTCCGGAACTGCGCCACGTGGAAACCATCGAAGCCCTCTACGCCCGCGATCTGAAGCGATATCAGGAAGGTGAAAAGCCTTTTCTGACCAGCCGGGCCATGGACAACGTGGAGGAGTATTTCGCCGAAGCGGTGGAGGCCTATCTGACCCAGCCGGTGGAAAACGACAAGCAGTACAAGCCCGAAAACGATTACCAACAGCTCCAGGAGCGCAACCCTGATCTCTACGCCCACGTAGAAAAGGTGCTGACCTTCCAGCCTCCTACGGCTTGAGGTGAAACGATCACCTTTTTGTCACATCTGGCCACCTCCCACCGCAACCATTCCATAATCGTTCCATAGTGAAATTTTAAATTTCCGCAATGAGTATGATTAGCAGCAACCACACCGTTACCCACAGCTACCGCGTAGCGCGGAACTACCCCGAAGAGTTATCGATTCAAGCCGAGAGCCTGGATAGATATTACGACGCTCACCGCAACCTCCCGGAGGCCAAAGAAATGTGGAGGGCCATGGAAGCGGTCAGCCACCTGAAGACCGAGGACAACTCGGCGGGCGATCTGGATCACCGCCGGGGCCACGTGGTCCGGCCTGCAGACAACTTTGAGTTTCACAAGGACACCCGGGTGTTTAGCGGAGAGCACACTCGAGAGAAAATGAAGTATCGGGTAAAGGGAGACGATGCTGAGATCCGGGCTTCGTCTAACGGGGGCGGACAGGCCCGATTTGATCCCCAAACCAGACAACTGGAGTTCCGGTCCGGTGAGCGTTCCGCAACCAACCAGCCGGAGCAACCGACTTCCTGGACCGCATCGGAACAGGTGAGTTTGCCCGTCAGCTCCCGGGGAAAGGTCTTCGTCCCACCGGTAGAAAGCCTGCAAGACGTTTCGCGACTGGAAACCCAACGGGAGAACGGAATTCGAGCTCAGAAGCTCGTGAGTTCCGCCCTCTACTGGTTCGAACAGGCCTCCGATCTCGACGGCAGTGCGCACGATCTCAATCCCGCGAAAAACGAGATCGTAGCTGCCGGAGTCAACCCTGCTGACATTGGCTCTTTTAGCTTCTGGGACCTCATCAACATCTTCGGGATCGGGGAGTCCCACCACCGGGATAGCCTGACCTGCGGTCGGCCAGCTGGCAAGTTCTGGGATCCGGAGCCCGCTCAGGAAGGGCACTACCCCCTCAAGGATTTGGAAATGGGACCGGATCGATTCACGGTCCTGGGCAGCCACGGCCAAGGGCGGCCCGACCCTCTAGCCCCCCGACTGAGCGCCTCCCAAGACGGACGGGTGTTGAACGTGACCTTCTCCCACCCGAGAGAAAATTCTCAAGAAACGGTGGTATGGAATCAGGACAGCGACACCCTCAGCTATCAGAAAACCCGGACCCGCTGAGCCCAGGGGCAGGCCAACCCCGTTCCGCCGCAAATCTTTGTTGAATGAGAAAGCGAATTGTTCAAGTCCTTTTTTTCCTTTTCCTGACCCTATCCGTTTCCGGCCTGGCTTCCGCCGAGGCGGCCGGGCAGGCTGACGCCGAGAAAGGGGTCCAGCTCTACCAGCAGGGCCAGTACGAAGAGGCCGCCGTGCACCTGATGCGCGCCCTGGAGGCGGGGGTGGATCCCTCCCAGTCCTCCGACCTCTGGACCATTCTGGGCAATACCTTCGATTCCATGGAAGACTATCCGAGCGCCATCAAGTGTCACAAACGCGCGCTCGAGATCAACCCGAAATCGTACGTGGCCTGGACCAACCTGGGAGCAGTTTATCGCCACGAAGGTAGTTACCCAGACGCTCGAGGGTGTTACCAGCAGGCCCTCCAACTGAACCCGGAATATCCGGAGGCCCACGCCTCCTTAGGCATCCTCTATATCTTTGAAGGTCAGCCGGAAAAAGGTTTAGAGTCGCTCCAAAAGGCGATCGCGTTGAATGATACTCAGGCGGTGTCCCACGCCAATATCGCAGTGGCCTATGCCAAACTGGGACGCTTCGAAGAGGCTCAAGAATCCTTGAAGAAAGCGACTTCCCTCGGCTACCCAAACGGCTCGGTTATCCAAGAGTTGATCGATACCGAAAAAGAGGCCCGTTAGACCTGTCGCCCCAGAAACTTTCCTAGTCGACCGAGGGTGCTGCCCGCCCCCGCATCCAGCCAACCCACGGCCGCCGACCCTTCGTGGTCCTGAAGCTTCCAGCAGGTCTCCCAAAGTCTGAATTGGCCGTCCCGGGATCGGGTCAAGAAGAACCGACCATCATCGGTCATCTCCAACTGGGGAATACCCTGACTGTGGGCGGTGAAGGAGATGTAGCTCTGGCCGGTTCGGAGATCGAACACCACGAATTTTCCGTTGGCGCTGACCGCCACTCCGTAGGCAAGTGACCGATTGACCTTGATTCCGGTGATGTGTCCGATGTCCCACTGGACCGAAAAAAGCTCTTTACCGGAGTTGAGATCGATGGCCCGAAAGGTTCCGTCCTGGAAGCCGGCCAGTAGGATCTCCTCGTCGTCCAGGGTGGAAACACAACTGAGCCCGTCGATTAGCTCCAACGACATCTCCGCGCTACCCGATCTCAGATTGAGAAGCTTGACCTTGGCTGCTACGGCGCAAAGCACCCGATCGGCCGACAGCGGTACTAGACTTTGTGTGGGGGGGCACTTTCGGATCTCGGTCAACTCTTGTCTGGAAGGGTCGAAAGCGAGCGTTTGCCCCCCCTTATTCCAGATCACGAGGTTTCCGGCACGATAAGCCGAGCCCGCTATTTCACCAAGCTTTGTGTCGAGGGAGAAGAGAACTCCGCCGTCGGTGTTGTTGAGGGCGTGGATGGTGCCGTCCCTTTGCACGGCCAGCAGCACCGAGTTGTGATAGTGAAGCCCTTCCGGCTCGACCTGCAGTTCGACCGCGTAGCGCTCCTGAGCCGAAGTCCCGGTGAAGGCCCGGACTTCGCAGCGCCTGCCCTGGGCCATGGCCAGAAGGCGACCGTTGCGGGTAAAGGCCGTGGCCGAAATGCCCCGGAAAAACATCCGCTCCCAGAGCGACTCCAGGCCGTCCGGCTCCAGAATCCCGGTGAGGTCCCAGTGCAGGGTCAGGGCCTGCTCGGACTGCAGAAAGCCTTTGGCCGCGCGAGCCTTGCTGACGGCCCAGTAGGACTCTTTGTACTGGTGGGCTTCCTTGAACTTCAGAGCGTCGGCCATGGCAGTGTCGTAGCGGACGAAGCTCTGGATCAGGTCTTCGTAGGTCTCTCCGGGAGTGAGCAACAACTCGCGCTCATACACGCGGTGATCTTCGTCGACTTCCCATAC
>Ga0265293_10010076_pt1 | contig 13327 bp, 18 predicted proteins | sample Munlanlewell138R_FD_192505 | JGI IMG/M metagenome (GOLD analysis project Ga0265293, IMG submission 192505) | Leachate microbial communities from a municipal landfill in Southern Ontario, Canada - Leachate well 138R | ecosystem: Engineered > Solid waste > Landfill > Unclassified | place: Canada...
GACAATGCCCGGGCGCTTCTCCTGTGTTGCACTGCCGCCAACGGGTTTGATCCATTGCTTGAAGATCGGCTGGCCGCACGCTTCGCGGCATTCATCCAGCATGCATGGAATCCAGACAATCGGCGTTTCCGCAATTTTCTGGGATTCGATCGGCAGTGGCTGGAGGCAGCGGGGTCGGAGGACAGCCATGGCCGCACGCTATGGGCGCTGGGAGCTTGTGCGCAGCATGTTGGCGACCCGGCAAGGGCGTCATGGGCAGCCGAGCTTTTTGGCGAAGCCCTGAAAAGCGTCGCGGCGTTTACTTCCCCCCGCGCATGGGCGTTCACGCTCCTGGGGCTGGATCACTATTGCGGCGCCTATCCGGAGGACATAGCTGCAAAGATGAGCCGGAGCCTTCTGGCCCGCCGGCTCGAAGGTCTGCTGTTGTCCACGGAAGCTCCCGGTTGGACATGGTTCGAACAAAGGCTGACCTACGACAACGCACGCCTTTGCGAGGCCCTGATCCGCACAGGCGGGGCCACAGGCGAGAAGAACCCTATCGATGCGGGCCTCCGCAGCTTGCGCTGGCTGCTTGCCATGCAGACCGCGCCGGAGGGCCATTTCAGGCCGATCGGTTCCCATGGATTCATGATGTCGCGGAGCCCTCCCATGGCCTTCGATCAACAGCCGTTGGAAGCCTGCGCGACGATAGCCGCATGCGCGGCGGCGGATGATGTCACTCCATCACCGCAGTGGCAGGCTGAGGCGAGAAGGGCATTCGCATGGTTCCTGGGCGAGAATGATCTCGCCATTCCGCTCGTCGATATCGCCACCGGCAGCTGTCGGGACGGCCTCCATCCCGACCGCGCGAACGAAAACAGGGGGGCGGAGTCAGTCCTTTCCTACCTGCTTGGGCTGGCCGACATGCGCCGATTTGTTTCGGCAGATGATCCGAGCGCCCTTGAATTGGGGATGGCGCATGGATTGGTAACAAGGGTTCAAACGTGAGGAAATCTGCATCGTTCGTGGCGCTCGCGACGGGCCTGATCATGCTTGGCTCGTGCGGCAAGCCCCCTCCGTCGACCAAGGCGGAGGATGAGCGAATCGACCGGGCAATGGCACAGGTGAAGGCAGAGCAGGATCGGACGGATCAAGCCGAGCTTCTCAAGCAGACCAAAGCCGCAGCCGAGCTTCATCAGGAACGGTTGAACCGGGCGACACCGGTCATGGAAATCCCGGCCCGGGCGATCCAGCCAAATACCCCCAGACAGCATTTCCCGGCAGATGCTCAGCCGCCGTACCCGCCGAACAGCGATAGCGCAGCCTCGTCAGGCGGCGGCAATTGATGTACGCCACTGCTCATCGTCGCCTTGAGCCCTCGCAAGCGCGCGACGCCAGAGAGTTGACATGCTCCCGCTTGCCAGCAGGAGAAATCTGATGTCCGGCAGTCTCGCAGTTCAGAAAATCCGGCCATGCGTGCCGCGGCGAGTGCGGGTCGGGAGCCATATCGCCTTTCCGACCTTCCCGGCTGCTTTGAAATATATCGGATAGAACGAACATTGGACGAATGAAGGAGGAGCAGTTTTATGAGCTGGCATTCCCTCTTCGGCACGCACAATGCAGACCCTCATCTCAATCGATGGGACAACGGCCTCTTCACCAGCAACTGCCGGATCTGCGGAAGGGTGATGATCAAGCCACCGTCCGGGAAATGGCAGCTCGCGCGGGCACGCGCAGTGAAATAACCCGATCCATTGCCTCTCAAATTGCGAAGATCACGATGTCTTCCGATCGCAGCGCCGCCGTTTGGGATGGAGGCAGAGGAACGAACGTCTCGCCTATGAGCTCCATCAGGCCCAGCCCATTGAGCTTGAAATGACCGAGCTTTCTCTCCTCTTCCGATCGCCAGATCTTGCTCATGTTCAACGCTCCGACAAAGAGATCGCCGTGGCGCTCGAACAGGAGGTGAGGCGCCAGTTTGATCGTGTTGCCATTGTAGCGCGCAGAAACCGTCAATTTTCGCGCGATGGCCTCCATCAGCGTCAGCCTGACATTGCTCATGAGCGAGGCGCCGCTTGGGATATGGACAGGCTATGTTGCGTTGCAACATAATGCGCGGATCGCCTCTCCCAGGCAAGCCTTTTGGCCGAAAATAGTGGGCAGCCTTGGCCGCCGTAATCGGCAATCGTGAACGTTCGGGCTCGATCGCTCCCTCGGCACAGCGCATGGCCAACGCAATCACCGTTAGGAACTGCCAGCGCGATCCTGTAGTGCTGCTCATCCATAGCGGCTTCTCGCCCGCGAGCGCGTGCTTTCTCACGCCATCCAGAGAACTCGATTTGCATGTCGATTTTTGATCGGTTTTCTCGCGCGTCTACTCACTTGGCAATCGATCTGGGGACGGCGAACACCGTCGTCTACGTCAGGGGCAAGGGAGTGGTCCTCGCCGAACCTTCTGTGGTGGCAACTGAGACGATCAACGGAATACAGAGTGTATAGGCGGTCGGTGACGATGCGAAGCTGATGATGGGCAAGACACCCGAGAATATCAAAGCCATCCGTCCACTGCGCGACGGCGTCATCGCGGACATCGAGGTCGCCGAGCAGATGATCAAGCATTTCATCCGCAAGACGGTTGGCCCGAGAGGCCGGGCGCTTTTCGGACCCGAGGTGGTGATCTGCGTTCCGACCGGCTCCACCCAGGTCGAGCGGCGCGCAATTCGCGATGCGGTTTCCAACGCGGGCGCGAGACTGGTCTGGCTGATCGACGAACCCATGGCGGCCGCGATTGGGGCTGACTTGCCCGTCACCCACCCGATCGGATCGATGGTTGTCGATATCGGAGGAGGTACGACGGAAGTCGGCGTGATCTCGGTCGGCGGGATGCACGCGAGCATGTCGGCAAGGGTCGGCGGCGACAAGATGGATGAAGCGATCAGTTTCCATGTCCGCAGGACTCATAACCTGCTGATTGGTGAAGCCACTGCCGAGCGGGTCAAGAAGGAACTGGGGAGTGCCATGGTTGCGCAGGACGGCAAGCTGCGGACTGCCAGCATCAAGGGCCGCGATGTCACCAGGGGCGTTCCCCGCGAGATATCCATCACCCAAGCGGAAATCGCCGAGGCCTTGGCCGAATGCATGGGCCAGATCGCACAGGTTGTTCATAGTGCGCTCGAAAATACGGCCCCTGAGGTCGCGGCCGACATCATCGAAGGCGGTATTGTCATGACCGGCGGAGGAGCGCTTCTCTCCCAGATCGACGCGTTTCTGGCTCTACAAACGGGCTTGCCCGTCAGGATTGCAGAGAATCCGCTTTACTGTGTGGCCATCGGCGCCGGCCAGACACTGGATGAAGCGGACTATCGAGGCGTTCTCCAGGCGGTGTAAGGCGACCGTGCGCAGCCGTTGTCCGCGGTCAACCGAGGTGGCGCCAAACGCCAAACCCGATCCCAGCCAATAGCAACCCAAATATGATCCAGGCGCGCAAATCGATTCCCCTGGATTCATTATGATCCAGGCGGGTGCTGTCAGTCGGATGGCAACTTGTCTCCGATTGGCGCGTCTCGGCAAGCCCGGGAATCTCTCAGGCCACGAGATTCTGCCACTCCGCCAGCGCGGCGGAGCGGCGGGCTTTGTATGTCTGGCGATCAACGAGGTGGCGTTCGGAGTTGAAGTGATTGTGCAGGCTAGCGTGAACGGAAGCGAATTTCTGCAGCGACTTCATCTGCCGGAACCGCAGCATCGCTCGCTCCCGTCGTCGGAACGGAAGGTGGGAATTCTCAGCCCGGTTGTTCAGCCAGCGGCCAATCTCCTGCTTCGCCCGATTGCCGATGTCATCCATGGCCGCCCCGTAGGAGCGCAGCCCATCGGTGACGATCGCCTCAGGCGAACCGTGACGCTTCAACGCCTTCTTCATAAACCGCAGCGCCGCTGGCTTGTCGCGCGTTTTGGTCACGTAGCTTTCCAGGATTTCACCCTCGTGATCAACCGCGCGCCACAGGTAATGCGTCTCGCCGTTGATCTTCACGTAGACCTCATCGAGATTCCATTTCCAATGGCGGAAACCGCGCATTCGACTCACCCGTTGCCGCCGAATATCGGCCGCAAACATCGGGCCAAAACGATTCCACCACAGCCGCACCGTCTCGTGGCAGATGTCGATGCCGCGCTCGAACAGCAGATCCTCCACGTTCCGAAGCGACAGCGGGAAACGCACATACATCAGCACGACAAGGCGGATCACCTCGGGCGACGAGTGAAATCCACGAAACGGGCTCGGCGGCTTGGCTCTCGATTTGCGGCTCATTCTCCGCTTGTATCATGGCTTGCGGCCCGCTGCCCCATCCGTCTGACAACACCGGATCGGGTTATCACTCTTGATCAAGCCCCGCTTGCGCAAGGAATGGCCGAACGACAGCAGTATCAGGATCACGCCGGGGATGCCGAGGTAGCGGCCAATCCAGACCAGATCTGTGAGGTGGAGAATGAGGTCGATGAACAGGGTGACAGCCGCAAGCACCACCAGCCTGAAGTAAAAAGGCACAATTTCCTTGAAAATCAGGCGAATTCTCATTTTAAAGGGACCTGACGTGAAGCGTTGTCATTCTGCCCTTGGCCTTTCTCACACTCGTGATTTGCTGGTGGCCATCAGCGCCGGCCCGGCAACATCCGGCGCAAGGTATCGTCCTTGACGACATAATGATGGAAGAGCGCCGCCAGAGCATGGATGCCAATCAGGAAGTATCCGATCGTCCCAACCGTCTCATGTAACTCCTTTACCTGCCCTGCCAGCGCCTTACTCTGACCGACTAGAGCGGGAAGTTCCAAGCCAAAGAAGGGGATCGTCTTGCCTGAGGCGCTGAGTATCACCCAGCCGGCGACAGGCATCGCCAACATGAATGCGTAGAGCGCAAAATGCGTCGCGCTGGCGAGCAGCGACTGCCAGGCTGGCGGTTCCGGCGAGATAGGCGGCCTACGGCTGCTGAGGCGCGCTATCAGGCGGATGATAACCAAGGCGAGGACAGTCAGCCCTAGCATGAAATGCCAAGCCTTAAGACCTTCGCGGATGTCGGTTCCCTTGGGATAGTTCTCCCGCAAAAGGATCGTCGCATACACAGCGGAAATCAGCAGGACCATGACCCAGTGAAGAGCGATCGACAGGGAGTTAAAACGCTGGCGAATATCAGTTGAATTCATTGCGAGCCTCACATTCGGCTTTCAGGCTATATGCAGGGCCAAGAGCAATGCATTGTCCTTGGTCAAGGCCACTGATCACACGACCGTCCCGAATATCGATCCGATGCCCGCAGTCAGGGCCATGGCGAGCGCCCCCCAGAACGTCACACGGACAGTCGCCCGAACTATGTTCGCGCCTCCCGCCCGCGCGCCAATCGCTCCCAACAGAGCCAGGAAAATCAGCGAGGCGATCGAAACACCGGCGACCAGCAGTGTGTTAGGCAGAAGCACTACCATGGAGAGAGGCAGCGCAGCACCGACGGCGAAGGTAGCGGCCGAAGTCAGGGCAGCCTGTATCGGTCTCGCCGCAGTGACTTCCGAAATCCCAAGTTCATCGCGTGCATGGGCCGTGAGCGCATCTTTTGCCATCAACTGGTCAGCGACTTGGCGCGCCAGCTCTGCATCGACGCCGCGATCCATATAGATGCGCGTCAGCTCCTCTCGTTCGAATTCCGGCTGGCTGGCAAGCTCAGCCCGTTCACGCGCGAGGTCCGCCTGCTCCGTATCGGACTGCGAGCTAACGGAGACATATTCCCCGGCAGCCATCGACATTGCGCCCGCGACAAGGCCGGCGACCCCCGCAACAAGCACTTCAGAGGTAGCCGCCGATGCCGCAGCCACACCGACGATCAGGCTGGCCGTCGATACGATGCCGTCGTTAGCCCCGAGAACGGCCGCACGAAGCCAGCCAATGCGCGCAACCAGATGACTTTCCGGATGTAGGTGAAGGCGGGACACCAGCGTTTCTCCTGCTAATAGCTTCGCATATCTCCGCGCCGATAGTCTGTCAGCAATGATTTACTTCATGATCACTGAGGCATTTGATGAAAACAAACGGAACCCGCCATCATTCCGCTTTGGTCATATACCTTGGATTCTCACCCTGCATCGGCTGCCGGTTTGACGCTGAGAAGGTATCGATGTGCGCAGGACATAAAGGCCCGGAAATGCGTCACTTTCGGGTCCTATACCTGCTGGGATGAGGTTTAGGTAAAAAGAGACGAATGCCGATCAGAGACCGGATTTGGCCGCATCGCCAGTCTCTGGGGTTTAGGTGCCATCGGCAAAACGGCGCGGAAGCTGGGGATTTTATGGCCCCTTGAGGCCCATCTCATTGATTCGCATTGAGATGTTGGCGGTGGGAGAGAGCTTGCGGACGAACTCTCTCATCGAAGGCCGCCTAAGTAGGCAGTGAGCCTGCGAAAAGTTGCGGTCGGCTATTGCGGATAAGCAATCGCAAGAGGCCTATGCGACTTCCTTCCGGTGCACCCGCTGCTTCAGAACTGAGAGCCCGGACGGATCCCTGTCGAGCAGCAGCAAGGCGCTCATCACCGCATGGCTGACAACCACATCGCCGCTCTCGTACTTCTGAAATGCATTGGGCCCGCCACCGATCAGACGGCCAGCATCCTTTTGGGTGAGATGGAGTCGCTTCCTGATGCGGCGCACCGCCTCGGGATCGAGCAAGCCCTCCACCTGGGCCTTAAGCCGGTTCAGAGCCCGATCGGAAACCTTCATGTCGTCACCGGTGTGAATGCTCTCGTCGCTTGCATCACAATACCAGCCGGGCATGTCGAAGGTTGATTCGTGCCCCTTGTAGGTGATGGTCATCGGCCGAACGTCGCGGAACATCGGCTGGCCCGTCTCCGGGCAGGTGGGGTTAGTCATCGCCCTTCTCCTTGAACGACAGAAGCAAAAACTCGGTCACGGCATCGGCCGTGAACTTGACGTACAAAGCCCCCTGCTCGGAGGGAACGTGGTAGACATCCTGCCAGACCCGATGATCAGCAAAGGATGTCATGGACTTATAAAAATGGCGTCGCTCGATCGTCTGTATGGTGGCGACGATCTCGCTTCGGCCAAAACCAAGCGAAGCCGCTCCTCTCAGAGCGGAACCTGTGACATTGAGCTTCTCGACCGTCGAAAAAACAGCTTTGACCGCTTCAATGTCATAGGTCGGCTTTCGCTTCTCGGTCATTGCCCTTGATAACACCACTGTGGTGTTTTTTCAAGAGTGCCGATTCCGTCAGCCCGCCGGTGGTCGCGCGCGGCTAGGTTTGTCGGCTTGCCACATAGAATCCCCGTCGATGGCGGCCCAGATATCGTATCAGCCCTCTGTCCTTCAGGTTGGCAATGTCGCGTTTCGCGGTGCGGCTGCTGACCTGCCAGTGCACGACGACGTCTTCAACGGTGCATCGGTCGCCCTGCGCGACTCGCGCCAGCAGCCACTCCTGGCGCTGACGCCGGACAGTCGGGGCTGATCTCAACACAGAGCCGGAACGAGGGAATGGAATTATTGGTTCCCTCGCCGTTCATTCCGAACTTCGACCTCTCCTCGGCAAGTTGCACATGGTGGCGGACCCCGACGGATCGGGATCGTGTCGTGAAGCGAAGGAATCACCGCGATCCCGTTCGTGAGTTTGTCCCGTCACGCAGTGGTCCGAGCGCCTCCAGCGGGTCGATGACGACCAAGCATCTGGAACGGAGCCTTCCTTTGCAAGTTTCCTATGTGAAGTGGCGTTAGTCACGCAAATTTATCGGAGAGGATTCAAATGTATCTACTGGTGACCGACCCGAAAACCCTGGAAGCAGAATTTCTGAAAATGGTCTCCGACCCGCACTTCCCCTGCCTGGGCGCGAAGTCGGCCCTTGCGAGAGGTAATCTCAAAGTGCTCGCAGCTCACAGCATAGACAGCGGGTGGGACGATCTCTCTATTCATCGCGAACTCCTCGATTGGGTAGAAGACTATCGGCGCAGCCCGACGAATTTCCGGAGCCTCGCGGTCATTTTTGAAAGCCCTGCCGATCTTGACGAGCTTTCTTTCGAAGCGGCGATGTGGGAACGGTTGCAATCGCTTGCGGACAAGGACCACTGGCTGGGCATGCCCTATGACCGGCGCGTGAACGCCGATGTGGAAAATCCGCATTTCTCGCTCAGCTTTGGTGGAGAGGCATTCTTCGTGGTGGGGTTGCATCCCAAAGCTTCCCGGCCGGCCCGGCGGTTCTTCCGTCCCACGCTGGTCTTCAACCTGCACGATCAGTTCGAACGGCTTCGCGCCGAGGGCAAATATGAGAAGATGCGCCATGCGATTCTCGCCCGGGATCACAAGCTGGCCGGCTCTCCCAATCCCATGCTGGCCCGGCACGGCGAAAGCAGCGAGGCGAGGCAGTATAGCGGTCGATCCGTCGAGGAAAACTGGCGTTGCCCGTTCCATGACCCCAGAGCGGATCAATGATGGAAATCCCGCCCAGAAGCGGCGTCGCCTTCGCCTTGAGAAGCGGAACAGTGCTTCGCGTCATCGATCCGCAGGGCCAGCAAGTCAGTGATCTGCTGGCCTTCAATGCGAACGATGTCCGCGAAGTCATCTCAAACGGTCGCACTTTCGATTATGAAGAGACGATCAAGCTGACTGAAGGCAATGTCCTCTGGTCAAACCGCTCAAATCCCATGCTGCGCATTGTCGCGGACACGGTCGGTTGCCATGACTTCCTGCTGACCCCGTGTAGCGAAGCGACGTTCCGCCATTTCTATCCGGAACATCCCGCCCATCGTGGCTGCTTCGGAAATCTGGCTGAAGCACTCGCTCCCTATGGGATTACGCCCGACGGCATTCCGACGGCCTTCAATGTGTTCATGAATGTCCCCGTGGACAGCAAGAGCGGCAAGCTGGAGGTCCTGCCGCCGCCGAGCCAGCCCGGTGACTATCTGGAACTGGAAGCAACGATGGATCTTGTCATCGGTCTGACTGCCTGTTCGGCTTTCGCCTCCAACGCAGGCTCCTTCAAGCCAATTCATTATGAAATCCGTGGCAGATGAACGGGTCTACATCCGCCTCCACGCTTCATCGCAAGCCAAGCTCCCCGGATGGGTCAGGCGATGATATGAAGCAGGCCACCAATCATGATCGTCAAATCCGTAACAATGTCCTGATCGCTACTTATGTTCTTCCGATCGCCGCGCAAGCTTCGCAGGTGCGCGCGCTCACCGGTTATCTGCGTCGCCTCGGCCGCACGATCGATGACGTGATCGTGGTCGACAGCTCCCCGCCGGAAGTGTTCGAGGCGCATGCCCGCGCATGGTCGGGCCATGTCCGGCATGTCCGGTCGGGAATGCGAACGACGAATGGCAAGGTCGCAGGCGTGATGACCGGCGTGAAGGCCGCGCGTCACGAGCGCATCATACTGGCGGATGACGACGTGCGTTATCGGCGGACAGAGCTCGAGCGAATGCTATCCTTGCTAGAAGAGCACGACATAGCGAGGCCGCAGAATGTGTTCTGTCCGCTGCCCTGGCACGCTCGCTGGGACACGGCTCGCAGCCTCTTCAATCGCCTCGTTGGAGGAGATTGGCCCGGCACGCTCGGTGTGCGTCGCTCCGCTCTCGTGGAAGTCGGAGGATATTCGGGCGAGGTGCTGTTCGAAAATCTCGAAATGGTCCGCACCATCCGCGCCGGTGGAGGGCACGAAACCGTTCCCATGGACCTTTTCGTCGCGCGCCGGCCCCCCAGTTTCCGACACTTCCAATCACAGCGCGTTCGCCAAGCCTATGACGAATGGGCGCGTCCGGCACGCTTCATCGCGCAGTTGGGTCTCCTTCCCCTTGCGCTGTCGCTTGCGCTGCGAGGAAGGCCGCGCAGCCTTCTGATGGTAGCGGCTTGTGGCATAGCCGCCGCCGAAATAGGTCGCCGCAAGGAAATGGGGCGAACCGTCTTTCCCCCCACCAGCGCCCTATGGGCTCCCGCCTGGCTAGCCGAACGCGCGGTGACCTCCTGGATAGCGCTGGGCACTCGGATCCTTTTGGGAGGAGTGCGATATCGTTCCGGCCGGTTGAAATATGCGGCAACGCCGCGCCATCTGCTTGACAGGAAGGTTCGGGAGGCAAGGAAGCGGCACGAAGGCGCAAACTCTGCGTTGCATCGGTTGGATCAACTGGCAGCCTTGGTCGTTGACCGATAATGACCGCCGGCTCCTTCTCGCCGCTAGAGCTTTCTTGGGTCGACGTGCTCGCCCGAGTGGGCGGGGCGATATTGTTCTCGCTGGTGATCGGGCTTGAGCGCTTCCGTCATCGTAAACCCGTTGACTTCCGCCCTTTCGTTATTGTGTCAGTCGCATCTTGCGCCTTGGTCGTTGGACTGGTCGAGGTCAGTTTCGCTATTCCCGATCCGAGACTTTCGATTGATCCGGGCCGCGTGATGAGCGGAATCATGACCGGCATCGGATTTTTAGGAGCAGGTGCCCTGTTCCGCGAAAATCATATCGTGCAAGGAGCCGGCTCCGCAGCCGCGATTTGGGCCGCGGGCGCCATCGGCATCGTCTGCGGACTGGGATTACTCTGGCTGGCAGGCTTGGTCTCGGGGACAATCTTGATGCTGTTTTTCATCGGGCGGCGCTTCACGGATGCTTACGATGCTCGACTGGAAGCCAAAGAAGCCGATCCGGTCGAAGCTTGAGACCGTTCACCCTCAACGTGCTGCTGTCGTTCGCCCAGTTCGAGCGCGAAGTGACCGGCGAGCGGATCCGCGACAAGATCGCCGCATCGAAGGCCAAAGGCTTGTGGATGGGCGGCATTCCGCCGCTGGGCTATGACCTGCCAGCGCCCGGTAGCCGGATACTGCGGGTCAACGCAGCTGAAGCCACTACCGTGCGCATGATCTTCGAGCGCTATCTGCATATCGGCTCGGTCCACCGTCTGGCTGAGGAACTTGCCGCACGGGGAGTGACCTCCAAGGTTCACATGACCGCAAAGGGTCAGTCCCTTGGCGGCACGCCGCTGGGCCGCGGCGCGCTGTTCCATATGCTGCGCAATCCGGTCTATCTCGGCAAGATCACCCACAAGGGCGAAGTGCATGAGGGCGAGCAAGCGCGACCTGGAGATCGGAGTTCTCGATCACTTTCTGTCATCCAGCGCTTGGGATCTATGGCAAAGCTTCGGTTCTACCGTTGAACGCAATTCCGATCGTCTCGCGCGCTGGTGGGCGGAGCCGTACAGCGCAAAAGCTGTGCTCATCTTGGACGGCCTTTCGCTGCGTGAGCTACCTTGGTTGCTGCAAGGCGCCAAGGAGCGAGGCTTGACGCTGCACGAGGTTTCCGCAAATGCCTCCGAATTGCCCGGCGAAACCAATGAATTTGCGAAGGCCCTTGGCTTCGGCAGCCGGAGCCAGCTGCAAAACAACGGTGGCGGTATGGCGCATAGGCTCCAACCGACCGTCACCGAGTGCGTTGATATGCCCTGGAAAGACTGTGAAGGCCTGATCAACGGTTCGAAGAACTGGGTTTTCTGGCACCATTGGCCGGACAGTAAAGTCCACGATGGTGCTGTCGCCGGCCAGGGGCTTGATACCTTGAGCCTCCCGTGCGCTATCCCTGTCTGCCACGTTCATCTGACAGAACCTTACAGACAAAGGGCGGATCACACCTGAGCCGCCCCGAACGCGCGCGATTTGAGTTTTCGGAAATGCCCCGACATCTGCTCCAGTCGGGCATCCCACCCAGCATCCGGCTGTTGGCCATCGATCGTCTCGAAATAGACCTGCATCAGACAGGCCACGGCGAATGGCTCCAGCACCGCGGCCTTGATGCACCATGCAAAGAGCAGCGCGAACACCAGCGTGGCAATGGAAAGCGCGCCGGGCATCCAGTAAACCAGCAACGAAGCTGGCGCGAGCATGGCAAGGAAGATAAGAAAGCCGAGGCCATAGACGATCACCAGCAGCCATGCGGCGTTGCGGAACATCGTCTTCCAGTTCTGGCCATAAAGCACCAACGCCTCGCGCGCTGAACCCCAAGCGTTGTCTGACTGCGTGCGGATAGCGTGGGCAAGGATCACTTCGTCGATGAACCCGACCGCGATGCGCAGGAAAGCACGCAGCAGATCGCGCAATTGTTTCGCGCCAGGCAGGAAAGACAAGAACGCGCCGACCAATCCGGTCAGGGAACGCAGGACTCCTTTTACCAGCACATCCAGCGCGAACAGCGCGCTTGCCTGCGCGAAGCGCGCCTTTACGACAGTCTTGCCATGTTCGACCTGCCCGCGACCTGAAGGAAGCGCACGCCCGTCAATCAATTCGACAAGCACCGCGATATGCCCTGCCTTCACCAGATAAAGCAGATACTCGCGCGCCCAGAACATGACAGCGCCGACAATGCTGAAACCAATGAAGCCGCCCAATAAGGCACCGCCCGCGCCGCCACTCGGATCACCCACGGCGCCTACACCGTAGCCGATGGCTGCACCCACGCCTGAGCACAGGACATAGGCAACGGCTATCGCGCCATATACCGCGAGGCGCAGAAGCAGGAAAGGCATGGTCTGAAGCATCAGGCCAATCGACCGGGGTATGCTGAAGTCCCACATAAAGCTGACGCTGGTCCTTTGTTGAAGACGAGAAAGAGAAATCTGGATCGTCCGATACAGGACGCGAATCTGTTCCGCCCCGTTCGATTAGAGAGGATATCTGAATCTGTAATTACCCAGTCCCATGCCAGTGGGGTCTGGATAATTGCGAACGAACGCCCACCGCCTATTCACCATCAAGCCTCGACACGGTGTCCTCGACATAGGACGGATCCGCTTTGCGGGCGAACGCATCGCGCCACGACGTCGACATTTCGCTGATGCTTGCCAACTGTTTCGCAAGCACCGGATCGAGGCGCGGATCGAACCGGGCCGCGATCACCGTCGATAAGCGCCAGCCAGGTTGCGGGCGTTCCATCAATGCGATCCTGTCACCGGCCTGAATGAAGCCTTCCCGCAGAACGCGGTAATACCAGCCTGTGCGACCTAATTTCTGAAACCGTGCGGCCATATCCTTGCGCCCGACAAAGGCAGACAGTTTCCAGCATGGCTGACGCCCCTGCGTCACCTGAACCACGGCATCGCCAATGCGAATGATATCGCCGAGGCAAAGCAGCTCCTCCGTCAGTCCGAGCGTCGAGATATTTTCACCAAAACCGCCCTGTACAAATTTAGGGGTAAGCGCCGGCATCGGTGCTGTCAGTCGGATGGTAACTTGTCTCCGATTGGCGCGTCTCGGCAAGCCCGGGAATCTCTCAGGCCACGAGATTCTGCCACTCCGCCAGCGCGGCGGAGCGGCGTTCCTTGTATGTCTGTCGA
>Ga0265293_10010077_pt1 | contig 13325 bp, 12 predicted proteins | sample Munlanlewell138R_FD_192505 | JGI IMG/M metagenome (GOLD analysis project Ga0265293, IMG submission 192505) | Leachate microbial communities from a municipal landfill in Southern Ontario, Canada - Leachate well 138R | ecosystem: Engineered > Solid waste > Landfill > Unclassified | place: Canada...
CCCCGCCGGCAGGCCCTGCACGCTCAAAGTGGGCACGCTGCCGTCTGGATGGGAGGCGGAGATCGTGAAGCTCACGCTATCACCGATGAGCGCCAGGCGGTTACCGATGGGCGCCAGCACCGGCGGCAACGAGGCCGACAACGGCAGCACCTCGATGGCCGAGATCATGGGGTTCTGCTTGATGCGGGTGAACTGCAGATCCAGGCGGCCGTCACTCACCGAGACAGGGATGTGTTTGATCAAGGCTTGATTCGAGCCGGCCTCCCCATAGACGTCGAAGCGCTTCAACACCCGCTGACCTTCAATCCACACGTCGAACAGCCGTTTCCCCACGACGAAGGCGCCGTCCCAGGTCTCGGCAAAATGGAGTTTCACCAGATAGTCGCCGTCTTGCAGCGCAAAGCTGTAGGCAAGTTCCGGCGCGCTGTCCGGATCCCAGCGCGCGGTTTGGTAGAGCGCGTCGTCCTCCGTCCCGGCAATGGCGGCGCCGACGACGCTGATCTCACCCGTGTCGTAGTCGGTGTCTGCCTGCCAGTAATGGCCCGCCACATCCACGTAATCGCCGCCGCCGGAATTCACACGCAGCACGGCAGGATCATCAGACACCGGTGGTATCTGCGGCACGATCTCGATGGCCGAGATCATGGGATTCTGTTTGATGTGGGTGAACAGCAGATCGAGCTGACCGTCGCTGACGGTAACGGGGAAGCTCTTGACCAGGGCATTGTTCGCGCCCGCCTCCGCGTAGACATCGAAGCGTTTCAACACCCGCTGGCCTTCCAGCCATACATCGAACAGCCGCTTTCCCACGGCGAAGGCGCCGTCCCAGAACTCTACGAAATGCAGATGCACCACATAGTCGCCGTCGGGCAGCGCGAAGGCATAGGCCAGCTCCGGTGCCTCCTTATCGTCCCAGCGCTGGCTCTGATACAGCGTGTCGTCTTCGGTGCCCGCAATGGCCGTATCGACGCGGCCGATCTCGCCCGTGTTATAGCCGTGATCGGCTTGCCACAGCGCGCCCCGCATATCCACATAGTCATCGCCGCCGGCGTTGACGCGCAGTGCGGTATCGGTCGTTTGTGCCGGCGCCGGCACGGCGATGGTCCACGCCAGCGCGAACGTCGCACCGAAACGCCACAATCGGCGCGTCATGGGATCCTGAGCCAACGGCCGGGACCACGAGGAACGCCCGTCTGTGTGGAAGCTCACTGCTCGGCAGCGCGTGACGCGCGCTTGGACGGCACGTTGCCCTGGGACGGACGGACTGCGTCCTTCCTGTCGACCACGCCGCGGTATACCTCCAGGGTCCGGCGCGCGATGTCGTTCCAGTCGAAGCGCGCCGCCACCCAGGCGCGGATGCGTCGGCGTTCTTCGTCCACAACCGGGCACGATGCAGCACGGGCGCGCATCGCCGTGGCGAGGGCGGCAACATCGCCCAACGGGAAATAACTGCCGGACGGCAATCCCACGTCCAGGTTGGCGGGGATATCGCTGGCCAGGACCGGCAGGCCGAAGCTCAATGCCTCCAGCAGGGCAATGGGCAGGCCCTCGTGGGACGACGGCAACACGAACAGCCCGGCATGGGCATACAGCTGCTGCAGATCGCTGCCACTCTAGAATCCGGTCAGCACCACGCCCGGGGTGCACTCGGCCAGGGCGATGACCTCACGGGCGTAGGCATCGGGTTGCGCGATCCCCCCTACCAGGACCAGTTTCCAGTCCGCGATCCGCGCCTCGGCAAAGGCGTGGATCAGGTCCAGCTGGCGTTTTTCCGGCACCAGCCGGCTGACTTGCAGAACGTACCGTCCCGGCGCCAGTGCGAACCGGCACAGCGCACCCGCCGAGCCTGGCGATGGGGGGATGTGCACCCCATTGGGAATGACCACCGAGTCACGGCCGTAGCGCGCCGCCACATGGCGGCGAATTACCTCCGAGATGACGATGCGCTCATGTGCGAAGCCCATGCCCCAGCGTTCGCCGGTGCGCAACACCCAGCGCGCCAGGCGTCCCCACTTCTCACGGTCGTAATCGGCACCGTGATGTGTTACTACCACACGCAGGCCCAACATGCGTGCGAGCGGCGCCAGGAGCGCCGGCCCTACGGCGTGGATATGCAGCACGTCGGGCCGCCGCGCCGTGGCATAGAGTGTGGCCAGGATGGAATGGATGAGCGCCTCGAACCCGTTGGCGCGCGGAGACCACAGGCGGCGAAAACGTACACCGTTCCAATGCAACGGCTTGCCCGGGGGATGATGGGGCGAGCGGACCAGCACCTCCACCTCGCAACCCAGCCGGGCCAACAGCGGATACAGTTGCTCCGCGTGCCGCTCGACGCCGCCTTGCACGTCGGGAAAACCACGCAACCCCAGCACCATGACGTGCATGTCGTCCCCCAGACAAGAATTCCGTTTCTTCACCCGGGATGCCGTGCACGCACCAACGTGACGGCATCCATTCCCACCTTCGCCAGCACCGCTGCATGACGCCGCAACGCGGTGTCAGGGCCCGGCCCCTCCTGAGCCATGGCCCAGCCACGACATGACGTCATGGCCTTGAGACATCAATCCGTGGCGGCCGCCTGCGGCACGGCCTTGCGTTCGCACCGGACGTCCTTGAAACCGCTGACGCCGAGTTCTGCGTAGAGCTGCGAGAGGCGAGCACGGTACTGCGGCGCCGTAAATTCGCGTTCCACCCACGCCCGTGCACACTGGCCCATTTCGGTGACGCGGCGATCCGGCATATCCGCCAGCCAGCGCAAGCGCGCCGCCAAGTCTTCCACCGACCCACTGCTGAAGGTGGCGCCGGTTTCGTTCTCGCGAATCAGTTCACCGATGCCGCCGATGGCTGCGCCGAGCACGGGGACGCCCGAGGCATAGGATTCGAGCACGCTCATGGGGGCGTTCTCATACCACTCGGACGGCAGCACCGTGGCACGTGCGCCGGCAATGGCCGCCTTGAGCGGGGCCCCGGTGAGATGGCCGAGGAACACCACCTCCGCTCGCGATTGTTCGGCGATGTCGCGCAGCCGTTCCTCCTCCGGACCCGTCCCGGCGATGTGCAGGGGCACCCGTGCCATGGCCGCGGCCCTCACCAGGGTGGCCAGGCCCTTCTCCAGCCCGAGGCGTCCGAAATACAGGAATGGGCGCCCCACCCGCTGCCGTGGCCGAAACGCATCCACGTCCACGAAATTCGGCACGTGCACCAGCTTCTCTGCGGGCAGGCCCCACTCGGTGAGCTTGTTCATGTAAAAGCGGCTGGGCACGACGAAGCGATCCACGTTGGCGCCGTAGCTATCGAGGGCGCGATGCAGCCGGCCCTCCACGTAGGCCAGCGCGCTCAGCGCGAGGGAGCCCTTGATGCAACGGTGGGTGATCACGTGAAAGAGCTGATTTTCCTTGCAGCGCTCGCATATGCCGTCGTGGGTCAGCATCTTGTAAGCGGGACAGGCCAGCTTGAGATCGTGCAGCGTGAGCACGGTGGGGATGCCACGCTGACGAAGCACCGGCAGGATCGACGGCGAGATGTGGTGATAGATGTTGTGCAGATGACAGACGTCTGCCTTCACAACATCAAGCAGACCCCGCAGCTTGCGACGCGCCTCGATGGAAAAGACCACCTTCGGCACACGGCGAAGCTTCTGCCAGGGGGAATAGGCGTGACCGAACTCTATCTCGTCGACGAAGTGCTCCGCCCAGGGTGTCGGGAGGTTGCGCGGATGGTGCATGGCGAAGGGCACGACCTGCCAGCCGGCCTCGCGAAACAGCCGTTCCTGTTCAAGGAACACCATTTCGGCCCCGCCTCGCGGATAGTAGTAGTTATTGACGGCAAGCAGGGTTGGCATAGGCGAGGCGTTCCCGGATATGGCACGAGTAGCGTAGCGGGCCCATGCGCTTCGTCCAGCATCCCGTCGTGGAACATTTTCCAATTGTGTTCACACTTGGGAGGGCTGTTGAGCACAGGAAACGGAACCCATGAAACTCATCGCGCAATTCTCACTGGTGCTGGTGTTCAGTGTCGGCGTACTGGTGGCAGCCATGGCGCTTCCCTCCCACGTTGTCCAAGAGGGGATGCAATCGGCACCCATGGTGGAGGCCGGCAGGCGCATGACCATGCCGTGCATGAGTTGTCATGGTGCGAACGGCGATGCGAGCGAGGGCAAGTATCCGAAGCTCGCTGGTCAGAATGCGGAATACCTGGTGGCGGCGATGCGCGCCTATCGCGACGGCCGGCGGGATTCGTCGGAAATGCGTGTCTTCATGGCCCAACTTGCCGACGAGGAGATAGACGCAATCGCCGCGTTCTATGCCGCGCAGGCGCCCAGGTAATCGGCGCCGCTCAGGATGTCCCGGTGTGCACCAGCGTTACCAGGGCATAGAGCCGCGCCTCGGTGCACGAAAGCAGCCAGCCCTGGAGGCGTACCACCCGCCCATCACTGAAGTCCTGATGGATCTTTTCGCGGACCTGTGCACGCAGCCGGGCGATGTCCTCTCGTGGTGTGTCGCCGCAAACCGCTTGCGCGAGGTACGCCAGCTTCGCCTCTTCCGGCCTTTTTCGCAGATAGTCCCGGCCCAACCGGAGCAGGTCCGCGTCCACGTGACAGAGCGCGTCGAGCCACCGGGCCGTGTCGCCCGAGGCGCGCGGCGCCGCCACCGTCCACGCCGGAAGGCCGCCTGCTCCCAGCAAACCCATCCAGGCAAGCCACCGTCGTCTCGACAACTTCATGCGATCTGCGCTTCCAGTCGGGATTTCAGATGATCGGCCAGTCGCAGGGCCAGTGCGCCGATGGTGAGCGTCGGGTTGGCATGGCCGTAGGTCGGGAAAACCGAACTGCCTGCGATGAACAGATTGGCGATGCCGTGCACCCTGCAATGTTCGTCCACGACCCCGCGACTGGGATCCGGATGCATGCGCGTCGTTCCCATGTGGTGCAGTCCGGGATGGGGCGCGGTGGTCATCTCCGTGCCCCATTCCACCGGTGTGTCCGGGTCGAAATTGAGGCGTAAGCGCCCCAGCCCGCTGCGGCCAATCTCGGCGCCGATGATCTCCAGGGTGCGCGCGATACTCCTGCTTTCCTGTTGCCCGATGCGCCAGTCGAGGACCACGCGCCGTTGGCCGAAGGCATCGAGCTGTTCGCCCAGACGAACACGGCTCGCCCGGTTCGGCACGGTCTCTGTCCAGGCCCCGATGCGAAACCTTCGTCCCCCGTGCGTGGTGTGATAGGCGGCAATGGCCACCTCGTCGAGGTCCTGCATGGCTCGAATCAAGCCCCGGGCCACCCGATCCACCGCGGTCCCCCCCACCAGGATGGCCTCGCGCAACCGGGAGAGTCGCCGCACTCCCGGCGAATGACGCGACCAATGCAAGGGTTGCACCACCAGGCGGGTGCTCAACAGCCGCTCCTTGCGGCGCACCTCGGGAGTGAGCTTCAAATGACAGAGGAAACGCATATTGCCCTTCTGGCGCTCTCCTTCGTAGGCGGCGGTGGAGACGCCCACATCCGGTACGATGAGTTGGGCCACGTCCGAGAGATAGGGATGATCGGAAAAATACCGCCCAACCAGGTCGTGGCCGTTTCCCAGCCCCGAGGGATTTGCGCCCTGGGAGAGCAACAGCAGGCGTGCGTTCTCGATACCGCCCAGGGCCATGACGTAGATCCGCGCGGACACGGTGAAATGCGGTCCGCCCAGGCATGCAGCCCGCACCCGCGACACCTGTGTGCCGACAGCGTCGGTTTCGATCTCCAGGACATTGGCATGCAGGAAGATGCGCAGGTTATCGGCGGCCCGCAGTTCATTGCGATAGCGCGTGCCAAAGCGTGCCGCACTGACCTGCACCACTTCCGTGAGCACACGGGCGGCGTCGACCGGCAGCGGCCGTTCATGGCCCGGCAACCACTCCTCCGCTCCATAGGCATACGGGCCAATGTCGAACAGCGATTGTGCCCGCCGGTACCAGGGCAACAGATGTTCGCGGGTGAAGGGCCAGCCGCTGTCGGCGACCCACTCGCGTGCCTCGAAGTCATCGACTTCGAGGGGTAGGCAGACGCCGCCCCAATGATTGGTCGTGCCGCCGAAAAAGCGCACGCGCGCCGCCGATAGCGGCCAATAGCCGACACCGACATTCTCGCCTTCGTACAGCGCCTGGGTCGTGGGCTCGTAACCCAGGCCGCCGCTCTCCAGCACACAGATTTGCACGGGCAGGTGGCGCAGTGCGCGCGCCAGGGTGATGCCGGCCGCCCCGGCGCCGATGATGCAGAGGTCCGTCTTCAGATGCGTGCGGTCCGTCAATGAACGGGCATCAATCAACATGCGGATACCTGCTCGCCAATGTCAGCACACGTTGCATCACGGGAATGAAGGCCAGGGCGCCGAGCAACGCGGGCAGGATGAAACCGACGATCTCCGCCGGTGTGGGCGAGGCCTCGGGCGGAAAGAAACCGCTCAGGCCGAGCAAGAAAGCGGCAATCACGGCCATGGTCGTGACAAACCATCCGGTGAGCCCGAAGACGAACGGAAGGAGCACGCATCGCAACCGCTCCCGCGCGAGGCGCTCGCGCATCACGCCGAGCAACCGGGCGAGGAACCAGCCGCTCACGCCCAGGAAACCGACCAGGGCCGCGGCGTGAATCTGGAACAGCACCCTCATGACGGCACACGAACCGCGGTGCTGCGGTCGATGCCCAGCGCGTGGGTCAGCTCGGCGTGATTGAGGATGTAATCGGCCGCCCCGCCGGCCGACTGACGTTGCAGACGTCGCTCGCCCTGGCGCAGCCGCGCCGGATCACAGCCGAGGAAGGCCAGAGCCCGGCCCACAGCAGCCGCATCGTTTTCGCGAAAGTCCTCGTAGTGCACCACGTGGTAGGGATTGGTGTGCCGCAAATCGCCCAGACGGCGATCTATCCAGGCCTTGGAGTGCACGCGTGCGCAGGCCTCGCGTACCGGAATGCGCACCTTCATCGCGGCGGGATAGGACTTGCCCCAATAACTCTGCGTCTCGCGGGCGAGGTATTTGGACTTGAGCCAGTCCACGGCGTCACGCCGGACGATATGGATGACATGAGTCTTTGGGTGGGCGGCCAGCCAGCTCAGGCAGGTCTCCAGCCCATCGAGCCAGAGGGTCGGATTGAAACGGGGATGCACGGCCCACAGGGCGTTGGCGCGAAACAGCCAGCGAAAACCCAGCCACTGCACGTCGCGCTGGACCATGGCACGCCAGAGTTCGAAACGTGGCCGCTTGACGAACTGCAGGTGGCCGGCGAAGGCGAGCGACGCCACCTGTGCCTTGCGTGGCCCTCGCACATGATTGAGCCATTCCGCACCGCAGACCACGGCGGGATGACGACCGAGCGCCTCGGCAAATGCGGAACTGCCCGTGCGCTGGGTACCGAGGATGAGAAAATTCTGCATGTCCCGTTCCCTGGAATGCATGCCCGCGCCACGGCACGCTACCACCGGTGCGCGTACGTCTCGGATAAAACGCAAACGCCGCGCGGTGGCGGGCGTAGCGCCGTCGCAGGCGTCGGGGAGCAATCATGCTCCCCGACCGTGCCTGACGCTTACTTGCCGAGGATGTCCGGATAACGCTCGACCAGCGGGAGCACCTTGTCGAAAAACTCCGGTGACTTGCGCAGCCAGAAAATGTAGTCGAGGTGCAGCGTGTTGGCACCGTAGAACAACATGTCCCGGGCCGTCACCGGGCTGCCGTCGGGCCAGCTGCGTCCCCAGTTGGGCGTCTGCACGGCCTGGCCGGCGACCACCTTGTCCTTGTAGGTCTCGTAGTATTGATAAGCGCCGGTCTCCTGCCCCTCGTTGCCGGGTTCAAGATCCGGGCCGCCGATGCCCAGCCCCAATTTCGCGGCATGCGCCGCGATGTCGGCCAGGTATTGCTTGCCGCACGGCAGATAGCTGAACCACTGCATTGCCGTGGTCTTCTTCCATGCCGCAGCCATATGATCCATGCCGTGCATGATGGCATCGCGATAGCGCTCGGGTGAATACGACGGCTCCTTGTCGGCGCCGGCGCAGACGACGGGCGATGCAGTCTCCTGCACGTTGAAGGCTTCGAAGTACGGCTCATCATCGAAGCGTTCTGCGAGTGCCCGATACAGCGCACCCATGCGGTCCTGCACGGCCAGGTTCCAACGTTTGACGACCCAACCCTTGCCACTGCGATCACGGACGATACCGCCCTCGTAGGCCGGGTCCTTGCGCAGATAATCCGGCACGATGATCGCACCGTGGTAGCCGTTCACGTTGAGTTGAACGACCAGACGTTTACCCATGGCGCCCAGGTACTTCAGGTCACGTTCGATAGCCGAGAAATCGTACTGGTTTTTTTGCGGCTCCAGCTGTTTCCACAGATACCTGATCTGCACACCGTGGATATTCGGATTGCCCTTGATGGTATCGAGCACCGAAAACGGAGTCGGATCGCCGCTGCCGAGATAGACCAGCATGTAATGACCCGGGTGGTATTTCTTTTTCACGGGCGCCGGGTCCTGCGCACAGGAGCCCGGCGGCGTGATGCATAGGCCGCGGGGTGTATCCGGCACCGCCGCGAATGCGCCCGCCGACATCCCCGAGGCCATGACCAACACACCCGTGCATACAATCGATACGACTGTCAGCTGCCCCTGACGCACCAGCCGACCGGCAGCGCCGCCGAGACCCTGCAAAAACCGACGCGCCCGGCCCTGAACGTCGCCCCCGTTGTTCGCCTGTTTCATCGGACCCTCTTTCGTAGCCGTAGCAACCAGTGGGTCGACAATATACCGGCGCGTTCAGTACGCCGCCGCGAGGGGCATCACGTAGCGATCGTGTCGAATCACCCAAACGGTTTCGCGATTATTTCCAATGACTCTTTCGTTTCACGACGCGGTTCACGGTAACGCGCCTAGCGTGCGAACTGCGTCCCACGTTAAAGACGCTGTACACGGCGCGACGCGCCAATGGGTGCGGCGCTTGGCGTGTCCGGCAGAACACTCCGGTAAACCGCGCCGATCTTCGCCTCCAGTGCGGTGACGGAATACTCCCCGGTGGCCCTTGCGCGCCCCGCCGCGCCCATGCGCCGGCGGCATGCGGGATCCGTCAGCAGTTTCGCGAGTGCCTCGGTAAGCGCCGCGACGTAGCCGTCATAACCATCCATGGGCAGCTTGATGCCACAGGCCGGCGTCACGACCTCGGCGGGTCCGCCGTAATCGGACGTGATGACGGGCAATCCGCACGCCATGGCCTCGAGGATCACCGTGCCACCGGGCTCGCGCAACGTGGGCAGACAAAAGATGTCCGCGGCACGATACCGTGCGAGCACTTCAGCACGCGACAGTGCGCCCGCGAGGTGCACGATACCCTGCAAGCGATAGCGCTCGATGAGGCGTGCCAGCGTGCCCTGCAAGCGCCCCTCGCCCACCAGTTCCACGGAAAACCCGTCAAGCCCCCGCGCACGGCAACGCCGCACGGCCTCCACCAGCAGCACCGGCCCCTTGTTGCCTTCCAACCTGCCGACGAACAACACCCTGGGCGCGGCGCGATGTACCGCGCGGGGCGCAGGTGTGAACACGCTTGTGTCGACCACCGTGTCGAAGACATTGACGCAGCGCGGCTGCACTACCTCAGGAAGCAGGCGCTTCACATGCCCGGTGCCGACGATGATGCGTTGGGCATGCGCCAGGTACGTGCGCCAGCCGCTCCGCCTGAGCAGCAGCGCATAGGCGGACTCGCGCAATCTGTCACGCAGATACTGGAAACGGAAGGCACGTGCGAAGCCCGGCGGGGTGCGCAGGCCACCGCCGAGCGGACCGACGATCATGGGTATACCAACGCGATAGAGCCGGTTGTACGAATGGACGCCGAATGGCGTCTGACAATGCAGAAGGTCGAACCGGACCTGGCGCGCGCGATCCGCGAGCATGCGCTCCACCTGGCGGAAGAAGACCATGGGTGCGATACCGCGCAGACCCAGCCAGCGCTCAAGCCGACGCCACGGTTCAGTGCCGGCAACGCCATGGCACACCACCCGGTCACCGAATTCCCGCTGTACGGCCTCCCGGTGTCTCGCATCGGTGAATACTTCGACGTGGTGACTCCTTACGAGGATTTTCAACCACTGGGCGGCCACCTGCGCCTCGGAGTTACGCTCCGGATTGAGGTTGAAGGCCACCACGGCAATGCGCGCCATGCTCGGCTCCGTTGCAGGTGCTTAACCAGGTGCTCCGGACCCCGGAACACGTCATCTCGCTTGAAGAACTTGAACGCTAAGCTGCTGCTTCTCTGTCATTGCGAGCGCAGGGTATCGGCAAACCACCGTAGGAACCTGCCCCGTGGGCGAATTGCGTTTGCCAACCGCCGGGCGGTCACCGCAACCGCGTTCGCTGACGGTGTGGGCGGAAGCAAGCTCGCTTTGGGCGATCCGGGCATGTCTCGGTTTGGCACACGCGTTTCACCGCAGCCCGTCCACTCAAGCGCGCTTGTGCTTCCAGGTGCGCATCGCCGTGTGTGCCTCGTTCCAGCGCACGCGTAATGCGCTGCCCCTGGCGGTGCGGCGATTGCCGCGCAGCAAGGCGAAGCCGCGCCGAAGATAGTCCGATACTTCCCACAGCCGGCACGCCAATGCGCCGGGTTCGCTGTCCTGCGTGTGGTTCACCACCGGATAGCCCAGCGCCGCGAGCGTGCCCCCGGCGATCGCCTCCATGCGTCGCTGCTGGCGCACGGAAAAGTAGCTCTGCCACCGGCCTGCGCCGGCGGCAACGACGGTCTTTTCCTGGGCTACCACCGGGCGATGTCGGCGTTTCACCGTCAGCACCTCGTTCGTGAACGGCAGCCCGAGATGCGTGCAGATGCGCCGCATCCAGGTATCGGGATCGACCGCCAGCGCCTCGTAGCGGACCTCGAGATAACGATCGCCAAGCCGCTCGCCCTGCGCACGTCCTTCGACGATCGCCGTCTTCCAGCGCACCAGTGTGCGCTGCGGATGATAGCCCCAGCGCCGGTGCAACGAGGCCGCGCAACCGCGGCCGTCACGGATGAGGTGCACAAAACGGGCTTCCGGAAATAGCGCGGCCAGCTTTTCCATGTGGAGCACATGGTTCGGCGTCTTCTCTCCCCAGCGTAATTTACCCTCACGGGCGGCGAAGAAGCGCATGGTGTGTTCCACTACCGTCGCGAGATCGTGGGGCAGGGTCCGCCAGTTCTCAGGCAGCGGTGCCCACTCGCCCCGGCCGAGCTGGAAGCGCGGGTCGTTACACAGCGTTTCCCACAACCTGCGGAAATTCCCGTCGACGCGCAGATCGCCGAATTTGCCGGCCGCGATGGCATCAATGAAATAGGGAAGCAGTTTAGTTTCCTTGGGGAACGCGTAGAACGCAGGGTGGTTGTTCAACAGATCCCGCAAAAGCGTGGTCCCAGATCCGTTCATGCCAACGATGAACACGGGCCCGGTGTGTTGTTCCTGTGCCATTCATTGTCCTCCCTTGCGTTCAACCACTCGCGCCCGTGCGTGCAACGCGCTCGCCGGCGGCCGTCTGTCTGCCCGTGCCCACACCCGCTCCCGCAGCCGCCGCGGCTGCGTAGCGGTAGCTGACGAGCTTCCCGGCCAGGCTGGCGTCCAGCTCTGCGATCTGCCCGGGCAGCAGCTCCCGCCGCCAGGCATCGCCTCGCTCCGGACGGATGCGCTGCCGCGCCAAATGGCGTTCGAATTGGGCGGTCCATGGGAGCCCGGCAAAGCGCAGGCAGGCCTCCATGGTCGCGTGTGGCCTGGCCAGGAAATCCTCGTAGCGAAAGCTCATGTAACGACTTTCATCCAGGCCACGTGCGGACTGCTCATAGCTGTCCATGAGCAACTTCCAACCGATGCCCGCGAGCAAGGTGAAGGACCGATCACCGGCCTCCCATTCCCGTTGATAATGGACAGGAAGCACGCCCCACGGCCAGTTCTCCGGACCGGCGTAGCCGCCCCACCAGGGCATGTGCAGCCAGGAATTGGCGACCGCACGTCCGTCCCTGATCACATGAATGAAGCGCGCCTCCGGGAAGATGCGCGCAAAGAAACCAATGCGCGACCAACCGGTGTACTTGTGCGTGAATACCGCTTTTCCCTGCAGGGCGTGACGCTCTTCAAAAAGGGCCCTGAACCGCTGTTCGAGCCACGGCGTCACGTCATCGGCGCGTAGATCGCGCGCCGGACGGCAGTAGATGGGCGAGGCACGCCGGCCGATGAGGTCGAACGCCTCGGAGGGGGCAAACCGCGCCTTGCCCTTGGTCGTGAACCGCCCCTGTGACAGCCGGTACAACAGGTTGTTGTAGCGCCCCTTAAAGGGCAGGCGCCGCAGCCGGTCCTCCACATTGGAGATGAAGCCTGCGTCCCGATGCGCAGCAATGAGTTCGTGGACGAAAGACGAACCGCAGCGCCCAGTGCCGATGATGAATACGATTTTCACAATCGCTCCTGGCTTGGGAATCCTTCATGCCACCACGATCGTTCCGTGCCGTGGAGTGCGTGCCGCGGCACGAAGCGCATCCCATCGGGACGCCACCACGTAGCCGGAGCCGTACCAGAACAGAAATCCGAGCACGTCGAAGACCATGAAGTTCTTGTAGACGAGTGAGAATACGATGATGGCTACGACCCCCGTCCAACCGAGTGCGAATATGCCGGAGAGCGTCGTGCCTGCGGTCTGTGCGTGGCGGCGCGCATCGTGAAAGACGAACACGAAGAACAGCAATAACAACGCCGTGCCGAGCAGACCGCACTCCCAGAGGAACATATCGAGTGCGGTGCGCTTGGCACGGAATGCCTCAAGGTAGTCGTACTCGCCGGAAAACCCTCGCACCGTAAAACGCGACACGTTGCCAGCGCCGAGACCGAATGCCAGCTGCAGAGGGTCCTCGCGCAGCGCACGATAGGCCAGACTGATGCCGTCGAAGCGGGCCACCCGGTCATCGTCCGGATTCAGCTCCGGACGCGGAGAACGCACGATGCCTGTGGTGTCCTCATGATCCAGGACCGTGCCTGGGTCGACCTCGTCCGCGGTGCCGCTGTACAGATAGGACGACACCGCCTGTCGATCCGTGAGGAAACGGGCGAGTCCCTGCTCGCCGGGGGCGAGTGTCGTGGCGTCGTAGAGCACGATGGCGGTGAGCAGTACGAAGGTGGAGCCACTCCCGGCCAGCGCCAGGTACATGACGCGTTTGCGCCAATCCGTGGCCGACACTGCCACCACGATGGCGATGGCCAGCGGCAGCATCAGCATGGCGCCTTTGGTGTCGTTGATGGTGGTCGGGATGAACAGCAGGGCCGCGAGCGCGAGGAAGCGGCCCCAGGACAGCCGA
>Ga0265293_10010079_pt1 | contig 13324 bp, 12 predicted proteins | sample Munlanlewell138R_FD_192505 | JGI IMG/M metagenome (GOLD analysis project Ga0265293, IMG submission 192505) | Leachate microbial communities from a municipal landfill in Southern Ontario, Canada - Leachate well 138R | ecosystem: Engineered > Solid waste > Landfill > Unclassified | place: Canada...
GCGAACGCGACGACAGGAAGGAAGGCACGATGCTTTCCAGCGTCCCGATCAGCAGGTTGATGACCCAGACCGTAATGATCAACGGAATCCAGATCAATAGACCGGTAATGAAGTAGCGTTTGAAAAAGCGCATGCGGGCTCGAAAAAGTCGGTCGTGCCCGCTCAGCCGGCCGAGGCCGGACTTGCGGGCGCGGCGGCCGGTGACGAGGCGGGCGTCGATGCGGCGGGAGAGGCGGCAGGCTCGCCGGCGGCCGGGGCGGTAGCGGGCGCCGCCGAGGCGCCCGCTCCGGCCTTGTCGCCGCCCGACGAGGGGCTTGCCCCGCTATTTCGAAAGTCCGTTACATACCATCCTGAACCCTTGAGCTGAAAGCCCGCCGCCGTTACTTGCTTGACATAGGTTTCCCGGCCGCACTGCGGACACGTCGTCAACAAGGGATCGGACATTTTTTGCAGAACGTCTTGCGCATGCTGGCAAGCACTGCATTTATATGCATAAATAGGCACGATACAACCTAACGAAGAGAAGGACAATAAAGCTCGCCAAAGGCCGCGCAAGCAAAGAAAACAGGCATGGGCGACCATGGCGCCATCATCCGCCATTTTAGCCGGTTTTGGCGTGGGATTACCGGACCGCCGCCCCTGCGGGCGACGTCGTCCGGCGCGGGTTTCGCAACCGGGGGGTCAGCGGGCCACGGGCAGCAGGAACATAAGCGCCGCCACGAGCGTAGGAACCAGAGCGGAGCACAGCAGTTTCAACGGCGAAATCGCACCGTCCGGAAAGCAGCCCTTCAGAATGGAAAAGCCCGCGGGGTTGGGCGCGTTGGCGATCACCGTCAGGCCGCCGCCGGTGACCGCGCCGGCAACCAGCATGTATTTCCATGCCTCGCTGGTGCCTTCGACCAGCGAACCCAGGTACGTCAAGGCCGCGTTATCGGTCACGGCCGTCAGCGCCGTCGCCCCCCAATACAGGACCGTCGGCGACAAGCCCGCCAGCAGGTCTTGCAGCCACCACTTCTGCAATCCGCCCAACACCACCAGGCCGGCCAGGAAGAACCCCACCATCAGGCCTTCGCGGATCAACAAGGGATTCTGGTAATGCTTGTACGCATGCGCATAGCCGATGAACAGCATGAGCATGCCCAGGAACACGATGGGATGGTGCGCCGACAACACGACGCCGACCAGGAATGCCGTGTGGATGGCGATCACCGTGAACGGCACGGCACGCCTCGTATCGGCGCCCTCGACGACGCCCAGAGTGCCGTCCAGAAGATGGCTTCGGCATATCCAGGTCAGCACGGCGGCATTGACCAGGACCGCCACCGCGGCCCGCCAACCGAAATGCGTGGCCATATATGCCGTGTCCCAGCCGAAGGTGCTTGCCACCATGAGCACGGGCGGCGCGGCGTAAGCCGTCAGCACGCCGCCTATGGAAATGTTGACGAACAGCACGCCCAGCGTCAGGTACTTGAAACCGGCTTGCTCGGACCGCCGGAAATAGCCGTCGCGCAACAACAGGGCCGCCAAGGTCATGGCGGCCGGCTCGGTGATGAACGACCCCGCCAGCGGCACGAAAGACAGAATGACGAAGAACATGGCGAGCTGGCTGCGCATCGGCAACGCCCCTGCCAGCATGCGCACCAGCATATTGACCAGCTCGATGATGGGACGGCTTGCCGCCACGACCATGATCACGAAAACGAAGGCCGGCTCCGTAAAATTGCGCGTGTCGATGTAGTCGACGGTTTCCCCCACCCCCGACAGCAGTGCCATGACCGCCAGGAGCACGCAAGCCCAGACGCCGAACACGGCCTCGACCTCGGCCAGCAGGTGCCACATGCCCGCGTGCGGCCCGCCACGATTGGCAAGCCTTGCGAAAACCGGGACGGAGAACGTATGGACGATGGCAATAACAAACAACGCCGTTGCCACATACTCCAGAAAACTCACCATGTCCACGTCCCGGTTAGCGATTGAAATAAAAAGTCAGGCGCCGGCCTGAATGAACACGGTGCCGGCCAAAGCGGCCGCCAATAATAATACCCCTACCTGCATATTGGCGCGAAACAGCATGAAATTGCGGTCGGGGCGCGCGGGGTCGAATACCCGCATCTGCCAAAGCAAATGTCCGGCGATCACAGCCATCACGATGTAGTAAGGCCAGTCCATCCGCATCGACCAGCCCGCGAACAGCCACAAGGCCATCGTCACGATATAAAAGCCGCTGATCCACAGCTTGCCTTTGTCGGCGAACTTCAGCGCCGTCGAATGCAGGCCCAGCTTACTATCGTCGCGCATGTCCACGTAGGCGTAGAGGGAGTCGTAGCCGACTTGCCACAGCACCGCCCCCAGCCACATGGCGATCGCACCCAAGGGCACGACGTTCTGCGTGTCCGACCATGCCATCAGCATGCCCCAATTGAAGCCGATTCCCAGCACGACCTGGGGCCAATACGTGAACCGCTTGCAGAGGGGATAGACGATGACGATGGGCAACAATGCGACGGCCAGCCAACGGCTGTAGCTATTTATCGCAAACAGCAGCAGGCCGCAGACCAGCAACTGCGCAAAGACGAAATACAGCGCGTTTTTCAGGGTGATCTGGCCGCTGGTCAGCGGACGGAAACGCGTGCGCTCGACCTTTTTGTCGAAATCCCGATCGAAAATATCGTTGAACGTGCAGCCTATGCCGCGCATCAATAAAGCACCCAGGGAAAAAATGAAGAGACGGAACAGGGTCGGCCAACCGTCCGCTGCCTGCACCAGGGCCGCCAGGCAGGGAAGCAGGGTCAGCCACGTGCCGACGGGCCGGTCGAAACGGCACAGCCTGGCATAGGGCCCCCAAGAACGCGGCAGGTAGCGATCGACCCAGTCATCGGGCCGCATGTCGGAAAGGTCCGGCCTGGAAAGGTCCGGCCTGTCGGCGCCGGGTCTGGGGCCGACAGGGTCGTGCTTATCGGGTGCGGAGTTCATGCAATGCGGAAACGGGTGGAGCCGGGACGCCGGGCTCGCGTTTAAGCGGCTGGGCCGGCGGATTCATTTTTTCGAGGGGTCGCGCTCATTGCGCACGTGCCGGCGAATGATCAGGAACAGCACCAGGGAACAGATCAAGCCTGCCCCAAAAAGAATCACCACGAGAATTTCGCCGGTCGTCATGTCTGGCCACTACTTCAAAACAGTACCCGATACTTTAACAGACGAGCCGCCATTGCCATGCCAAGCAAGCGGCGGCGGTCAGGCCGGCGGCAGCGTCTGCTGCATGGAAGGCCGCTGGTTGAACTTCGCAAACCATGCCGCCAAGGCGGGGCGCGAGCTCCGCCAATCGTAGTCGGCGAACCGGAAACCCAGATACCCCAGCGCGCAGCCCAGCGTGATGGTGCCGATATCGACCTGGTCGCCGCGCCGCCCGATGGCGCCTTCGAAATAATCAAGCGAATCGGCGATCTTGCCCATCTGGCTCTGCGACCAATCTTCCCAGCGCAAGGCGTCGGGCCGTACGGTCGCTTCGTACCGCGCCAGCAGCGCCGCGTCCAGGATGCCGTCGGCCAGCGACTGCTCGGTCAGCGCCAGCCAGCGCTTTTTCGCATCGGCAGGAAACAGATCGGCGCCGGCCAGGCTGTTCAAATATTCGCAAATGACGCGGCTGTCATGGATGGCCTGACCGTCGTCGGTGAAAAAGGTCGGCACCTGACCAAGCGGATTGGACGTCGCGATGGTCGAATCGCGGTTGACCGGATGCGCGTTGCTGGGCAGCTTTTCGATACGGTCGGCCAAGCCGACCTCGGCGGCCACCACCAGGCATTTCCTGACGAACGGCGAGGCGGGGGAAAAATAAATCTTCATCGCTTACTCCAAGTCCAAAGCATTCAAAAAATCATGATGCGGCCAGGCAGCGTCCTGCCACCCAGCCGAAGGTCAAGGCCGGTCCGAGCGTGATGCCCGGGGCGGGATACGTTCCGCCCATCACGGACTGCATGTCGTTGCCCGCCACGTACAGGCCCGGAATGACCGCGCCGTCCGCAGACAAGGCCTGCGCCTGGGAATTGGTCCGGATGCCGCACGCCGTCCCGATATCGCCGGCCACGACCTCCACGGCATAATACGGCGGCTTGGCCAAGGGGCCAAGACAAGGATTGGGGCGATGCGCGGCGTCGCCCAGATAGCGGTTGTATGCGGTACTGCCCTTGCCGAAATCCACGTCCTCGCCCTGCTCGACCAACGAGTTATAGCGCTGCACCGTCCGCGCCAGCGTGGAGGGATCGACCTTGATCCTGCCGGCAAGCTCCTCCAGCGTAGTCGCCTGGAGCAAATAGCCGGCGTCGATCAGATGCCGGCGCGGGCGTCCGCCCGGCAAGGCCAGGCCCAATCCCCATTTCTCGATGAAATCGTGATCGCAGATCAGGTAGGCGGGAATGCTCGGCGCGGTCTTGTTCGACTCGTACATGCCGGTCACGAAGTCATGATAGGACGTCGATTCGTTTACGAATCGCTCGCCTTTTCCGTTGACGGCGATCAGCCCGGGCTTGGCCCGATCCCAAACCAGGTGCGGATAGCGGACCACCGTACCGTCGGCCTTGCGCAGCAAGGATACCGGCGCCCAGAACGCGGGGGATGCGTGACCCGCGCCCATGGCCGCGCCGGCATCCCGGGCCAAGCGTATCCCGTCGCCCTTGTTGTCGGCCGGCGCCATCGACCACATTCCGGTCGGCTTGGGATACAGCTCGTCGCGCAAAGCCTCGTCCCAGGGAAAGCCGCCCGTGGCGATCACCACGCCTTTGCGCGCGCCGATGGTCAACATCCTGCCGTCGCGCCGCACGGCCAGCCCCGTCACTCGCCCTCGATCGTCGCGGATCAACGACGTGGCAGGCGTATCCAGCCAATAATCGATCCGATTGCGCAAGACGGCGTGAAACAGTTGAGCCGCCAACGCATTGCCCAGCACCAACCGCGTGCCCCTGCCGTACCCGCGCAACCTGTCCCACCAGTACCGGAGCACCAGCTTGCCGCTGTACCAGAATGACCGGAACTTGCGCGTAGCGGCCAGCAAATGGCTGACGTCGGTGGTGGTGATCATCATGCCGCCCAACACCAGGAACTCTTTCAACGGATCGCGCAGCTGCGCGAATTTCCCGCCCAACTTCCTGCCGTCGAAGGCGGCGGGATCCAGACTGCGCCCTCCGAGGTTCGCTCCCGGGCGATCGGGGTAGTAATCGGGAGAATACGACCGGGTCACCAGATCGAGCACCTGATGAGACGTCATATAGTCCAGCATGCGCGGTCCGTTCTGCAAAAATGCCTGCTTCATGTGGGCCGGCACGCGATCGCCCACGATCTCGTCCAGGTATTGCTGGACCTTTTCCAGAGAATCCGGATAGCCGGAGGTCTGGGCGCCCGGATTGAGCGGAATCCAGACCGCGCCGCCCGATACGGCCGTCGAGCCGCCGATGCGGTCCGTTTTCTCGATCAGCAGGACATCCAGTCCTTCGAAATGCGCCGTCAAGGCGGCCGACATCCCCGCGGCGCCGCTGCCGACGACGATCGCGTCCACCGTCTTGTCCCAATGTTGTGCATTCATGATACTTATGCTCCGGAACCGCCCAGCGATTTGCCGCCGTCCACAAACAGCACCTGGCCCGTGATGAAGTCCATGCCGGGATCCGCCAGGAACGAGACGGCATGGGCGATGTCTTCGGCCTTGCCCGCCTTGCCGGTGGGCTGCAACGCCAATTGTCCGGCCAGCCGCTCGGGCGACAGGGCCTGCAGCAACGGCGTATCGATCAAGCCGGGGGCGATGGCGTTGACCAGGATGCCCTTGGGCGCCAGCTCCATGGCGCTGGCTCGCGTATAGCCGACCAGGGCGGCCTTCGACGCCACGTAATGCGCATGATTTTTCGCGCCCAAGTACGCCCTGGAGGCGATATTGACGATCTTTGCCCCACGGGACATATGCCGCGCCGCGGCCTGGGTAAGCGTGGACACGGCGATGAGATTGACTTCATACATGCGGCGATGATCGTCGGCGTTGACATCGAAAAACGCGCGCTCGTTGAAGAGGCCAGCATTGTTGACCAAGGCCTGCAAGGGCGGCAAGCCGTCTATCAATGCACGCACCCCCGCCTCGTCGGTCAGGTCGACCACCTTGTCCTCGACGCTCAAGCCGGCCGCCCGCATTTCCTGCGTGACCCGGCCCAGCAGATCACCGTCCCGGTCCACGTTGACGACATGGAACCCATCGCTTGCCAGGCGGCGCACGATGGCCTTTCCTATGCCGCTTGCGCCACCCGTGACCAATGCTCGCCTTTTCATGATGTGCCTCTCTGACGACGCCCCGCCTTCAAGAACCTAAATAGGCCCGCTGGACCGCCTCGTCGTTTTTCAAATCTTCCGACTTGCCTTCCAGGACCACTTCGCCGTTCTCCAGGATATAGGCATAGCTCGATACGGAAAGCGCCAGCTTCACGTTCTGCTCGACCAGCAGGATGGTCATGCCCTCCTCGCGGTTCAAAGTCTGGATCGTATTGAAAATCTGCTCGATGACCAGGGGCGCCAGCCCCATCGACGGCTCGTCCAGCAATATCATGCGCGGTTTGGACATGATGGCCCGCGCCATGGCCAACATCTGCTGCTCGCCACCCGACAAGGTCGCCGCCTTCTGGCTGAAACGCTCCTTGAGCCGAGGAAACAAGGTGCAGACGTAGTCCATGTCGCGATGGATGCCGGCGCGGTCGCGGCGCGTGTAAGCGCCCATTTCCAGATTTTCCTGCACGCTCATGTCGCGGAATATCTGCCGCCCTTCGGGCACTTGAACCAATCCTTTGCGGACGATGTCGTCTGTTGAGAGCTGGTGGATTTCCTGGCCGTCGAAGCGCACCGAGCCCTTGGTCGGCCTGACGAAGCGGGAAATGACGTTCAAGGTCGTCGACTTGCCCGCGCCGTTGGCGCCAAGCAGCGCCACGATCGCGCCGCGCGGCACGCTGAGCGACACACTGTCCAGCGCCGATATGTTGCCGTACGACGCCGATATTCCTTGAACCTGCAAGAACGGCTCAGTCATTGCCTTCTCCTTTGCCCAGATAGGCTTCGATGACCCGTTCGTTGCAGCGGATTTCCGCCGGCGTGCCTTCGGCGATCTTCTCGCCGAACGACATGACGGTAATGCGCTGCGATATCGCCATGACCAGTTGCATCACATGTTCCACCAACAAGACTGTTACGCCGTCGCGCGCCACCAGCTCGGTCAGTATCCTGTCCAGACTATCGATTTCCCGGTTTCGCAGCCCCGCCGCGGGCTCGTCCAGCAACAGCAACGTGGGCTTGATCGCCAGCGCACGCGCCAGCTCCAGCATCTTCTGGCGTCCGAAGTCCAGGCCGTTGGCGCGGTAATGGCGGTATTCCAGCAGACCCACCCGCTCGAGCAGGCTTTCGGCGAAGTCCCGCGTTTCGCCGTCGGGACGCTGCAGCCTCTTGAGCACGCTGCGCGCTCCATGCGTATACGTGCCCAGCAAGACGTTGTCCATCACGGTCAGTTCGTTGAACAACTCCAGATTCTGGAACGTGCGCGCGATGCCCAGACCGGCGATGTCGTGCGCCGGCCGGTGCGTAATGTCATTGCCGTTGAACGACACGCGGCCCGACGTCGGGTTGTAATAACGGGACACGCAATTGAACGTGGTCGACTTGCCCGCCCCGTTGGGCCCGATCAAGGCATGGATCCGGCCTTTTTCCACCTGGAAAGAGAGGTCCTTGATGGCCGTCAAGCCGCCGAATTTGACGGTCAGGTTCTCGATCGATAAAAGCGTATCCGCGCTCATGCTTTATGCTCCACGGCGTTGTTTTCGTCCTGCGCGGCGCCCGCCGTCTTTTTCGCGATGGGTATTTTGGCGTAGCGCGCCTCGCCGAACAGGCCTTTGGGCGCGAACATCATGAACAGTATCAAGATGGCGCCGTAGATGATTTCCTGAAACGACAACACCTGCCGGAGCAGTTCGGAAATCAGGCCGAAGATGATGGCGCCCGCAATGGCGCCTCGCACGGAACCGATGCCGCCGACGACGACCATGATCAGAATCAGGACGGTCGCCTGGAACCCCAGGCTGTCGGGGTGGATGAACGACGAAAACGTGGTGTACAGGCCGCCCGCCAGGCCGGCATATGCGGCCGACAGCATGAACGCCACGCGCTTGGTGACATTGACGTTCACGCCCATGGCCTGCGCCGCCACGTCGCTTTCGCGCACGGCCCGGAATGCCGATCCCAGCTGCGATCTCGACAAATGCACGGTCAGCCACAGGATCAAGGCCGTGACCACGACGACGAACGGGTAGGCGCGAACGTCGGAGGTGAATTCATAGCCGAAGAAATGGGATGGCGACAACCGGTAGCCGTCCGAGCCGTTGGTGACGGAAACCCAGTTCAGGAATACCCATTGCATCGCTTCGCCAAAGGCAAAGGTGGACAGGGCCAGGTAGATGTCCCGCATCCGTATCGCCAGGGCGCCCAGGATATAGCCGACCGCGCCCGCCAGCAGCGCGCCCGCCAGGATGGAGATCACGACATTGACCTGCCAGGTCGAATTGATGATGCCCGCGGTATAGATACCTATGCCATAGAATGCGATGTGGGCCAGGGCGAACTGCCCCGTTTCGCCCAGCGCGATGTGCAGCCCCAGGGCCAATACGACGTACACCATCAGCAGGTTGACGATGAAGAGCACGTAGCCGCTGACGAAAAACGGCAGGACGCAAAGTATGGCGGCGCACGCCAATAGCAGGACTTTGTCGATCGTCGTAGTCATACTTTCTTAACCTGCAGTTTGCCGCCAAGTATTCCTTGAGGGCGGATGATCAATACGATCATGATGGCTAGGAACGGCGCCACCACGATGGCGTTCGTGGAGATGAACAGGCCGACCAGGTTTTCGGTCACGCCGATGATGAACCCGCCCAGGACCGCGCCCGGGATGCTGGACAAGCCGCCCACGATCGCGGCGGCGAACGCCAAGATGGCGATATGGCCGATATCCGGCGTGATCAGTATCTTGGGCGCGATCAGCAGCGCCGTGATGGCCGATATCAAGCCCGCCAAGCCCCACACGGCCGCGCGGATGACCACCAGATTGACGCCGACGATCTGCGCGGCGCGCGGATTCATGCCGACGGCGCGCATGGCCTTGCCGGTGCGCGTGTAGCGAAACATCAGGAACAGCAGCAGCATGACGCTGACGCTGACCACGAAAATGAGCACGTCCAGGCGGGTGAGGAACGCATCACCGATGATCACCGCGTCAGGCGCGACCATCGGCGGCAGCGATCTGGGCGAATCGCCCAGGCCGGTCTGGCGCACGACGCCTTTGAGCACATAGGCCAGTCCCAACGTCGCGATCACCAATTGCACGGCGACGCCCTTGGATTTCACGACCTTTTCCATGACGACGCGCTGGAAGACGGCGCCGATCAAGGTGACGCTGACCAACGTCACGGGAATCACCAGCCAATACGACCAGTTCAGCATCAGAATCATGAACAGCGCGACATAGCCACCGACCATGAATATTTCGCCCTGCGCGAAATTCGGGACATCCGTCGTTTTGAAGACCGTCACGAACGCAACGGCCAGCAACGCATAAACGCTGCCGATCACCAAGCCCGACAGGACACCTTGCTGCAAGAAAAGCCATATGTCGGCAAGACTCATCGTTCACTCCACCCTCGAACCGCATGCCGGACGCGTTGCTTGCGTCCGGCATGTCCGTTGTTTACGCAGTCACGCTAGCCATCAGGGGTTATACCGCCAGACACTTTCGTACGTACCGGGGATCAACTCTTTGTTCTTGCCATCGAACTTGATGTAGATGGCTGATTTCAGCGCGGCATGATCGGTGGGCGTGAAGACGACCGGAGCGGCCATGACTTTCGTATCCAGCGTCATGTTCTCCAGCGCCGCGAGGACTTTTTCCCGCGTCGGCTCGGGTCCGGCGTCCTTGAGCGCCTGCACGATGGCCATGGCGGACGGCAGGCCGTACGGCATATAGCTTTGCGGGTGGCCCGGACGCGCGGCCAGCTCGGGATAGTACTCTTTATACATATCGTAGACCCATGCCAGGCGAGGATCGTCGGGCAGACCCAGCAGCACGTCCTGGATGTAGAAGTTCTGCAGCGCATCGGAGCCGCCGACGTTCTCGACCAATTGGGTCAGGTCGGCCGTGCCGGTCACCGTCAGGATGATGGGCTTGGTCCATCCCAGTTCGCGGGCCTTCTTGATGATCAGGGCCGCGGGACGCGCATACGTCGTCAACACCAGCACGTCGGGGTTGGCGGCGCGTATCTTCAGCATGGGCGCCGTCACGTCATTGATGTTCGGGTTGATCGACTGCACGTCCAGGGTAACGCCGCCTATGTGCTCGGCCTGCGCCTTGGCTGCGGTCAGGTTCCATGCGCCATACGCATCGTCATGATTGATGTAACCGATCTTTTTCGCTTTCAGGTGATCCGCCGCGAACTGCACGGCCGACCCGCCCAGGGCATATTGAGAAATCGAGAACGCGCCGTAGATGTATCGGGAAGGCGGGTACAGCGCGCCGTCGCCGGACGCGTTGAGCATCAGGTACGGAACCTTGGCCCGCTCGATATATTCACGCGCGCCGACGACGGCCGCCGAGCACGAGCCGCCGTTGAGCAGAAAGACCTTGTCCTGCTCGACCAGTTTCTTGACGGCGGCGACCAGGTCGTTCGCATTGCAGCGATCGTCCTCGATGACGAGCTGGATCTTGCGGCCATGGATGCCGCCTTCTTTGTTCACCTTGTCGTACCACATCTTCGCCGCGTTCACGACGTCGAAACCATACGCCATCCCCGCTCCCGACAAAGGGGAAAACAGGCCGATCTTGATGGTGGTGTCCGTGATGCCCGGCTCTGCCGCCTGCACCGATGCGCTCTGCGCGAAGAACATGCCGCTCATGGCGGTCGCCAAGGCCAGGCGTCGAAGTAGTTTCATCATCCGTCTCCGTGAGGTCTGATTATTTTCAGTCTGTTTACTTAATGACCGAGCATTCCGCGAGGATGCTCATTGCATGCGGTACCCGCCATTGACATCGATAACGCTGCCAGTGATGTAGCCCGCCTCTTTTGAAACAAGGTAATCCACCGCCGATGCCACGTCTTGCACCGTGCCTATGCGCCCAAGAGGAATATTGGCCGCCGTGGCCTGCATGGCCCCGCCGCTGGTTAGCGTACTGCGCAGCATGTCGGTGTCGATCAGCCCGGGCGCCACACTGTTGACCGTGATACCCATGTGCGCGGCTTCGCGCGCCAGGGCTTTGGTGAAACCCAGAACCGCCGATTTGGCCGCAATGTACGATGCGCTGGACCGGTAGCCGCCAAGCTGGGCCGCCACCGAACTGAATGTCACGAACCGGCCGTCGGCCACCGGCGCCTGTTCGCGCTTGTTCAAGTACGCGCGGCCGCACAGGAAGACGCCCCGCGCGTTCACCGCAAAGCTCTTTTCCCATATGTCCAGCGTCGTATTCTTGATCAAGGGACGCTCGCCGTTGCTTTCGAACAGCAACAAGCCGGCTGCGCAGACGACGGCGCGCGCAGGTCCGACCTGCTCTTCGACCGTATCGAATGCGTCCCGCACCTGCTGCTCGTCGCTCACGTCGAATGCCAGCGCGACATGACCTTGCCCCGCCAATCGACCGGCAACGGCCCGCGCGCGCTCGAGATCGAGGTCGCACACGACGACACGCATGCCTCTGTCGGCCAGCTTGCCGCAGATTTCAGCGCCGATGCCGCCCGCCGCCCCCGTTACGACGGCTACGCCGGCATCGCTGTTCATAGACGTTTCCGTCGGCGTCGCATGAGTCATGTATACAAAATCTCCTGGATGTCGTCTGAAATGATCAAAAAATCCAAGTTTTTTTGTTCATTTCCTACTTTTTTCGAAATTATGAATACATGAGCCACCAACATACATTAGTGTTTACCCGATCTTTCTATAAATTCGCGAAAAAATATACTTACTACCAGCCATTTATTTGTATACAATAATTGCATGGATACACTATCGCAGTCTGTAACGGACACACTACGGGATTGGATATTGCAAGGCGATTTCCAGCCCGGAGAGCGATTGGAAGAAATCCGGCTGGCGCAAAAACTGGGGGTATCGCGCACCCCCGTGCGCGCGGCGCTGGCCACGCTCGGCAACGACGGCTTGCTGGAGCACCAACCCAAGCGCGGCTACAGCATGCGCGTATACAGCTTCGAGGAAATCATCGGCGCTTACGAAGTGCGCGCCGTGCTTGAGGGCCTGGCTTGCCGCAAAGCCGCGCAACGCGGCCTTTCCAACGAGGCCGTCTCGAAGCTGAAGCAATGCCTGGCCGATGCCGACGAGATCCTGGCGTGCGGACGGCTGCGCCCCGAAGACCACCAGCCCTACCAGCAGATCAACATCGACATCCACAACACCATCCTCGAAGCTGCGAACAATTCGTGGGTCACCCGCTTTACGACGCAGGCGCAGACCACGCCGTTCGCCTCGGACCGGATCATGCTCTGGGATGACTACGACATCATCTACCGCTCCCACGGAGACCACCACCGCATCGTCGATGCCTTGATCGGGCGCGACGCCAGCCGCGCGGAAATGCTGATGCGCGAACACGTCTATTACGCCGGCATCATTTTGATGAAAAACTACGAACGCCTGAGCGCCCAGCGAAATGCGGCGCCCGCCGCCAGGCAGCCATAGCGACACGCAGCGTCTGGGAAACGCCACGCGAGGAGCACGTCCGACGCGCACGACAGCCTGCCTGCGATAATTTGCAGTTGCTTTTTTTCTTAAAATCGTGTTCACTAGAAAAATGGATACCCGATACACAACGACGAATCACGCTTTGAACGGCCGCTTGGCCGGGCGTGCGAACGTGCGTATCCTTTCTTCGGCCTTGCGCCCCCTCTCCTCCCTAGCTCTACTACTACCGATCGGTTGCCGGGCCTAGCGCTCCGTGGCAGTTCGGCAGCCCGTCATTACGCCACCTAATTGTCGTCAGTGGGTCCGCGCGCCGCGTTACCCGGGCGTATGCAACATGAATTTCGTCATACCAGGTGCCTCATGATCAAGAATCCTTCAGAAAAATACCGTCCATTCGTCCCATTTTCACGCGACTTTTCCGAACGCACGTGGCCTAGCCGCACTATCACGCGGCCGCCGATCTGGATGAGCACGGATCTGCGCGACGGCAACCAATCCCTGATCGAACCGATGAACGTCGAACGCAAGCTGCGGTTCTTCGAGCAACTGCTGAAGATCGGTTTCAAAGAGATCG
>Ga0265293_10010080_pt1 | contig 13323 bp, 12 predicted proteins | sample Munlanlewell138R_FD_192505 | JGI IMG/M metagenome (GOLD analysis project Ga0265293, IMG submission 192505) | Leachate microbial communities from a municipal landfill in Southern Ontario, Canada - Leachate well 138R | ecosystem: Engineered > Solid waste > Landfill > Unclassified | place: Canada...
GGCATCAACGTGCTTGAGGCGGGTGGCGGCGCGCCCGCCACCGATGTCTATGTGAAGTTGAACACCGGCATGAACCGCCTGGGCTTTCGCGCGGAAGAACTGGGACAGGCCTTGGCGCGCCTGCAGGGCTTGCAGGACCAGGGCAAACTGGGACGGATCGGCTTCATGACCCATTGCGCCACCGCGGATGGGCCGCAAGGCATTGCCGATCAACTGGCGCATTTTCAACAGGCGGTGCAAGGGCGCACCGGCCCTGTCAGCGTGGCCAACTCGGCTGCTTGCCTGCGCTTCCCTGAACGAGCGGGAGACTGGGTGCGCCCCGGCATAGCTTTGTACGGGGCCAGCCCGTTTACGGACCAGTCCGCGGCGTCAATGGGGTTTCGGCCCGTCATGACCTTCCGCGCCGAGCTGATAGGGGTGCAGACCTTGAAACCCGGGGAGGGCGTTGGCTACGGTTTTGGCTTTGTCGCCGAACAGGCCATGCGGGTTGGCGTCGTGGCTTGCGGCTATGCCGATGGCTATCCGCGCCATGCGCGCACCGGCACGCCGATCCAGGTCCATGGGCGGCGTACCCGGACGCTGGGCACGGTATCCATGGACATGCTGGCGGTTGATCTGCGCGGCATTCCCGAGGCCGGGATCGGTTCGGAAGTGATTCTGTGGGGCGCGGCGGGCCCGTCGGTGGACGAGGTGGCCGAGGCTGCGGGCACGATTGGTTATGAGCTGCTGACAGCGGTGGCGCCGCGGGTCAAGCGGCGGATTCAGGAATAAACATGGCAAAAGCGAAGTCGATGTATGTCTGTGCCGAGTGCGGCGCAAGCAGTGCGAAATGGCAGGGCAAGTGCCCCGGTTGCGGGGGCTGGAACACCCTGGAGGAAACCGTGGCCGCCGCCGCGCCGTCCGGCGTGGCGCACCGCTATGCGCCGTTGGCCGCATCGTCGCCGGTCCGCAAGCTGGCCACCATTGAGGCCCGGGAAGTGGCGCGCTTCAGTACCGGCATCGAGGAGTTCGACCGCGTATTGGGCGGCGGCCTGGTGCCGGGCGGCGTGGTGCTGATTGGCGGGGATCCCGGTATTGGCAAGTCCACCTTGCTGTTGCAGGCCATGGCCTTGCTCTCGGCCCGGCATCGGGTGCTGTACGTCACCGGCGAGGAATCCGGGGACCAGGTGGCATTGCGGGCACAGCGGCTGGGCCTGGAAACCGGCAACGTGGATTTGCTGGCGGAAATCCGGCTGGAGGCCATCCAGGGGGCGCTCGCGTCGGAAAAACCGGACGTGGCGGTGGTGGACTCCATTCAAACCCTGTATTCGGAGCAGTTGAACTCCGCGCCGGGATCGGTGGCGCAGGTCAGGGAATGCGCGGCGCAACTGACGCGGCTGGCCAAACAGACCGGGACCACCATCGTGATGATCGGGCACGTGACCAAGGAAGGCGCGCTGGCGGGGCCCCGTGTGCTTGAGCATATTGTGGATACGGTGCTGTATTTCGAAGGGGATACCCATTCCTCGTTCCGTCTGGTCCGCGCGTTCAAGAACCGGTTTGGCGCGGTCAACGAGCTGGGTGTCTTCGCGATGACGGATCGGGGCCTGAAGGGAGTGCATAACCCGTCGGCGCTGTTTCTGTCTCAGCACGCCCAGCAGGTCTCGGGCTCCTGCGTCATGGTCACGCAGGAAGGCAGCCGCCCGCTGCTGGTGGAAATCCAGGCGCTGGTGGATAGCGCCAATGCGCCAAACCCGCGCCGCTTGACCGTGGGTCTGGAAGGCAATCGTCTGGCCATGCTGCTGGCGGTGCTGCACCGCCATGCCGGCACGGCGGCGTATGATCAAGATGTCTTCGTCAACGCGGTGGGCGGCGTGCGCATTGCCGAGCCCGCGTCGGACCTGGCGGTGCTGATGGCCATTGTGTCGTCCATGCGGGACCGGCCTTTGCCGCGTGGGCTGGTTGCTTTTGGCGAAGTGGGGCTGGCCGGCGAGATCCGCCCGGCGCCGCGCGGCCAGGAACGGTTGCGGGAGGCGGCCAAACTCGGTTTCAGCATTGCCTTGATCCCGAAGGCGAATGCTCCGAAGCAGCCGATAGAAGGATTGGAGATCTGGCCGGTCGAGCGGCTGGATCAAGCGCTGGAGCGCCTGCGCGCTCATTAACGCGGGCCGCAGCCCGACAACAGAGAGGATCGCGATGCAATACAGAAAACTGGGCCGAACGGATCAGGAACTGAGTTTGATCGGTTTGGGCACGATGACCTGGGGAGAACAGAACACCGAGGCCGATGCCCACGCGCAGATTGACATGGCCCTGGACTATGGTGTCAACGTGGTGGATGCTGCGGAAATGTATCCGGTGCCGCCCAAGCCCGAGACGCAGGGGCGCACGGAAACCATGATCGGCAACTGGATCGCCAAGTCCGGCCGCCGTTCATCCTTGTTTCTGACCAGCAAGGCGGCGGGACCGGTGCGCGACCCGAAGCGCCCGACCCACATCCGCAATGGCCAGACTTCGCTGAACCGCAAGGATCTGACACAGGCGCTGGATCAGAGCCTGCAACGGTTGCAGACCGACTATCTGGACCTCTACCAACTTCACTGGCCGGATCGAACAACCGAGACGTTCGGACGCAAGCGCTATCCGTGGCCGGACCCGGAGGAGACCGTTTCCATCCTGGAAACCCTGGAGGCGCTTGACGGTTTCGTCAAAGCCGGAAAAGTGCGTTTCATCGGGTTGTCGAACGAGACACCGTGGGGCCTGGGCCAGTTCTTGAAGTATGCGGAGACGGAAGGCCTGACCCGCATCGCTTCGATCCAGAACGCCTTTTCCTTGCTGTGTCGCGGTTATGAGAATGGCTTGTCAGAGTTTTCTCATCTTGAGCAAGTCAGTTTGCTGGCCTACTCGCCGTTGGCGATGGGGGTGCTGACCGGCAAGTATCGCCATGGCGCGCGTCCGGCCGGGGCGCGTTTGACGGTGTATGAACGCTTTGACCGCTACACTAGCCCGCAGGCCATGGAGATCGCCGAGGCTTACTGCGCACTGGCCGAGGCCAACGGCATGACGCCCGCCACGATGGCGCTGGCCTGGGTCAACAGCCGCCCATTCGTGGCCAGCAACCTGATCGGCGCCACGACGCTGGCGCAATTGAAGGAGAACCTGGAAAGCGTGGAGGTGAAACTGTCCGAAGACGTGCTCGAGGAGATTGATCGGCTGCACGAGCTGCAACCGAATCCGGGGCGCTGACGTATTGCGGGTTCGCGAGCAGAGCTCGCTCCTACCGGATGGCATGTCTGGCCGTGCAGCGTGGCGTAGGAGCGAGCTCTGCTCTCGAACCTATCTCACAAAAGCAGCTTGGCCCATCCAGGGCGCGGCGGAGCTGGCTTCGCCAGTCCGCTCGCGCCGCCCCTTGAGGGATAAGCCCGGACACGAGACAGTCCTTGAGGACTGTCTCGTGCCTGGCGCATCCGAACGGCATGCATGCCGTGAGGTGGATTGCGAAGCGGGTAGGGGTGGTCCTCCTGCCTATTGAAAAACGTGGTTTTGACCTCAAATCCAAGGCATCAGACCTCAGGTCTACCTCTCTTGCAAAGTGAATAGCCATGCGAATTGAACGACTGACAACCAAGTTTCAGCAAGCCTTGGCCGATGCGCAAAGCATGGCCGCCAAAAGCGACCATGCTTACATCGAGCCCCTCCACGTTTTATCCGCCCTGCTCAACGATGCCGAAAGCGGCACCGGCAGCTTGCTGTCGCGGGCGGGCATTGCCGTCTCCCGGCTGAAGCCCGCCGTTGACGCGGCGCTGGAGCGTTTGCCCCAAGTCCAGGGCGCCGCCGCCAATCTGCAGATCAGCCGGGAGCTTCAGCAACTGCTGACTCAAGCGGACAAAGAAGCGGACAAGCGCGGCGATGCCTTTATTGCCACGGAACTCTTCCTGCTGGCCTTGGCCCAGGGCAAAGGCGACACACAGCGCTTGCTGGCCGAAGCCGGACTCCAGGTCAAGGCCCTTGAAGCCGCGATTGAGGAAGTGCGCGGCGGCGGCGCGGTGGATTCCGCCGAAGGCGAGTCCAATCGCGAAGCGCTGAAAAAATACACGCTGGACCTGACCGAAAGGGCGCGTCTGGGCAAACTCGACCCGGTCATTGGCCGCGACGACGAGATCCGCCGCGCCATCCAGATCCTGCAGCGCCGTACCAAAAACAACCCGGTGCTGATCGGCGAGCCCGGCGTCGGCAAAACCGCCATTGTGGAAGGTCTGGCCCAGCGCATCGTCAACAATGAAGTGCCCGAAACGCTGAAAGGCAAACGGGTGCTGTCCCTGGACCTGGCGGGCCTGCTGGCGGGCGCCAAGTACCGCGGCGAGTTTGAGGAACGCCTGAAGGCCGTCCTGAAGGAATTGGCCCAGGACGAAGGGCGCAACATCGTCTTCATCGACGAAATCCACACCATGGTCGGGGCGGGCAAGGCCGAAGGCGCAATGGATGCGGGAAATATGCTCAAGCCCGCGCTGTCGCGCGGCGAGCTGCATTGCATCGGCGCCACCACGCTGGACGAATACCGCAAATACATTGAAAAGGACGCTGCGCTGGAGCGCCGTTTCCAGAAAGTCCTGGTGGAAGAGCCGAGCGTGGAAGCCACCATCGCCATTCTGCGCGGCTTGCAGGAACGCTATGAGTTGCACCACGGCGTCGACATCACCGATCCGGCCATTGTTGCGGCGGCGGAGTTGTCGCACCGCTACATCACTGATCGTTTCCTGCCGGACAAGGCCATTGATCTGATTGACGAAGCCGCCGCGCGGATCCGGATGGAGATTGATTCCAAGCCGGAAGTGATGGACCGGCTGGATCGCCGCATGATCCAGCTCAAGATCGAGCGCGAAGCCATCAAGAAAGAAAAGGACGAGGCCTCGATCCGCCGCCTGCAGGCGCTCGAAGATGAATTGGGCAAGCTCGAGCGCGAGTACGCCGATTACGAAGAAATCTGGAAGTCGGAAAAAGCGGCGGTCCAGGGTACGCAGTCGATCAAGGAAGAAATCGAGAAGCTGCGCGCTGAGATGCTCGAACTGCAACGCAAGGGCCAGTTCGACAAGCTGGCCGAGCTGCAATACGGCAAACTGCCTGAGCTGGAGGCCCGGCTGAAATCGGCCGAGCGCCATCAGCCGGAAGAAGAGGCCGACAAGCCGCGCCTGCTGCGCACCGAGGTGGGCACGGAAGAGATTGCCGAAGTGGTCTCGCGCGCCACCGGCATTCCGGTATCCAAAATGATGCAGGGCGAGCGCAGCAAGCTGCTTCAAATGGAAGAAAAGCTGCATGAGCGCGTGATCGGCCAGGATGAGGCGGTCAATCTGGTCTCGGATGCCATCCGCCGCTCGCGCGCGGGCCTGGCCGATCCGAACCGGCCTTATGGTTCTTTCCTGTTCCTGGGCCCGACCGGCGTGGGCAAGACGGAGCTGACCAAAGCGTTGGCAAATTTCCTGTTCGACGCCGACGACCACATGATCCGCATTGACATGAGCGAGTTCATGGAGAAACACTCGGTGGCGCGTTTGATCGGTGCGCCGCCGGGATACGTCGGCTACGAGGAGGGCGGCTATCTGACCGAAGCCGTCCGGCGCAAGCCCTACAGCGTCATCTTGCTGGATGAGGTGGAAAAAGCGCACCCGGACGTGTTCAACGTGCTGTTGCAGGTGCTTGATGACGGCCGGTTGACCGATGGGCAGGGCCGCACGGTGGATTTCCGCAACACGGTGATCGTCATGACTTCGAACCTGGCTTCGCAGCAGATCCAGGCCATGTCGGGCCAGGAGTATGAGATGGTCAAGGCGGTGGTCTGGGAGGAGGTCAAGCAGCATTTCCGGCCGGAGTTCCTGAACCGGATCGACGAAGTGGTGGTGTTCCACGCTTTGGATGCCGCCAACATCGAGGCCATTGCCAAGGTTCAGCTCCAGCGCCTGGGCGAACGCCTGCACGCCATGGACATGCAGTTGGAAGTGTCGGATACGGCGGTGGCCGAGATTGCGCGGGCGGGCTTCGACCCGGTGTTCGGCGCGCGTCCCTTGAAGCGGGCCATCCAGCAGAAGATCGAGAACCCGATCTCGAAGCTGATCCTGGAAGGGCGCTTCGGGCCCAAGGACGTGGTACCGGTGGACGTGGAAGACGGCGAACTCGTGTTCACGCGCACCTTGCAGTAAGCCGCGGTAGAGGCAAAAACGGCAGCGCAAGCTGCCGTTTTTGTTGGACCAATGGTAAAAACCCGAATAAATCCCTAGTAATTTAATCAGGTATTCGTTATACTTGATTTAATTGATAGGGTATTACAGCTTGTAGCGAATTGGCAAGCATGTGCCCCAGTTAACTTAGAGGGGTTTCCGAATGCGATTAACGACCAAAGGGCGCTTTGCAGTCACAGCAATGATAGACCTCGCCTTGCGGCAGCATAGCGGGCCGGTCACCTTGTCATCCATCAGCCAGCGGCAAAACATCTCTTTGTCCTACCTTGAGCAGTTGTTCGGCAAATTGCGCCGCCATGAATTGGTTGACAGCATGCGCGGGCCCGGCGGCGGATATTCGTTGGCTAAACTGGCGCGCAACGTCACGGTCGCGGACATCATCTTCGCCGTGGACGAGCCGCTGGACGCCACGGACTGTGGCGGCAAGCAGGATTGCTCGCGCGGCACGGATGGCAAAGTGGGAAAATGCATGACGCACGAACTCTGGAGCACGCTCAACCATAAAATGGTGGAGTACCTGGATTCGGTGTCCTTGCAAGACCTGGTGGATCAGCAGCGCATGCGCGATCTGCAGGCGTCAACCACCGCGCGCAGCGTGGTCCATGATCGCCGGAGCGCGGCTCAGGAAGCCGTGTCGGCGTTCAGCTTGAACGGATAAATTTGATTGGGCTTGCGCCACCGGCGGAAGTCAGGAAATTCTCAAGACAGCGGCGCAGCGCCGTTGCTGAGTGTGGAGAAAAAAATGGCCTACAGCAACAAAGTTATTGATCACTATGAAAACCCGCGCAACGTCGGTTCGTTCGAGAAGGGCGATGAGTCCGTGGGAACGGGCATGGTCGGCGCCCCCGCCTGTGGCGACGTCATGAAGCTGCAAATCAAGGTCAATGATTCCGGCATCATTGAAGATGCGCGGTTCAAGACCTATGGCTGCGGTTCCGCCATTGCCTCCAGCTCCCTGATCACCGAGTGGGTGAAGGGCAAGTCCCTGGATGAGGCGCTCGAAATCCGCAACACGCACATTGCCGAGGAGCTGGCCTTGCCGCCGGTCAAGATCCACTGTTCGATTCTGGCTGAAGACGCCATCAAGGCGGCTGTCAGCGACTATCGCACCAAACGCGAAATCAACTGATCGGGGGTGTTATGTCGGTTACTCTCACCGAACGGGCTTCCCGTCATATTCAACGCTACCTCGAGCGTCGCGGCAAGGGCCTCGGCCTGCGCCTGGGTGTGAGAACCACCGGCTGTTCCGGTTTGTCCTATACGCTTGAGTATGTTGACGATCCGCTGCCGGAAGACGCTTCCTTCGAATCCGAAGGCGTCAAGATCTTCGTTGACCCGAAGAGCTTGCCGTACCTGAGCGGAACCGAGCTGGACTTCGTGCGCGAAGGGCTGAACGAAGGTTTCAAATTCAGTAACCCGAACGAAAAGGCCAGCTGCGGTTGCGGTGAATCCTTTACTGTCTGATGGCTGAGCGTCCCGATTACTTTGCCCTGCTGGGCGTGGAGCCGCGTTTTCGGCAGAATCGTGCCGAGCTTGACGAGGCCTGGCGCCGTGTCCAGGCCGCCGTCCATCCCGATCGCTATGCTGCCGGTTCGCCACAAGAAAAACGGGTTGCGATGCAGTGGGCGTCGGAAGCCAATGAAGCGTACCGCACCCTGAAGCGGCCCTTGTCGCGCGCCCGCTATTTGATCGAGCAGGCGGGCGTGGATCTGCAGGTGGAAACCAATACGGCCATGGCGCCGACGTTTCTGATGCAGCAAATGGAGTGGCGCGAAGCGCTGGCCGAAGCGCGGGCTGAGTCGGATCAGCAGGCGCTGCTGTCCTTGAGACAGGATTTGCTGGATGAGAAACGTGCCTGTGAGCAGCGGGCCGGACACCTGCTGGATGAGCTGAAGCAGCCCGCGCAAGCGGCGGCCGCGGTCCGGGAATGGATGTTCATAGAAAAATTCTCCGATGAGGTGGAAGCTTCGCTCGATCATCTCGTCGGCATTTAAGAGAAACAACACGCATGGCACTATTGCAAATCGCCGAGCCAGGCATGGCGGAGGCGCCTCATCAACGACGATTGGCGGTCGGGATCGACCTCGGCACGACCAACTCGCTCGTGGCGGCCGTCCGCAGTGGTGATGCCCAGGTTTTGCTGGATGAAGAAGGCAGGGCGCTGCTGCCCTCCGCCGTTCAGTATCTGCCGGACGGCAATGTCCGTATCGGTCATGCCGCGCTGCAGCAACAGTCGTTCGACCCCCTCAATACCGTGGTGTCGGTCAAGCGTTTCATGGGGCGCGGGCTGGATGACGTCCAACGCCTGAACGTGCCGTACGACTTCGTCGATGCGCCGGGCATGGTCAAGCTCCGCACTGTGCAGGGGGACAAAACCCCGGTTGAGGTCTCTGCCCAAATCCTGGCCAAGCTGCGCCAGCGGGCCGAAGATGCGCTGGTTGATGACCTGGTGGGCGCGGTCATCACCGTGCCGGCCTATTTTGACGATGCACAGCGGCAGGCCACCAAGGATGCGGCCCGGTTGGCGGGCATCAATGTGCTGCGCCTGCTCAATGAGCCCACGGCGGCGGCCATTGCCTACGGCCTGGACAATGCGGCCGAAGGCATTTACGCCGTGTATGACCTGGGTGGCGGCACCTTTGATATTTCCATCCTGCGCCTGTCCAAAGGCGTGTTTGAAGTCATTTCCACCGGCGGCGACACCGCGCTCGGCGGTGATGACTTTGATGCCGCCATCGTCAAGATGTGGGTCCACGATCACAAGCTGACCGGCCTGGCCGCCGAAGACGAGCGGGCCTTGCTGGTGACGGCGCGCCAGATGCGCGAAACTCTGACCACCGAGGAACGGGCCGAACAGAATCTGACCTTGTCCACCGCCCATACGCTGGTGTTGACGCTGTCGCATGAACAGTTCGAAGCGCTTGCCACGCCGTTGATTGCCCGGACCCTGGTCAGTGCGCGCCGCGCCCTGCGTGACGCGGACCTGAGCGAGCAGGACATCAAGGGGGTGGTGATGGTGGGCGGGGCAACCCGGATGCCGGTCGTGCGCCAGCAGGTGGGTGCGTTTTTCTCGCAAGAACCATTGACCAATCTGGACCCGGACCAAGTGGTGGCGCTGGGCGCCGCGATGCAGGCCAATCTGCTGGCGGGCAACCGCACGGCCTCCGATGACTGGCTGCTGCTGGACGTGCTGCCGCTGTCGTTGGGACTGGAAACCATGGGCGGTCTGGTGGAGCGTGTCATCAGCCGCAACAGCACGATTCCGGTCGCGCGCGCGCAGGATTTCACCACGTTCAAAGATGGGCAGACCGCGATGGCGATCCACGTCGTGCAGGGCGAGCGGGAGCTGGTGTCCGATTGCCGTTCGCTTGCCCGTTTTGAGCTGCGCGGCATTCCGCCGATGGTGGCGGGCGCGGCGCGCATCCGCGTGACCTTCCAGGTGGATGCCGACGGCCTGCTGAGCGTGTCGGCCCGTGAAGATACCTCCGGCGTTGAGGCCTCAATCACGGTCAAGCCTTCCTACGGTTTGTCCGATGAGGAGGTGGCGGCAATGCTGACGGCAGGCATGGAAAGCGCCGAGGCGGACATGCGGGCGCGCGCGCTGCGCGAGCAGCAGGTCGAGGCCAGGCGCCTGGTCGAGTCGGTGCGTGCCGCGCTGGAGCAAGATGCGGACCTGCTGTCTGACGCGGAGCGCCAGGCCATTGATGAAGCCTTGGTGGCCACGGCGCAGGCTGAACAGCTTGATGACGCGGACACGGTCAAGGCGCTGACTGAGCGGCTTTCCGCGGCAACCGATGATTTCGCCGCCAAACGGATGGATCGAAGCATTCGCAAGGCCCTGTCCGGCCGCAGCCTGGATGACGTGGTTTCCAAATAACTCCTGACCGGGGCCTGATCGGCCCCGTTTGAACACAAAGAAAGCAATGACAAAGTTGACGGTTCTACCCCATCACGAATTGTGCCCGGAAGGTGTCGTGATTGAGGATGCCCCGGAAGGGGAAAACATTTGCCGCGTTCTGTTGAACAACGGCATCAAGATTGAACATGCCTGCGAACTTTCCTGTGCCTGCACGACTTGCCACGTGATCGTCAAGGAAGGCTTCGACTCGCTGGATGAAGCCAGCGATTCGGAAGAGGACATGCTGGACAAGGCCTGGGGGCTGAGCTCAAACTCCCGTTTGTCCTGCCAGGCCGTCATCCAGGACGTGGACCTGGTGGTTGAAATCCCGCGCTATACGATCAACCACGCAAAAGAAAATCACTAAACGGGCGCTTATTCGCGCACGCGGTGCTAGGAAACGCCAGCCCTCAGGCTGGCGTTTCGCATTCGCTGACGTTTTTCACAGCGGAAGGTCGTCGTTGCGGAACCAGCCGGTCAGCGACCAGCGGGTGGTCTGGCAAGGCAGGACGGCATGCAGGACGGTGTCGCTGCGGAACAGGGCCAGCCGACCCATCAGTGGCGCAATGCGCTGGATTTCCGTGTTCGGATTGGCCGGGTCATAAATGCACAGTTCGCCGCCATGACCCGGCTGCCAGTCGGGATTCAAATACAGTACCAGGGACAGCTTGCGAAAGCCGGTGTTCTTGTGTTGGTCAATATGTTGCGCGTAGCCCGCGCCCGGCGCATAACGGGCGAAATGGCATTCCTGGCGGCGCAAGCCCAGAAAGAAATACTGATTCAGGGTCTGGCGCAGCAGGTCGGCCCACGCTAGAAAATCGGCCGAGGCGGTGTGAGGCATTCGCTCCCGGATCCAGCAGATGTTGTCGCCGCGAATGGCCGGATTGTGCTGCTGGGAGGTCGAGCGGCCGATGGTCGCTTCGTGAAACTGGCCTTGACGCCAGCGTTGTCTGCCTTCGGCAAGTAATCGATGTGCCAGTCCGACTGGAATGATGTCGTCTGACGTGCTCCAGCCATGGTGTTCCAGATCATTGAGCAGCCGGTCAGAAATGAGCATGGCGGCTGGACCCGGAAAGAAGGGCGATTACAGCGAGGCGGATCAAGATCTCCGGTTGGCGGTGAAGAAAAGCTGGCAGATTCTATCGGAAAAACGCAAGGCGGGAAATAGGGGACCACCGTCGGGACGGTTAGCAAATCCGGCGTACAATACTTCTTCGCATTTCCCTCAATGGGTTCCCTAACCCCATTCATCAAAAAGGTCCTCATGACTCCAATCTCCGTCCCGCGTTCGCGGGTCTCGTTCTATCTCGCCTTGTTGGTGGCCTTTCACGTCATCATCATCATTTCCAGCAACTACCTGGTGCAGCTGCCGATCAATCTGTTCGGCTTTCACAGCACGTGGGGCGCGTTCAGCTTTCCGTTCATTTTTCTGGCCACGGACCTGACGGTGCGCCTGATCGGCAAGCAGGATGCGCGCCGTGTGATTGCGCGGGCAATGCTCCCCGCGCTGGTGGCTTCCTATGTCATTTCTTCCTTATTCCATGAAGGGCGCTTCAACGGCTTTGAAACGCTGAGCGAATTCAACAGTTTCGTGTTCCGTATTGCCTTTGCCAGCTTTGCCGCCTATGTCTTGGGCCAGTTGCTGGACGTGCAGGTGTTTGACCGCATGCGCCGCAACTATGTGCAGTGGTGGATTGCCCCGGCGGCTTCCTCCGTTTTTGGTCAGGCGCTGGATACCGCGGCCTTCTTCAGCGTGGCTTTCTGGCGCAGCAGCAACCCCTTCATGGCGGCGAACTGGGTGGAAATTGCGGTGGTTGACTACGTCATCAAGCTGGCCGTCAGCCTGCTGCTGTTCGTGCCGATGTACGGCGTGGCGCTCAGCGCCATCACGCGTTTCATGAAGCGCCAAGATAACCGACTGGCCAAAGCATGAGCGTGTGGTTTCAGGCGCGCCGCCGCGCGCTGGTGCTGTTGTCAGGCGGGCAGGATTCCGCCACTTGCCTGGCCTGGGCGCTGGACCGCTATGGCCATGTTGAAACCCTGGGTTTTGATTATGGCCAGCGCCATCGAGCGGAACTGGAGTGTCGGCTCACCGTGCGCCAGCGCATGGCGGCCTTGAAGGATGAATGGGCGGTGCGTCTTGGCGAGGATCATCTGCTGGACGTGAATGTGCTCGGGCAGTTGGGCGCGTCAGCCATGACGGACGAGGTTGCCATTGCCATGCAGGCCGATGGTCTGCCGAATACCTTTGTGCCGGGCCGCAATCTGCTGTTCTTCACGTTGGCCGCCGCGCTGGCCTATCGGCGCGGACTGGACGTGCTGGTGGGCGGCATGTCCGAGACGGATTATTCCGGCTACCCGGATTGCCGCGACAACACGCTGAAAGCCTTGCAGGTGGCGCTGAGTCTGGGCGTGGATCGGACGCTGACGCTGGAAACGCCGCTGATGTGGCTGAACAAGGCGGACACCTGGGAATTGGCCCGGCAATTGGGCGGCGAGGCCCTGGTGGAAGTCATGCAGCATGACACGCACACTTGCTACGTCAACCAGCGCGAGGTCCTGCATGACTGGGGCTATGGCTGCGGTGACTGCCCGGCCTGCCAGTTGCGCGAAGAAGGCCATCGGCAATGGGTGGCGCGGCGGGCAGGATAGTCGGCGTCGTGGAATCAAAAAGCCCCTTGCAACGTGGCAAGGGGCTTTTCTTTGCCGTGATCTAGACCATGCGCCAAGCGCAACGCTCGCCGTTTACGGCGAGATCAAGCGAGGCCGTGTTTTTTTCCGGTCAGTCTTCGCGGCGCAGATGCGGGAACAGGATCACGTCGCGGATCGATGCGCTGTCCGTCAGCAGCATGACCAGGCGGTCGATGCCGATGCCGCAGCCGCCGGTCGGGGGCATGCCGTATTCCAGCGCGCGGATGTAGTCGGCGTCGAAGAACATGGCTTCCTCGTCGCCGGCGTCTTTCGCGGCCACCTGATCGCGGAAGCGGTCAGCCTGGTCTTCCGGGTCGTTCAGCTCGGAGAAGCCGTTGGCAATTTCACGGCCCACCATGAACAGCTCGAAGCGTTCGGTGATGCCGGGACGGGTGTCGGACCCGCGCGCCAGCGGCGAGACTTCAACCGGGTAGTCGATGATGAAGGTCGGGTTCCACAGCTTGCTTTCCGCCACTTCCTCGAACAGGGCCAGTTGCAGCGCACCCAGCCCGGCGCGCGCCA
>Ga0265293_10010081_pt1 | contig 13322 bp, 11 predicted proteins | sample Munlanlewell138R_FD_192505 | JGI IMG/M metagenome (GOLD analysis project Ga0265293, IMG submission 192505) | Leachate microbial communities from a municipal landfill in Southern Ontario, Canada - Leachate well 138R | ecosystem: Engineered > Solid waste > Landfill > Unclassified | place: Canada...
CTAAACCTACCATCAACACGACTGCAAGTAGAATCGCTAGGTATTTTTTCATATCTTTCCTCCATTACAAACTTGTGCAACCAATTGTTGCTGCACACTTTTCTCGATTATATCAAAGGGGGGGAATGACCGCAAGTTGACTACAAAGAGCCGACACAGCGAGACGTTCCCGTTTTTACAGATAAAGAATAGCCCTCAAAAACTAACTTTAAGCAAAGTGTTGAACCGCAAGCGATACCACTAAAATGAAGGTATCTTTCACTCGAAGCGCCGTTTCCACAACTTCTTCATGGCTTAAAGGTTGATCCAAGACGCCTGCCGCCATATTCGTAATGCAGGAGATTCCGATCACCCGCATGCCGCTATGGCGTGCCGCGATCGCCTCGGGGACGGTGGACATGCCGACCGCGTCGGCGCCAAAGCCGCGCAACATGTGAATCTCAGCCGGTGTCTCATAGCTTGGCCCCGAGTACATGGCGTAGACACCTTCTTCTAAGTGGATGCCTTCTTTTTGGGTGACCGATTTCAGTGTTTCTCGTAATTGCTTCGTATACAAGTCGGTCATATCCGGAAAACGGGGGCCAAAATCTTCAAGATTGGGTCCGATCAAAGGATTTTGCCCGGAATAGTTAATATGGTCACGAATCAGCATCAGGGCGCCGGATGAAAACTCCAGATTAATGCCACCGGCCGCGTTTGTTAAAAGCACAGTCTTCACACCGAGTTTGGCCAAGACACGCACCGGGATCGTGATCTCTCTTTGTGAGAGCCCTTCGTAGTAATGCACGCGCCCGCTTAAGGCCGCGACTGTCTTCCCCTTATGCTTCCCGATGACAAAGGCACCGGCGTGCCCCTCCACGGTGGGTACCGGAAAACCGGGGATGTCTGAAAACGAGATGACGATCGCTTCTTCCAACGTGTGCGCGAAATCGCCCAGACCGCTACCTAAGATTAAAGCCATCTGTGGCAAGGCATCTGTTTGTTCACGGATATACCGAACCGCCGAATCAATGCGTGTCGTTAAATCACTCATAATGTCCTCCATTAAAACCTTTTCTAGTAGTGTATTGAATCTTCGGTGAAATGACAAAGAGCCCGCACAGGCGAGCTCTTTATTTATGCCCTTTTTGGACATAATCTGGTCGAGGTGACAGGACTTGAACCTGCGGCTTCTTGCTCCCAAAGCAAGCGCGCTACCAACTGCGCCACACCTCGCGGCTACCATCATAAGGGGCGGGACAATAATCGTCAACCACCAACACTTGACAATTGTGATTGATGTTCCATATAATCACGTGGCGCCGTTCAGGGCAAGAAGGGCCATTAGCTCAGTTGGTCAGAGCAGCCGGCTCATAACCGGTCGGTCCGGGGTTCAAGTCCCTGATGGCCCACCATTTGACAGATCATGGGGGAGTTCCCGAGCGGCCAAAGGGGGCAGACTGTAAATCTGTTGTCAACGACTTCGGTGGTTCAAATCCACTCTCCCCCACCACTGTCAACGGATCGTCCGAAAGGGCGATCCGTTTTCTCAAAAAGAATTTGCCGGTGTGATGGAATAGGCAGACGTGTCGCACTCAAAATGCGATGGAGGCAACTCCGTGCCGGTTCGAGTCCGGCCACCGGCACCAAAAAACGCAGCAAGGGCAATAACCTTGTCTGCGTTTTTTGTTTTTGGTCGTACAACTGCGCTAGAATAACACCCACCAGAGGTGATCATAATGTGTCAAGATACGATTGAATCGATGCTGGATGAAGCAGATCTTAAGGCTGAACAAACAACTGAGCGCTATTCCCAGGAGGAAATATTCGAGCGTGTAAAAAAACGTATCAAAAAAAGAATAAAAGGTCCGCAATAGTTCAACCCCTGCGGACCTTTTTGTTTCTTACGAAAATATTAGCCTTAGATCGCTCGTGCCACCTCGTTGGCCTCATAGATGGCATTTATCGCGCGTCGGGCTTCCAGGGCATCCCCGATGACATACCAGTCAATGCCGAGCCTCTTACAGGCTTCCTCGAGGTCCTTACCGTCCCTGGGTTTCGCGCCCACCGCAATGACCGCATAGTCACAGGCGAGGTCTTCGGTTTGACCCTCGTGTTCAACACGGACCGCGTTCCCTGTAATCTCGATCACTTTTGTTTTCGTCTTCACATCGATGCAGGCGCCGTGGATATTCCCTAAGACAGACACCTTGCGGATATCGCCCAAGTCCGCTCCGATCTCATCCAGCATCTCGACGATCGTCACCTTACAGCCTTTGGCACAAAGGTACTCCGCTGCCTCAAGGCCCACAAGGCCGCCGCCGATGACAATGACATGGCCCTCAGGGCGTACGCGTCCGTCCAATACGTCATGGCTGTCCGCGACATTCGGAAGATCCGAACCCGGAACCGGGAGGATCATGGGCTTTGCGCCGATCGCGTTGATCACGACGTCAGGCTTAATGCTTTCGATCAGCTCCGGCGTCACCTTGGTCTTCATGCGCACGTCCACACCCACGCGGATCGCCTGCGCGCCCATCGCCAGAACAGCTTCTTTCATCTCAAGCTTGCGGGGCGCCTCGCCGGCCAAAAGGAACTGACCGCCCAAACGATCGCTCATCTCGCAAAGGATCGGCTTATGGCCCCGTTCGTGCAACAGGAGTGCCGCTTCCAAACCGGCCGGACCGCCACCCGCGATCAGCACCGTCTTAGGCGCATCCGTAACCTTCAACATGCACTCAGCCTCACGGCCGACCGCAGGATTCATCAGGCAGGTGATATGCGGGCGAGACTTGTCCGCAAAACCATCATAACAGCCCTGGTTACAACCAATACAGCGGCGGATGTCATCCACCTCTCCCCTTTCGGCTTTGAGGCAGAAAGCGGCATCGGCCAACTGAGCGCGACCCATTCCGACCAGATCAATTTTGTCATTGGCCAAAAGATCCTCAGCAAATTCGGGATCGTTAATACGGCCAACACCCATGGTCAGGCAACCTGTCTCTTTTCGGATTCTTGCGGCATTTTCAATATTGAAACCGCGCGGCAGATCGATCGGAGGTACCTCAAACTGAATCGCCGCTGTGACAATATTCCCACGGCTGACGTCCAACACGTCCACGCCCATTTCCTTGGCCCTTTTACAAAAATCGATGACCTCTTCGATGCTAAGTCCGTTCTCCAGAAAATCATCGTGCGCCCCGATGCGCATGAAAAGCGGCATCCCTTCGGGCATGTTGTCGCGGACGGCCTTTAACACCGCGAGCGGGAAACGATAGCGATTTTCAACCGAACCGCCGTACTCATCGGTCCGGTGATTAAAGCCCGGTGACAGGAAGCTGTGGAACATATAGTTATGGGCCCCGTGCACTTCTAAGCTGTCAAAACCAGCCTCCACCGCACGGCGCGTCGCCCGGCCGTAGCATTCCACGATTTCTTCAATCTGTTCCACCGTTGCGGCAGGAATCGTATACTCCGCCGAAATCGGCATGGGCGACGGGAGTAAGATCTGGCATTGCTCGTCAAAGCTTGCGGCCAAACCTCCCTGCCACAATTGAAGTGAAGCCTTCCCGCCCGCCTCATGAATGGCGTCGGTCAGTTCTTTTAGCCCCGGGATAAACAGGTCGTCATAGATGGCGACAAAATGGCGCGGCGCGGAAGGTCCGTGAACACTTGCGACTTCCACAATGTTAAGCGCACAGCCACCCTCGGCGCGGGCTACATGGTAATCGATGAGCTGCTTGGAAACGGTTCTGTCCTCATTGGCAAACTTGGTTCCCATGGCGGGCATAACGATGCGGTTTTTTAAGGTCAGATCTCGGATTTTAATCGGAGAAAAGAGATTTTTGAAACGCATAAAGTAATGTCCTTTCCTAATTTCAATTTGATTTAATTGGGTCTTATTCGAATAAAAAAGACTTTTTCATCATCCTATAAAATAGGCTATCTGTCTAGCACAAAAAATTATTAAAAGATAAAGGCTCTAATAACTGATCGGTCATTGCTTCGGGAAACGAAGGATTGATCAGCGGTCCTTGCCAAAAAGATAAGCTTTCTTTTCTTACAGGATGAACAAAAGAAAGGCCGGCCGCGTGAAGGGCCAAGGTCGGGACTTCCTGGTCGCGGGAATCCATCTTGCCGTAGCGCCTGTCGCCCAAAACAGGCATGCCCCGAAGTGATAACTGAGCGCGAATCTGGTGGCGGCGACCTGTGACCAGGTTAATCAGTAAAAGCGATTCATTTTTAGCCTTATCCTGCATCAGGCATTGATATTGCAAAATCGCCTCATCGCCTTGATCATCGCGGATGACGCGGCCGTTCACCACTTTTTTAGACAAATAATCCGTAAAAGAGCCTTCAAGCCTTTCGGGGATCCCGCGCACCACCACGAGATAAAGCTTTTCGACATCTCTCCCACGAAAGCTTTCTGAAAGCCTTCCGGCGGCCTTCGAAGTCTTTGCAAACACCATGAGTCCGCTGGTCGGCTGATCGAGGCGATGCACCAACCCCAAAAACACCTCCCCCGGTTTATGATCCCTTAGCTTAATATGCCGTTTTAAAAGCGTCAGCATATCCGGGGCCGCTGAACGCCCCGCCTGCGACATAACGCCAGGAGGCTTCACGACCACCAGAAGGTGGTTGTCTTCAAAAAGAATGTCAGGTGTTTCATGAATCGACATATGTGTAGAATAGCACGCATTAGCATATCGCGTGCCATGTTATATAATATGGGCAGTTTAAAGAAATGACCCTTGATAATTACAGGAGGTTCCCATGTCGACGACGCCTCATATCCTGATCTGCGACGACGATCCGGTCGTACACGAATCGCTCGGGCTGTACCTTGACGCTGAGCATTTTCCCCATTCTTCCGCCTACGACGGCGAAGAAGCGTTGGAAAAGGCCTTGCAGGAAAAACCCGACCTCATTATCCTCGACCTCATGATGCCCAAGATGTCCGGTACCGATGTCTGCCGTGAGATCCGAAAGACGAGCAACGTTCCGATCATCATGCTGACGGCCAAGGGCGAGGAAATCGACCGCGTCTTAGGGCTCGAACTGGGCGCCGACGACTATATCGTGAAGCCCTTTAGCCCACGCGAAGTGATCGCCAGGATCAAGGCATTGTTCCGTCGGATACAAGACAGCGAATCGGGACAAAAACCCTCGATCCTCCGCTTTGACGGCTTGGAAATTAACCTCGACAACTACCAGGTCAAGGTGGACAACAAAATCGTCGCCTTCACGCCTAAGGAAGTCGAGATCCTGTATCTTCTCGCCTCGCACGCCGGCCAGGTCATGGACCGCGAACAGATCCTCTCAAAGGTCTGGGGTTATGACTACTTCGGCGACACGCGCACGGTGGATACCCACATCAAGCGCATCCGCCAAAAAATTGACAGCGACCATCCCAAATACGGTCTCATCACGGTCTACGGCGTCGGTTACAAATTCGAGACGCTCAGCTAATTTAGTCCGATGAAAAATCGTTTCTTTGTCCGTCGCATTTTTCTGCTCCTCATCGCAGCGATCATGCTGTGGACCGTTTTGACGGCCATCTTTTACAGTTTTGTCGCCAATCCCGTCTTTAACCGCATCAAGGCGCGCGAACTCTTGCCCCGCGCGCACATCATCGCGGAAAATGTATTTAACGGCGAGGGCATGTCCTTTTGCGTCGACCTGATCGAAAACGCCTATGAATTATTCGGCAACTGGGTGTACATCGTCGACAAAGATAAGGGCATTGACTACCATACGCCGCTCCCCGAGCCACTAGACGGCCTGTCAAAGGACTTGGACGCCATCGTGATGAAAGAACACGAAAAGCTCTTTGAAACAGGCGATCCTTACAGGATCAACCACATCAACCTGCCGGTCGCAGGCGACCGCTTCCTTCTTTTGACCGTGCCCATCGGCTCACAAAATGAGGGTTATATCGGCTCCACCGTGTTTGTCCAACCCATGAAAGAAATCACGGCCGGTATCCAAAGCCTCAACTTTGCACTGCTGAGCGCCTCACTCATTGTGCTGGTCATCATGGTCATCCCGGTCATCATCGCGGCCTTCCACATCGTCCGCCCCATCGAATCCATACGAAATGTCACACAGGCTTTGAGCCAGGGGGACTTTTCAAGGAGGGCGGATGAAACGCAAGAAGGTGAAATGGGCGATTTGGCCCGCACCATCAACAAGATGGCCGAAGACTTGTCAGAGTCCTTCCAACAACTGCGCGACCAGGCGAACCATTTAGAGCAAATCTTCACAAGCCTCGGTGAGGGCATTGTGGCCGTGGATCAGCACGGCGAGATCACGCAGTACAACGACCGTATCTACACGGTCTTCGGTCTCGATCGCGACTATCAGCTCCACACGAAGCCGCGCAACTTCTTACAGGAAGCTCGTATCGATCATTTCTTCACCGAAGCTATCCACGAGAAAAAATCAGTCACCTGTGTCATCGCCAAAGACCATCGCCAGATTGAGGTCGTCATCACGCCCCTGATCGGCGAGCAGCAGACCATTGACGGCGCCGTGGGATTATTCCGTGACATCACGCAGGCGGAGCGCCTCGAGCAGACAAGGCGCGACTACGTCGCGAACGTCTCCCATGAACTGCGAACTCCTTTGACAGCCATGCGAGGCCTACTGGAGCCTCTTGTGGAGGGAATGGTACCTTCTTTAAAAGACCAGAAACGTTACCATGAAATCCTGCTTCGCGAGACCATGCGCCTATCAAGACTCATCAATGACATGCTCGAGCTCTCGAGGATCCAAGCCGATTCCACCCCCGTCATCCAGATGGCCATTGACTTAAACGACGTTGTCCGTGAAGTGGCCAACAATTTCTCAGGCATCGTCATGGATCACGGACTTGAATTCAATATTGAGGGAACTGAAGCCGCTTTGCCGCTCGTATGGGGAAATGGCGATCGCATCGAACAGATTCTTGTGATCTTGCTCGATAACGCCATGAAATTCACCCCCGAAGGCGGCCGCATCACCATTCGGACCCATGCCCAGTACAACGGCGCCGCCATCATCGTGGAGGATACGGGTTCCGGCATCGAGCCGGAGGATCTTGACCACGTGTTTGACCGCTTCTACAAGGAAGACAAGGCCCACCAAGAACCGGGAACAGGGCTCGGCCTGTCCATCGCGCGTGAAATTTCAAAACAGCTCGGCTATGAGCTTTCGGCCCAAAGTATCCGAGATGAGGGTTCGTCCTTCAAACTCCTCATCCCCTACGCCTCTGACATCACGAAGACGCGCCCCTTCATGAAGGATGTCTACGACAGTGAGACGGCCGATGAGGATTAATCGTTTTATTGCCTCCTCCGGTCACTGCAGCCGCCGGCGTGCGGATCAGCTGATCGAAGAAGGCCGCGTCATGGTGAACGGTGAAAAAGCCCAGATGGGGATGACGATTAAAAAAGGCGATCGGGTCACGGTCGACGGTAAGGACATCGTCGCTATCCCGGACGATGAACGGGTCGTCCTAGTCTTCCATAAACCGGCAGGCATCACCTGCACCAGCGACCCTAAAAGGCGCGACAACATCATCGATTACATTAACTACCCTAAAAGAATTTTCACCGTCGGGCGGCTGGACCGCGACTCGCGCGGCCTCATCTTATTAACCGACGACGGAATCCTTGCGCACCGCATCATGCACAGCTCCTTCGGCCATGAAAAAGAATACCGTGTGACAGTCGACCGCCCGATCGATGAATCTTTTTTGAATAACATGCGCGAAGGCGTCATGCTCGAGGATCAAATGACCCTCCCCGCCCGCGCCTGGCAAACCGCCGAGCGAACATTTCACCTCGTGATCTCCCAGGGGCTCAACCGACAAATCCGGCGGATGTGCGAAGCCTTGGGCTATGAAGTTGTCGATCTTTTGCGCGTGCGAGTGATGCACATTACTTTGGGTTCACAAAAAGAAGGTGAACTTCGAGAACTCTCACCGAAAGAAAAACAAGAATTATTTAAGCGTTTGGGTATGGAAGACGGGCGCCCGTAGCGCCCGTTTCCATGCGCCTTTTAAACTTCAATCAGCGTATTTTTTAGTTACGCTTCCGCCATCCAAAGCCCGTGCAGATTGCAGTACTCATAGACCCTCACAGGGCCTTCTTCCACGCAGAAGGACGCCTTAGGCGGCTCTCCCGGATGCAGGTGGACAAACTTCACGCTGTCGCCTTGCACGGCGGCAATCCAGGTGATGTAGTGCTGAGGGATCATCGGATGTTCGACCTCCCCTACCACCACGTCGATCTTGCCTGCTTCGCGCGTTACAAAGGGAACGTGCTTTTCGGTCGCAGCGTCCGTGACACCGGCCACAAGGAGCGTCATCGGCTGATTGCAGCAGACCATCTCGCCCGGACCTTCGTTCAAAAGATAGGTCAGGTTGCCGCATACTTCACAATAGAAAAATTTCACTTCTTTCATTCACTTTCTCCTTCATCGATTCGATCTTCATCGTTTTCCTCATCTGTTAAAGATACATCCTCATTGTTCCTTCTAAATCTTCCCATAATGGGAAGACTCCACTCTTTTTTGTACACGCGAAGCGCCAGCTGGATCGTCATCAGGATCACAAACAGTAAAAGGGCGCCCAAGGTCACCATCAGGCCTTCGTTAAAGCCCACAGGTAAGAAGGCAAAGAAGATTCGGTGATCCCCTTTCCGGACGCGGATGGCCATGAGCGCGTCATCGACCTGTTCGATGTCGACGGGTTCCTCGTCCACGTAGGCCGTCCATCCCGGATCGTAGGGCATGGTCAAAAGGAGGACACTTTCCCCTTCAGCGTTGATATTGCCTTCAAACCAGTCATCATGCTCCGTCCGATAAAGCATGGCAGCCTGCCTTGCCTCTTTTGAGACATTTTCTAAGACTTCAGGATCCAGGGAAGCCACGCGGGCCTCAAAGTTGCCCGTGGCGGGCGCCTTTTCAGAAAGCGTCACCGTCAACTGGAAGGCTTGGCCTTCTTGGATCGTGCCAAGTTCCACAATGCCCCGCTTATGCGATTTTATCTTGATATGCGTCGTCCCATAATCGACTTCGACAGTTTCCGTATCGTGCCCGCGCAGATCAAGGTTTAGGTAATGCGGCTCAGTGCGTTTTGCCACCCATGTGACCGTATATGTGCGAAGTGTTTTCTCTTTTGACTCAGTAAAGGAGAAGGACACGCCCCCTGATCCCGGCCCTGAAAAGGACGGCCCTTGTACTTCATCGTGGGCAATTTCGTGAAAAAGCGTCCCCGCGTCACTTGAAAGCGCCTTGACTAAATCGTTTTGGACACGAAATGGATTCCCCGCCGTACTCTCGTAAGCTAAAACGGAAGGATCGGTCAGGAAGGCCTGCGGGAAGGCATAAGGGTTCTCATAGACCGTAATCTCCTCATTACCCAACACAATGATTCTTTCTGTCTCCAAGAAGTCGGGCTTCTCGCGCGCGATCACATAGCGGATGTCAAAGAGCGCCTCAGTGAACAGGGTGGCACCGCGGTATTGGTAACTGTTAATGCCGTTATTGACATGTCCCAGGTTTTTGAAGAACTTCACCGGCGCCTTCGGCGAGCTGGACGAAAACAACGATAAACCCTTGTAGCCGTAAAGCGCGGGATCGTTCGACGTCTTGTGGGGCCTTGTCTCAACGCGATGGCTGACGGTTGTCGCGTCAAGTTTTTCCACCTGGCGGACAGCTTCGCGGATCGACTGCACTGTGATGCCGGCCGAATAGCCGTCGCGGCTGCCGTAATACTCATTTTTATCCATATGGTAGAGCCCTGAAAAGGTGGATAAAGTGACTTCAAAGAGCATGACCGCCAACAGCAGGTTCACATGGAAGCGGCGGCGGAAACGGCTCGATTTAAAAGACGAAAACAAGATGGCATAAAAGAGCATCAGGACGATGGCGCCCCACTGGGACCAGGGGGAGAGCTTGATGTCGGGTTCAAGCGTCATCACGACAGGGATGATGATGGCAAGCGAGATCCCCAAAAGGCCGATTTCAGTCGGCCGAAATTCTCGGGTGGAGCGTAGCCCGTCGTAGGCAAGCGTTAACAGGAGCAAGATGACGACAAATGAATAGCGAAAAGGTAGCTGGTTCGGATAATGCATGCCGTGCCATATGAAGTTTAAGACATTGGTGTCAAAGGATAAGAATAAAAATAGCAAAAGCAGACCGTTTAACAGTTTGTCACGCAGGCGTATGCGACGCGAAAGGAAATAAATCGGCAGCAAAATCAGGATAAAAAGCCCCGAATAAAGGTTGGGTGAACCCGAACGGACGGTCGGTTGCAAGAAAGGAAACAACTGTCCAAGATACGCCAACGGACGCCCCAACAGTTCCACCGATTTGGGGAACGCGTCGCCTGCCGCCGAGGTGATCATAAGCGACTTCCAGGTCGGATAAAGTACCACGGCCGAAAGGCCTACGCCGATCAGGGTGAGTCCTAGGGTCTCTAGGAGTTTCACCAGGCGTTTTTTATGCTGGCGGTCGCCCGTGTAGCGCAGTAATAAAATCGGGTAGTAAAGCGCTGTGAAGATCGCGGCAAAAAACGCCACGTAATAGTTCGTGATTAAAAGGAGCGCCACGGACAGGGGGTATAAGATCCACTTGCCGTCGCGGACGTGCCGGACAATCGCCAAGAGGACCACGGGCAGCAAGATCAGGGCATCGAGCCACATAATGTTCCAAGAATAGGCAATGACAAAGCCTGAGAGCGCGTAAAAGGTGGAAAAGGCTACCGCGAGCGCGCCCTTTCTTCGAAAGCTCGTCCGCAGGTAAAGATAAAAACTAAGGCCCGAAAGCCCGATTTTAATGAGTGTGATCGAGAATATGGCCTCGGTTAAGCAGTTTGCTGGAAATACCAAAAGGAGCAAGTTAATGGGACTTGCCAAGTAGTAGGCAAAAAGCGCGTAAAAGTTTGTGCCAAGGCCGATGGTCGGGGCGTAGAAAAGGGAGCCCCCTTGTAGTAATTTATCTCGAAACAGCGAAAAGAAAGGCGCGTACTGGTGAAACAGATCCACTGTCAGCATATGGCGGTTGCCGAAGGGAAACACCTGGAGGGCGGCGTACGCCGCGGCTAAGATGACAAACGGCACGATAAACGCCATAAAGGGCAACCATCGGTCACTCCAAAATAGCTTTTGTTCACGCCGAAGGGTGAATCTGCCGTGCGGCAATGCCTTCATCATCTCTCCCGTCTCAAACCGTCATTGATCATCTGAGTCAGCCTGTAAGCCGGGTTCTGTCTTGAACGGTCATTTATCTCGACCTCTCGTTGCCGAAAGGCTCTAGCCGCCTCCGTGGAACCTGCGGGCGACAGTTGTTCCTCCACGGCGTTGCTCCGGATGGGGTTTGCATGGCTGCCACGTTGCCGTGACACCGGTGAGCCTTTACCTCACCTTTCCACCTGAACCGGATAAATCCGGTTGTCTCTTTCTGTTGCACTGTCCTTGAAGTCGCCTTCACCGGCCGTTAACCGGCATCCTGCCCTGGGAGCCCGGACTTTCCTCAGCGCCTTTCTTTCGAAATGGCACCGCGACCATCCGGCTGACTCAGTCATTGATCTACATCATTATACGAAACGAACTTGTCCGCTTCAAACCGATCTTTAAATTGTTCCAACAGTTCCAAAGAAGAAGGATCATAGGGGGAGGCTTTCATAAGTCGGCGAAGCCGCCTTTTAACATAAAGCCGGTATGTTGGATCCATTGCGTGACGCTCATTTTCAAAGCTTCTTAGTTTTTGTAAAATGCGGGGGCCAAAAAAATAATCCAACGGATCCTCTTTCAATTGGGTTTTATCTTCTTTTTCGCATACGATGACCAGGTACAGCTGATCTTCATCCTCGATTAAATGTTCTTCTCGGATATCAAAAGAAAGTTCAGCGAGTGTCTGCCTTAACACTTCCTCCTTGCTTTGAGGCTGCAATATAAAGCGTTTGGGAAAATGGAGTTTATCCCGGTCGTTTTCCAAGATACGGGCGATCGTCTCCCCGCCCATGCCGCTGATGAGCACGACATCCTCATTTTGTAAATCTACATCCTGCAGACCGTCTGTCAACTGCGACGCAAAACCACGGGTGATCCTTTCATCTTTGGCACGTTTTTGGGCTACAAGAAGCGGCGCCTTTCGCACATCGGTGACAAGCACTTGGGAAATGGCGCCGCTTTTTAGTAATTCAATCGGGACGGTTGCGTGATCTGAGCCGATGTCGACAAGACGGCGGCCAGAGGCCTCACGCACCAGTTGATAAAGGAGCCCGAGTCTCCCCTCCATTATTCTAAGTATTCGCGAAGTCTCGCGCTCATGTTGGGGCCGCGCATCTTTCTTAGGGCCTTGGCTTCAATCTGGCGAATGCGCTCGCGCGTCACGTCAAACTCAAGTCCCACTTCTTCTAAAGTCCTCGTACGGCCGTCATCCAAGCCAAAGCGAAGGCGAAGCACCTTCTCTTCTCTTGGGGTGAGTCCTGACAGCACCTTAGTCAACTCTTCTTTTAACAGGGTGGACGCCGCCTGATCGGCCGGCGACGGCGCGTCTTCATCGGGGATAAAATCGCCCAGATGACTGTCTTCTTCCTCACCGATCGGTTTTTCAAGCGACACAGGTTCCTGGGAGATCTTCATGATTTCACGGATCTTATCGGGTGTGAGATCCATCTCGGCCGCGATCTCTTCCACCTCAGGTTCACGGCCCAATTCCTGCACCAGCTGGCGCTGGATGCGGATCAGTTTGTTGATCGTCTCCACCATATGCACCGGGATACGGATCGTTCTCGCCTGGTCGGCGATGGCGCGTGTAATAGCCTGGCGGATCCACCAGGTAGCATAGGTGCTGAACTTAAAGCCCTTGGTGTAGTCGAATTTGTCGACCGCCTTGATGAGCCCCAAGTTGCCCTCTTGGATAAGGTCCAGAAAATGCATGCCCCGTCCTGTGTAGCGTTTGGCGATGCTGACGACCAATCGGAGGTTCGCCTCGATCAAATGCTGTTTAGCGGCCCAGTCCCCGGCTTCCATGCGCGCGGCCAGTTCTTTTTCCTCATCCGCCGTCAAAAGTTCGACCTTGCCGATCTCTTTCAGATACATGCGCACAGGGTCGTCCACGATCATGGCGTCATTAAAGGCCTCTGCCTTCTTATTGCGGTCGCGCTCACGCATTTCGCGTTCAACTTCATCCTCGTCGATCACCTCAATGCCCGCGCGTTCGAGCATGACGATGACGTCTTCCAAACGCTCCTCGTCCCATTTAATGCGCTCCAGGTAATCGAGGATATCCTGCTGCTCGAGTTCGTTGTCATTGTCTTTTCCGTGATGGATCAGAGGGTAAATGACGGCCAG
>Ga0265293_10010083_pt1 | contig 13320 bp, 16 predicted proteins | sample Munlanlewell138R_FD_192505 | JGI IMG/M metagenome (GOLD analysis project Ga0265293, IMG submission 192505) | Leachate microbial communities from a municipal landfill in Southern Ontario, Canada - Leachate well 138R | ecosystem: Engineered > Solid waste > Landfill > Unclassified | place: Canada...
GGGTTTAGTTTTAATTTCATGTTTCTTTTGCCAATAACAGCGCTTAAATACCCCTGCAATGCGTTCGCACTGTCCCTCAATTCAATGGCATTACCGCTTTCGACACTCAAAGCCTCAAGAATCGCGGCGTAACTGTTGATTGAGAGAGATGCGTTTTGAAAAGGCTGCGCCCTGGTTGTCTGGTATGATATCCCTGAGAGCAAAGACGTGTCGCTGTCAGCGATAGATGTGCCCAGAAAATCAAACGCAATAATCCCTGCCTTGCCGGCATTCAGGTTTATAGTAAAATTGCCACGAGCCCCAGCCATCAGATACCGTTTGCCGTCAATGTATTTAGCCAGTGTAACGGTTTTAAGCCCTGAGCTTGCCGGAGTATACGTCACACTCACACCTGCACTCGTAGTTTCCAAGAACCCACACGAGCGTATAAGAGCGCTTATCTCAGGCGGAGTTCCGGCAGCGCCTGAGCCCTTAAGCTCGCACTCAAACGTCATGCGGGCCATACGGCTGCCGGCCACTCCGGCAAACGGGGAAAGAGAGCTGGACTGCAGCCCCAGATCTTCAACATCAATGTCCGGGTCAAACTTTATGTTCCGTGCCAGTATTGCGTTGGCAGCAGCAAGAGTCTCAGCTGTGCCCTCCACATCCTCAACTTTTGCAGCCAATTGTGACCGCGCTTCTATCAATGGTGCCATGTTTTAATCCTCCTTTTATTGTTGTGTAGGGGCGGGCCTGCTTGCCGCGCCATAGCTTAAGCGACGGCGGGTCCGCCCGCATGCCTACAAATCAAAAACCTCTATCTCGTCAGCCGCCAGGCTTATCTCCGCGTAATGACACAGTACACTCCCGAACATCCGTGTTTCACAAACGTCCACGGTAGGAGGCGTACAGTTTTCTGCTGTCCCGTTCAGCCGTTTATTCCCTCGCAATGCAGTGCAAACCGCTTCAACAATATAATCCTGAAAATATAGTTCACTGCCATCAGTATCATTCAGCCCGTAGATGAGGCTGATTTTAATATTATGCGTTCGCAGATCCTGTCCGCTTCCACCGTAATCAATCTCCTTTGTCCCGGTGCGCGTGATCATTGCGCCGTTTATTTTGCCGTCAGCATCTTTAAAAAAGTCTAAAAACTTCTGCCATGTGGCCGACCATCTCATGTATTCATGCACGGGTCCTACCGTATCCACGGCTCCCACAATAGCCGCAACCTGTTCGCGTATATCTTTAAGACTCATTTAATCCTCCTTAATATCTCTTCCGGAATCTCTTCCAGAATTCGAATAACCATCGATTTATTATCATCCCAGGTCTTGCCGAACATGTGCGCGCCTTTTGTGCCTTTTTTGGAAATCTTCCGGGCAATCAAATAGGCCACAGCCCTGGCGTCCTTGCCCTCATATCCGAACTTCTTTTCAACCCAGTGCTGAATCGGATCGATAGGAGGAAAGTGCGGTTTTGTGCCAAGTTCAACCGACTCCCCATATATCGCGGGAGTCCCCAGCAGCCCGCTCACCGGCTCGCCCGTAGTGTTCAGCTTAAAAAATATTGTATCCCTCAAATGTATAGGCCCGGCACCGTACGGAGTGGCCGGCTTTACCCTGCTTTCCAAAAACAGCAGCGCCTCGGTAATCTTTGCCACCGCCGCATCCCGGGATGCCTCGGGATACTGAGCAACAAAATCCTCAACCTCGCTCATGTCATATTTAAAATTAACAATTTCACCCATTTCGTTCTTTCCCTGCACCCTGAGCCTTGTGCCCTGCGCCCTCTTATCTGTATTTCCCCTTATGCGTCAGCTTATCCGATCCCCAGCTCCCGTTTAGATCCTGATCCATAGTAACACTGGCCGCTATTGTCTGACCCTCTTTAACCCCTAAGTGATCTAAATACATCTTTCGATACATCCTGGCTTTGCCAGCGTATTCGGATGACCGGCTCTTATGATCCACACTGTCCGCCTGTATAGTCGGCTCTCCGGCCTGGGCATAATATGCGGACAACATGTTGCAGAAATAGGCTGCTGCCAGGGCCTGTACAGCCTCGGTGTCTATATTTTTTATGCTGCATGCCGCGTCTGTGCATGTATGCGGCGCGGTATATGTGATCCGCATGTCCTCAGTCGCGTCCGGCGTATCTTCTAAAAACCGAAGGTAATCGCCTGCCGGTTTTTGGTAGATTGTCCATTCGTCGTCTGCAAGTATGTCAGGCGACTGGTCGTCATCATCAACCGGATATTCCACCTGTTTTATAACCGAAAATCCATCGTTCCACGATTCCAGGCCCGATACCGCATAATCAAACCCTCCGTCGCCGTCGATATCCTCGACCACGATTAAAGGCTTGTGTTTGCTGTGTTCTTTAACTGCCTGGCTGATCGCCAGAATTTTATCCGCCTCAGAAAGAGGAATCTCCCCCTGCACAAACTGCCCGACTGCTTCTATGTATTCTTGCCTGTTGCTCATTCTCTTTCCCCGTTATTCCGGGCGGACGCAAGGCCCGCCCCTACAATCTTTCCCGTCATTCCGCGACGCCTTTTATGTCATTCCGCGACTTGATCGCGGAATCCATTGTTTTTGCCTTTCCTTGCGCCTTGCGCCCTGGGCCTTGCGCCTAGTTCTTAAACACCCCCACAACCCCAAACACAAAACTCGTACCGCCCACGGTATATTCCACTCGCACATACTTTCCAAAATTCGTAACTGCAAACCGATACTGCCCTGTCGCAGTAATCTGTGCACAGGTTGTATGATCGTAATATGTGGAATTGTCATCTGATGTCTGTATAACAATATCCAGTGTTGACGTCCCGGATTCCGCAGTCACATTAACCAGCAACTGCCCCTCGTTATAGGCGGAAACCAAAAAACCGGAGCTATAAGCGGCAGATCCGGCGCTGTACGTGGCGCTCGATAAAAAGGTTTTAGAGCTCACCTTCCGGTCCTCCGCTATAACTCCCGGAGCCATCACAAAACAGGGCACCAGAATCGCCAGAATGGCCCACACTGCGGCTTTGTTTTTACCCTTGGTTATCATCATTCTCCCCCTTTTTATCTGTAGTGGCGGCCCCCTGTGGCCGCCCGTATTGATCTAATTTCAAAACTTAACAAAGGACGCGGGCACCCCCGCGCCCTCTATAAATCCTGGAATAATAATTAAATAGTAATAACTGGAGGCGCGGCCACTCCTGCAGTACCCAGGATAATCCATCCTACCGTGTCATCTATATACATCAAAGTCACATTATCCCCTGCATCCTCAAAAGCTATTGTCGCAAACCCGGAGCATGTCACGGGAGTGAGAGTTCCTACACCTCCCCCATCTGTTACCAGGGCAATGGTTAATATCTGGCCGTTCTCACCATTTGCTAACGTTAGTGCCTCAGCATCTCCGCCCGTAGTTTTTGCGACATACGCATGGGTTATTGGAATAGCCAAAGAGTCCGCGATAGAAGTCGTAGTTCCTCCGGGCGAATAGGCAACTGACCCGCTGTCGTCAGGCAGTGTAATCGTATTATCCGCTGTGGGGTCGGTAATCGATATGGTCGTCTCAAAATCATTCGCCGTCGCCCCCTCAGCGATTATCGGACTGGCCCCGGATAGTACACCCAGCGACGTGACTGCGCTTGAATCAAAATAATTTTTCAGATTAAAATAATAATCCGTTGTACTCAGAGCTACTCCAACCTGCTGAACCCATGATGGTGCGCTCTGCGTAACGGCCCCGGCTGTCTCGCTCAAATAACCGGGCTGTCCCTCGGTCAGCGAGCTCCAACCAGTCAGAACCCCTTCCAGTATAACCTCAATGGATTCTCCATCCCCTCCGGTTTTGCTGCCTACAATGCCCACGCCCGGCCTCACATCGCTGTCATTTGCATCTGCCTTATACCATTCCCCGTCGGCATCTTTAATGGCAACGACCTGCCCTGTGGTCACTGTTTCGCCTGCAGTGCCGGAAACTCTCACAAACACCTGTTTAACGCTGTACGCAGCCATAGTCTGCGGGACTATCAGCACAAAAAGCATAACGGCCATTAATGCCATCAGCCCCAGCGCTTTAAATCTTTTTGTAATCATAATAAATCCTCCTTTGTTAATGTTTTAATCTGCATGGGCGGCACCGATGCCTACACCGAAAATCCGCCCTTTATTTACCCTGCGCCATTAGCCTTGCGCCCTGCGCCTTTTCTTACACCTCAGCCTTATAACCGGACCTGAAATCGATCGGGGTGCCGGCATATTCGTGGCGAATCTTATGGCGGATCTTGTCTGCTACAAAAACCTGTTCGCTCTGAGGCGTATCGGCGACAAACATTTCAGGCTCTTCCCTGCCGTTCAAATAACCCATTTCAATCATATCAACTACATCTGGCGGTAGAAGCAGACCCCAGTCATCCGCGTCAGTGAAAAGCGGATTAACATGATGAACCACTTTATTCCTGAGCGGGTTGGGCACCTTGTCTGTGAGATCGTTTGTGGAATAATAAAATTCCTCAGTCTCGATCTGTTCCATTGTCTCCATTATATCGATCGGTCCAACCAGGTTAGGTTTAACGGATCTGTCTGCCAGCAGGCCCAGGGGCTCGCCGGAGTCCTTTTCCGTAAAGCTGCCGATTGCTTTATACGCAACCAGCGCCGTAGCGTGTGAAAGAGCGCTTGATCCCAGATTCCCATGCCCGCTTGTAAACCATGCAGTTCCGTCCGTGCATGCATCGTTATTAATAAACATGTTCCACACATACTTTCCATGTGTGCGCCTTGTTGCCCTGGTTATTCCCCTCAGCAGTCTCATAACTATGGAGAGATCATCATTCACAATGGTTTTCCGGGTAATTGTGAGCAAATTACCCTTCTGGCCTATCGTGTAGGTGCTCTCCTCATCTGTCACTGCCGCGATCTCCGCGTAATCTGCGGTTTCCGGATCAACATCGGCAAGGTCGGAGAATCCACCCACGAGCACGGCCTCCTGCTGACGAAAATCCCTGACCGGTTTTTTTATGGAGATCAGCAGATTCTCCATGAAATTCATGGCCCTGTAATCCCTTACCAGCCTGCGGCCCATAGTGTTGCCAAGCACATACGAAAATGTTGAGCTGGTAATGTCCATCATTGCCCTCATGTCCGGAGCCAGGTTTTTGCGGTTGAACCTGCCTGTAACTTCCTTGTCGCCGGTAAAAAAGACATACATATCACGCAGGCCGCGAAATCCAGGCACATCGTCATAACCGGACTGAATATCCTGTACGCTGCGCATGTCCTCAAAGAAGGGCACATTGTCCAGCCGCCTCAGTCTGGCGCATTCCACCGCGTCATCCTTTGTCAGCCCGAATGTTTTATCCATTGCCATCTGAGCGCGTTCGATTGTGCCGATTCCCACATGCAGATCATCACCGCGCACAGGGTCGCCGGGCGTATTTACCGACATCTTTGCGAGGTAATCTTTTTCATCAGCAATGGCCTTATCTAAATCCTCCTGGGTAAAGACTCTGTTGTTAAACAGAGAGCGCATTCTTTTTTTTGCGTGCTCAGGCAGGTCGCTCCCGTCCAGGGTCTTATCCAGAGCCATGCCGCACCGGAAAAGGTCCAGATCATTCTTGGTTAAAGTGTTGTTCTCATTGCCGCCGTCCGGTTTTTTGTCTTCCGGTTTTGCGGGGGCATCCATTGCCATACGCGCCAGGCTTATCAGCTCCTCATCGGTAACAGAGGCAATCTCTTTACCTGTGAGGAGGTCCGGGCGCTTTTCCTGAATTAAATTGAAAAGCTGTTCTTTGTTCATATCCGTATCCTCCTGTGTTTGGGCTGCTATCGCCCGGTTAAATTTTCCGCCCGCTGCCGGGCGCGTGACTATATCCACCGAATCAGCGGCCAGATATTTAATGGCCCTGATCACGGATTTTCCTTCAACCACATCCTTTTTTGCCCTTGTGGGGCAGTCGTAACTCAGGCCGTATGGTGCACTTGCTCCAGACGACACAGCTTTGAGCATGTTTTTCCCAAGCCATTTGGCATTGTCCAGAAAGTGCAGAACGCCTTTAAGTCCTTCACCTGCCACATACCGAACCGTATCTATCCAGCCGGCCTTGTTTTTTACCAGCAGACTTTTTAAGGGGAAGAGATCATCGGATACATGAGTCGCAACGTTTTTGTCAGGCAGTTCATACAGGTTCACATCCACACCCTCAAATAATCCCGCCGCCTCACGCACCACATCCTCCGGCAGATACCAGCCGTTTTTAGTAAAACCCGGCTCACAGATTGTAACGTCCCATGCAGCCCCTTCAGCGTCCTGTGCCTGGTCAAGCCTGAGCAACGTTTCAAATTCTTCATCGGTCTCCGCCTGTGCGCTTCTTGTTTCAACCCATACACGTTCAACCTCAGAGGACTCATTTCCAAACTGGACAGCGCCGTCCAGAATGGAATACGCCAAACGATAATATTTACCGTCCTTTTCAAAAACAACATACGATCCGTAGACCTCATTCAGCCATGTCTCAGAGTCGTATTTTGCCTGCAATGCATCATGAATCAACCGCCTGATATCATCCAGGCTCACATCCTCTTTTGACCTCTTAATTTTATCCGGCATTCCGTTCCTCCAGTTATGTCATTCTGCGACAAATCTTTTATCATTCCCTTCTCTTCCGTCATTCCCGCGCAGGCGGAAATACATTTTCATTATTTCTTTTTCCCGCCCGTAATCGGTTTCATTTTTTTCCGAATAACTCCGTCAACCCGGATCGGGTCCAGGGGTTTAACCTCCATGCCCTCGGCGTATCTCACCTTTGCCCCGCCAACAGTTACAATCACGGCCTCGCCGGTAGCATTGTCTATCCGTGTCTTGAGCACATGCTTTTTATCAATCCCGTATGACTTAAGCCCCGCTTCAATCAAATCATTGTTCTTTTTTTCTTCTGTGTTCTTTTTTTCATCAGCCATCTTAAAGCCTCCTTGTTTTTTATTGTTTACGTTGGGGCAGACCCTGTGTCTGCCCATGTGTTTTTATCCTGAGCCCTTCGCCTTAACTTATTTCATCCCACCTGGGATGATAAGGTAAGCTAGTGCAACCACAGTTGATTGTGTTCTGCGGACTACCTGCAGGATCTCTCGGGTGCATCAGTGCCTCGCCCCCTACCATAAACGGCTGATCAACCGGTATCGGCCCAGGGTCTCCTCCGGGAGCATACCTGCTTGCCGCCGAAAGGTGGTCCAGTCTGGGTGTTTTTGCCACATGCCCATAGTGCCAAATCTTCATCAATCCTGGGACGACCTTTGCCGCCGCAATCTTTCTTTCGCTGCTTGCCTTCTCAAGGGCGCGCCCGGCCTCGTTTTTAACTATGGTTTCAGCACGTTTTAAAACGCTGTTAAACACCCCTTTATCTTTTAAATTTCTGCCCACGGCCTTCATAACTTCATACGGCGATTTCCCGCCCATAAGCCCCATTGATATCTCACTGTTAATCTTTTCAATCGCACTGCGCGTCAAACCCTGTACTTTATCCAGCCCGAATTCCCTGTAAGCAGTAAGCGCCGAAACATCTATTTCCGGCATTGCAACCATAATGTTTATGCTTCGGAGAGGAACATCAACCAGGTCAATCCCAAAATTCCAGGACGCCTGCTGCAGGTCGCCCAACTCAACGCCAAACTGCCTCCCAAACTCCGCCAGAGCCCTTTCCGTCGCTGCCTTAAACTGCGGCAAATGATAAAGCTGCCATTCCGTGGACGCCACAGCAGCCGCTACTGTTTTACGCGCATTTGCCAGGTCCTTAATCACCTTTTTGGCAGTAACATTCCCGGCCTTTCCAGCGGCCTTCAAAATCTCATCAATTTTTTTTTCAACAGCCTTTTGTTTATCCATTCGATATTTCCCGTAGGGGCGGGCCTTGTGTCCGCCCGTTAATCCATGTAATCTTCTGTGCCTTCCTCATCACCCTGCGCCTTGCGCCCTGAGCCCTTAGCCTTTTTCAATTCCTCCTTCACATCAATCTCCATACCCATTTGCCCTGCAACCATCGCAAAAAGCCCAGCCGCAGTCTCATGTGTAATCCAGCCATTATCTTCTGCCAGAATCAATGCCGTTGACATCTGCGGCACAGCGTTAACCAGTTTTGTAAAATCTTTTTTGGATATCTCCGGGAACGCAACATCAAACCCAGCCTGTGCCTTTTTATCGCTTATTCGGCCATGTATAACGGCCTGATCAAGCTGAAATTGGCAGAGCTGCTTTGCAATGTGTTTGCACAGCCTCTGTCTCTCATCCAGGTCTTTAATAGGCACCTGGCCGAACTGATCCGCCTCTGTCTGATAAGCCTTGCCTCCCCCGCCGAACCAGCTTTCCGGCCTGCGGGCAGCGCCCATTATAAATCTTTTAGCCATGTCAAAACCTGTGTTTGCGTCCATCCCTTTTAGGTCCGGGGTAACAGCGTCCCATGTCGCGTTTTCGTTGTGGGCGCGAATGCTCCCAGGTTCCGGGGCAGGATTATTCCTAATCCATTCCCTTATCTGGTCCTCGTTATATCCATTGAGCGTCACATCCCACACGAAATTGAGCATAAATTCCGCTCTCTCCAAATAATTGAAACCATATCTCTCGAGAGCGTCGATCCAGTCGAACAGCGTCAAAAAATCACTGCGGCCCCTGGGTGAATTGGGCGGATGGTTTATCGAGAAAAAAAAGCAGTCGCCCACAAGTTTTCCATATGTCCGGGAATATCCGCTCTTATCCTGTCTTATAACCGCCATCTGCCTGCCGGACCGTCCGCCCAAACCCAACAGATCCACGCGCACGGCCTGCCGCACGTTCATACTGTTTACAAAAACCTCTTTGATCAAAACCGGATCTGAGTATCCCAGGGTTACATGCCCGTTATTTTTGTCGACATTTGCAATCGGCCAGCATTGCTCGCCTAAAAGGCTCAGCCACATCATAAGATCGGGGAATTCCAGATGCAGATTATTGTCCGGGTCTTCCCAGAACCGCGTTAAAATCTCAGCAATGTCATCATCTGTCGAGGTTATGGAAATCGGCTCCGCGAACAAAAACGCCTTATCCATCGCGGCCATGCCCTTAACCATAGCGCTTGAGTCAAACATGTAATAAGCAATCTCAAACATCCGGTCCTGGCCTATGTGTGAGAGATCCCTAAGCTGCTGACTGCCGCTTCCCGAAATGCGCCTGTATCCCTCATTATTCGGGTCATAGTTTGCGGTGATAGGCAAAGACATTTTTGCCAAACGAATCTCATCTTTAACCACTTCACGAACTGCATCCGCCGAATACATATCCGGAGAGAGCATCTTTGCAATCTGCCGTCTAAGCGACATGACTTTCCTCCTCTGACCTCTGACCACTGACCCCTGACCCCTGTTTTCTGAATCTCCCAAACACCCCGCCCATACCTGCAAACATCCCCGGCCTCTTACCGGTAACACTCTCCCGTTTTTCCGGCTCCGAACCCGCACAAGCCCCCATAACATTACTCCCCGCCGCATGAGTAGCCAAAGCGTCGGCCCAAAACTCATCGGCATGGCCTGTGTCGTCTCTATCCGCGTCAAACCTGGGGTTTCCGGCTGCTGTCATAATCTTTTTAACCACGTGATGGCTGTTGCGAATATCCTGTTCAACCGGTATCCGTTTTTTCCTGTCCTGAAATTTTTGTTTTATAACCGTAGCCAAATCCAGTTTAACCGGGCCGTTGAAGATAACCCCTTCAACCCGATACTGGCCGTACCTTCTTTTTGCATCCTCAACCGGTTTTTCTCCCATGCCCGTCTGATCCATGCACAGCCGCTGCACATCATACGTGTCAAAAACCCTCTCCAGTTCCGCGTCCTGTTCCGCAAATGTCTTTCGTCTCATTCTCACAATCTCGCGGTTCCAGAGTACGTCACCAATCAACTCATCAACCCATATAACAGAAAGATCTCTGCGTATGCCTATATCCATGCCCACATAGCATTTGCCGCCCGTATACAGCTCAGGTTTGCCCGCTTTTTCATCCTCGCATGAGCAAATCAAATCATAATCCATCCATGCGCTGGCCTCATCCAGCCATTGCAGCTCATATTCCTGCGCCCATGCATCAGGGTCCGCGAGTGCGGTCCTGAGTTCGTCTATGTCCCTGGGAAGACCATCCGCAACCGCCTGATATATATCCGTTATCTGCCGGTACCAAAGGCCGTCATTCCCTGTCATCAAATCATAAAATTTGTTGCCCTTGCCGTTTGGAGTGGAAACAACGCGTATTTTATGCCCGGCAGAAATAACCGGAAATAGCGCCTGCCAGATTTTTCTGCTGTCCTGGTGAAACGCGAATTCATCCAGAAACACATTGGCCGAAAAACCCCTCGCCGTGTCCGGATTAGCGGGCAGGGCAGTTATCCTGCTGCCATTAGGCCATTCCACTTCCTGCGCGCGGTATGTTGCATCCCCTTTCCAGTCGCTTTCATACGCCTTGATAACCGATCCCATTGCCTTGCAATGTTTTTTAACGCCTTCCTCAATGGCCTCCTTGGCCTGGCGTTCCCCGCGTGAGAGAATCACCCATCTCTTATGCCGGCCATCCAGATCCGATTCCATGCAATCACGAGTCAGCTCAAACGTTGTACAAAATGTTTTCCCTGTCTGACGTGCAAACATACCGACTTTAAATCTTGATTGATTAGTTATCCAATCTCTCTGATATTTATGGAATAACGGCTCAGACGCCATATTGCTCCCGTATTATTTCCCTGAATTTTTCCGCTGTTATTGGCCCTGCAGCCATGTCCTCGCCGGACATTTTGTCCGCGACTTCCTTAATCGTTTTCTTCCGAATCTTCTCGGCCATATCCGCCTGCCACTGTTTTTGCTTAACAGAACTCTGGCTTAGCTTAGCAACCGCCTGCCCTATGCGCGGCAAGCTCTTGTCATCAACATCCAGCTCCATCAAAAGATCAAACATCTTTGTCTGCACAAGGCGAATAATCGCGTCATTAAGCGCCCCCGCATCATCTTCACTTGCCTCCGCAATCGCCTTAGCCTGGTCGGTAGCAATCTTAAGAGCGCTCAACCGGTCCTCAAATTTTTTGCCATACCGGTGCACGCTGGAACGCGATATCTCGTACCCTTGCCCATTCAGCCATTCCGCCAAACCGGTATAATCCGCAAACCCACCCTGTATAAGCTTTTTTTCCAGAGCGGATTTTATTTCAACCGGCAATGTCTCAACTGTTGATCTCAGCATTTGGCTCCCTTCTAATCCATTTCAAATTTTCTATTTCAAATTTCAAATTTGGCGAAGCGCCTATCCCTCACCAATACTTCGGAGGCCGCGCGATCCCCGGGAAGCAATCCACCGTATATTCCACAACATCAACACCATAATGCGTCAACTCCGCCGTCCATACCGGTGATTTCTTACCTGATAATATGACAAGTTTCCTGTCTTCCAAATAGTGCATTTCACGTCGCAGCTCGAGCGGCGTAATCGGCATATCATCACCGGCAACTGTCGCCAGAATAGTATCCTCACCGACAGAGTAGGGCCTGCCGACATTCAGCGTCTGCATTATTCTCCAGCGCAGCACTTCTTTCAGTTTCTGATTCTGATCCATCAACAACCCTCCCGCTCATTTTTTTTGTGTACAAATTCCCATATGGCATCAATTTTCTGTTCTATTTTTCCAAACGACATAATCCAGTCCTCACGCCGAACATATTCCCTCGGCAGCGATGCTTTTAATTCAGACAACTCGCTCTGCAGCTGATTATTTTTATCATTCTGCGTGTTTATGCTTGAGCGAATTTCTCGCAGATAGAATATTGCCAGAGTCAGCAATGCAGAGGCTAAACAGCCGACAAGTACGAGTGCAACCTGCCATGCCATTATTTAGCCCCTCCTGTTATCATCTTAACAATTTTATCCGTTGCCCCGTTTTTCTCCATGCTCCGGCCCATAATCCACACGCCGCAAACGCCGGTCCAAGCCCACCAGAATTCCCCCGGCAGCGCCAATTCCGGCAGCGCCTCTTTTGTCGCATACGAAATCATAGGAAAAATCACATGCACAAGGAAGATGAAGAGAAGCCCAGAATAAACAATGGTAGGCCGCGCACGTTTTGTGTAGCTGTCACCCTGGCCCATCTCCGAAATCATAATCTCTTTCTGGGCCGCAATAAGCGATGAATCATGCGCCTGCAGCATCTCCTGGATCTTGATCTGAGCCTCGGCCTTCTCTGCAGCGCTCATTTTATCCGGGAATATCTTATCAATAATTCCCTTTGCCAACTCTGCGACCTTACCAAACCCGGTTATATCCATGTCGTCCTCCAACCATGTCATTCCGCGGTCTGATCGCGGAATCCATTTTTTGTTTACCTTGTGCCATGCGCCTTGCGCCCTGCACCTTTTTCAGCCTTCCCACCTCATAAGCACCTTATGATTTCCGCGAACAACCCACGCGTACCAACCGATCAGAACAATCAGCAGCCCAGTCGTCAGCCTGCAAGGGTTTAAAATCGAAAGAAAAACATAAGGAACAACGCAAACAGTTTTTGAAGCAATCAATCCCGGCAGCACCCCTGTTTTTTTAATCACCCAGTTAAGCAGTGGGTTCAATTCCCGACCGCCGGCGCCCAAAATCAAACAAGTTGTGTAAACATCCAGGATGTTTAACAGCACTAAAATAACGCTTAAAACAATATTTAAATAAAGCATCAGAATTCCTCTCTGCGCACGGTATTATGGTGCACCTGCAGGTGAAAGTGTGGCCCGCGGCCGACATCATGAAACATGGCGCACATCAGCCACGGCCTGTCGGTGTCATAAATCCAGTGATTATTAATATCATCGGCCACCGCCTGGGGATCAGGGAAAACACTCGATCTAATATCCATTCCGCGAACGGGAACAACACTGTGAACGCTGGAATAGTCGCGCTCCTCAAACATCCCGGTAAAAACTGTCTCTGAATATCGCGCACAAAACCATTTGAGCAGCTCAATCAGCTTTGGATGCGCCGGATGAACCAGCATACTTTCTAAAACCTCAATGTTTTTTATCCTGATCATTTCGTCCTCCCATCTGTTATTCCGCGACTTGATCGCGGAATCCATTCTTTTAACCCGTAGTCACATAGCGTGCCCCAAAAAAAAGCCCGGCGCTCCGGGACATTTCTGTCTCAGTGCGCCGGGCTGATGTTTTCAGTCTCGGCAACGGGCCTTATTTCAGCCCTTCCCCGTTTTCAGCGGTCCCCGCGACAATCCGGTAAGTCGCCACTTTTCCGAGACGTCGCGGAAACCTATCGCTAAAACGGGACCGACTGCCTTTGTAGGGGCGGGC
>Ga0265293_10010084_pt1 | contig 13314 bp, 12 predicted proteins | sample Munlanlewell138R_FD_192505 | JGI IMG/M metagenome (GOLD analysis project Ga0265293, IMG submission 192505) | Leachate microbial communities from a municipal landfill in Southern Ontario, Canada - Leachate well 138R | ecosystem: Engineered > Solid waste > Landfill > Unclassified | place: Canada...
TATCTCCCTCATGGAGATGAAGGCCAAGAGCAGGAGATTAAAGATAGAAAAGGGCTTAGACCTCATACTAATTGACTATTTGCAGCTAATGCAGATGGAGGGGCGAACAGAAAATAGGCAGCAGGAAATATCTGCCATTTCAAGGGGTCTCAAGGCCCTGGCCAAGGAGATGGAATGTCCAGTAGTTGCCCTATCTCAGCTAAGCCGTGCACCAGAACTCAGAGCAGACCACAGGCCAATCTTGTCCGACCTGAGGGAATCCGGTGCCATAGAACAGGATGCTGACGTGGTCCTATTTCTCTATAGGGATGACTACTATAATGAAGACTCAGAAAAGAAAAACATTGGAGAGCTAATTATAGCCAAGCATAGAAATGGACCTACGGGCAACCTTGACCTAGTATTTAAGAAGGAATTTACCAAGTTCGTCAATATATCAAGGGAATAAGTATTGAACAGTACACAATGCACAATGCACAATTCGCAGTCTACAATTGTGTATTGTGCATTGTCAATTAAACAGACGGAGTGATATAAATGGAGACCAGAGGAAAGAGGGTAGTTATAAGGAATTTAGAGCTGGATGACGTATTTCAAATGAGCAGGTGGGCTAGGCACGATAATCCCCTGCTTGGAGACTACAATTTTCCAGACCTATCTGCCAGGGAAATGAACAAGTGGTATAGGATGAAGGTTAGCAGTATTTTCAATAGGTATTTTAGCATAAGAAATGAAGATAATGATCTGATTGGATATATGGGGATAAAGGACATCAAGTTTATCAGGAGGATTTCTACACTGGGCATAGTACTGGACCCTAGGCACATGAACAAGGGATATGGGACGGAGATATTGGATAGTTTTTTGGCCTATTATTTTAGGGAAATGAAGATGAGAAAGATGATACTAGAAGTGACGGAATTCAACAAAAGGGCCTATAGGCTATATGAAAAAATCGGCTTTCGGCCCATTGGCTATTATCTAGATGAATTTTACAATCCTGATCTGGACCTGAACAATCCCTATTATCTAGAAGAAAAATCTTCTTTTGTAATAAGGGGCGAAAAGATATATAATTATATCTACAAAATGATTATAGATAAGAAAAGGTTTTTTTCCATTAGGAGCGAAAGAGAGACAACATAGGAGTTGATAGTATGAGTTTCATTTTGGAAACCACAGATATGGACCTGGGGGACACCCCCATAGAGAATATATTTATAAACGATTTTATGCCCATGGCAAATGGCACCTATGTAAAGGTGTACCTGCTGGGATATAAGTATGCCCACGACAAGGAGGAAAAACTGGAGATAAGCAATCAAATAATTGCTAAGCATCTGGAAATATCCCTAGAAGATGTTTTAAATGCCTGGGACTTCTGGGAGAAAAAGGGAATAATAGAAAAGATGGAAGTAAAGGAAGACAATAAATACGACTACAAGGTTAAGTTTTTGAGCCTAAGGCAACTATACATAAAAAACAATCTGGGCGTATTTGCTCCCAAGGAGGAGGCAAGGAAGAAACAAAAAACCCTGGGTCCAAAGGAGCTCATAGATGCAAACCAAATACCTATAATAAACCAAATGTTTAATAATATCGACGATATAATGAGAAGGCAAACCGTGGCAACAGAGAAACAAAGAATACTGTCCTGGATAGAAGACTACAATATGAACCCAGATGTCATAGAAAAGGCCTTCAGATATGGTGTAGAGAGAAAGGGCGTTAGAAATATCAACTATGTCGAAGGAATCATAAGGAACTGGTATGACAATGGACTGACAAATATGGATGCAATTCTAGACCATTTCAGAAGCCAAGATGAAAAATACTACAGATACCAAAGAGTCCTCAGGGCCTTGGGAATGGACCATAGGTCTCCTACAGAAAAGGATATGCTGATTATAGACAGGTGGTTCGACGAATATAAGTTTTCAATGGAGATGGTCCTAAAGGGATGCGAAGGCTCCTCAAAAGTGGCAAATCCAAACCTAAACTATATTGACGGCATACTTGGCTCCTGGTATAAAAAGAATATACAGACCCTTGAAGACATAGAAGAAAAAGACAGGCCAGTGGAGAAGAAGTCCTATAGCCCCTCTAGGCCCAGCCAGGGCAAGGGAAGTCCATTAAAAACTAGGTTTCACAATTTTGAGCAAAGGTCAGATAAATATACGGCTGAGGAGCTAGAAGATATAGCAAGGAAAAAGAGGGAAAGCTACCAGCAAAGAGTAAAGGGAGAAGCGTAAAATGTACAAGGCAATATTAAAGGAACTGTCAATTGAATATGAAAAGAAAAGGGATAGGCAGGAGCGGGAGCAAGGCCTTAGAAGGGAAAAGGTCTATAGGGATGTCCCTGCCATCAAGAGGATCGATGAGGAGATACGCAAGGCCAGCATCGCCATGTCCAAGTACATACTTGGAAATCCTGACAAGTATCAGGAGGCCATGGAAAGGGCTAGGGATACTATAGAAAAGCTAAAGATGGAAAAGGCCTACCTAATGACAGAATCAAATATTCCCATGGACTATATGGATATAAGGCATGACTGCCCTATATGCATGGATAGGGGATACCTAGAGGACGGAAGTCAATGCAACTGCCTTAGACAGGCCATAATATCCAGGACCTACAAGATGTCCAATATGGAAAATATGATTAAAGAACAGAATTTCCAAAGCTTTAATATAGACCTGTTCAAAGATCAACCCTTTGAAAAGGAACTGCTGACACCCAGGGAAAACATGATAGAAATAGCGGGAATAGCAGAGGGATTTATAAACAACTTTGACGAGATCAATGGAGAAAACCTTCTATTCTATGGGACTACTGGACTTGGCAAGACCTTCCTCAGCAATTGTATAGCAAAGTCTCTTTTGGATAAAAACAAACTTGTAATCTATCAAACAGCCTTCACCATTTTGGAAATAATAGAGAGCCATAGATTTAGGAGAAATAGTAGTGGACTAGACGACAGCCAATATAATCTACTATTTGAAGCAGACTTGTTGATTATAGACGACCTAGGTACAGAGGTAGCCAATACCTTCACCAATGCTGAAATATTTAACATAGTAAATACTAGAATACTGGGCAGCAAGAAGACCATCATATCTACAAACTTGACACCCAAGGAGATATCAGAAATCTACACGGACAGGGTATTTTCAAGGATACTAGATAAATTTATACCTCTCAAGTTTTATGGACAGGATTTGAGGTTTGAACACTAATTCCTAAAGGAGGAATTATATGGATGCCAATGAAAGAAGAGAAGAGATAGTAAAAGCCCTAAAAATGGCAGAGAATCCTATTAAGGGCACCGATTTGTCTGAGAAATTTGAGGTCAGCAGGCAGGTCATAGTACAGGATATAGCAATACTGAGGGCAAGGGGCGAGGACATACTTGCAACGCCCCAGGGCTATATAATGCCGAGACCCTTTAAAAGCAAGGTTATTACAAGGACCATAGCCTGTATTCATCAAAGCAATGAGGAAATAGAAGAGGAACTTAGGACCATAGTGGATTTAGGAGGGAAAATAATAGATGTAGTAGTCGAACACCCCCTATATGGAGAAATCAAATCTCAGCTGCAAATAGGGTCCAGACACGACCTTGGGCTCTTTATGGAAAATCTGAATAAGACCAAGGCAGAGCCCCTCTCATCTTTGACAGACGGTGTACACCTCCACACCATTGAGATTGAAGACGAGGAGATGTTTGAAAGAATAAAAGAGGCCCTGATGGGGAAAAACTACTTGATAAAGGAAGATTAAAGTGGTATATTTATACTCAGTAGTGACAAGACAGGTGTAAATACACCTAATTGAGGAGTGATTTTGTGGCTAAGAAGAAAAGTGGAATAAGAAATTATTTTGTAAAGGTACTGAATGGCATGGCCCTTGGGCTTTTTTCCTCTTTACTTATTGGATTGATTACAAAACAGTTGGGCACATTGTTGAATTTACAGGCCTTGGTTGCCTTTGGCAATGTGGCACAAAAACTAATGGGCCCTGCCATAGGAGCTGGTGTAGCCTATAGCGTAGGTGCTCCTCCCCTTGGCATATTTGCCTCTGTAGCAGTAGGGGCCATAGGGGCAGGCAGCATAGCATTCGATGGTGCTACAGCTATTATAAATACAGGGGAGCCAGTAGGGGCCTTTGTAGCGGCCCTCTTGGCAGCAGAGTTTTCAAAGTTAATAAGTGGAAAGACAAGGGTTGATATAGTATTGGTACCCCTTGCCACCATCATAGTTGGTGGATTCGTTGGACAGTATATAGGACCCTATATGTCCCTAGTGATGAACTTCTTTGGAAGTATAATAAACACAGCTACAGAAATGCACCCGGTTCCCATGGGTATCATAGTGTCTGTAGTCATGGGTATAGTCCTTACCCTGCCCATTAGCTCCGCAGCCCTAGCCATATCTCTGGGCCTATCGGGATTGGCCGCCGGTGCCAGCCTTGTAGGATGTTCAGCCAATATGATAGGCTTTGCAGTTGCATCCTATAGGGAAAATGGAGTTGGAGGCTTTATAGCCCAAGGAATAGGGACCTCTATGCTTCAGGTGCCAAATATAGTAAAGAATCCCCTCATATGGATACCAGCCATAGTTTCCTCTGCCATACTAGGCCCCATATCCACTAAACTATTGCAGATGGAAAGCGATATGATAGGTGCAGGTATGGGAACCAGCGGTTTGGTTGGGCAATTCGCCACCATTGATGTCATGGGGGCTAGTACAAGGACCCTCATACTCATACTCCTGATGCACTTTATCTTACCCGGTCTCATATCCTTTGGAGTGTCGGAGTGGATGAGAAAAAGAGGGCTAATCAAATTAGGGGATATGAAATTACAATAATCAAAAGTTAATGTTTTGACAAGTATTTATGTGGTATATATAAGCAAGGAAGGAAACTTCCCACAGAAGATAAAACCATAAGTTACTAAGGATGAAAAAGTAGCCCTTGGAAAATCCTAGGATTTTCTAATTGCTACTTTGTTCTTTTCCACGAATTGTATATATAAGGTCCATGTCTGCTTTTAACCCTTGACAAGGCAGCCTATTATAGCTATAATATCTGTAATTAAATAGTCCAGCAATGAAGGGAAATAGTAAATGCCTAGCTTTTATAGAGAGCCAATGGGGGTGAAAATTGGCAAAGCAAAACATTGAATCCAGCCCGGAGCTCTTTTAATCTTAAGTGGGCCTTTTGGCTAACTAGGGTGGCAACGCGGGTAACTCTCGTCCCTTATTTGGGTCGGGAGTTTATTATTTTCTAGGCAGTTAGATATAAGCAGAGTTTAAAAAAGATAGGAGGATGGGAATGTTAGATATTAGAAGGATAAGAGCGAATTCAGAAGAAGTAATCCAGGCACTTAAAAAGAGGGAGGGAAACTTTCCAATTGACAAGGTCCTGGAATTAGACGAAAAGAGAAGAAAGATATTGGCAGAGGTAGAGGAGATGAAGGCAAGGCAAAATCAAGCCTCAAAGGAGGTTCCCAAGCTTAAAAAGGAGGGCAAGGACCCCAGTCCAATCTTTGCAGAGATGAAAGAATTGGCGGAGAAGGTAAGGGAACTAGATGGACAATTAAAGCTAGTAGATGAAGAATTGAGGGATAAATTGCTCCAAATCCCCAATACTCCCCATCAGACAGTAGTAGAGGGAAGAGATGACAGCGACAATGTAGAGATCAGAGTCCATGGCCAACCAAAGGACTTTGGATTTGAGCCAAAGGCTCACTGGGATTTGGGCACAGACCTAGGCATACTAGACTTTGAAGCTGCTACCAAGATAACAGGCTCTAGATTTGCCTTGTTTAAGGGTCTGGGATCGAGACTGGAACGTGCCATCACCCAATTTATGCTGGACCTACACACTGGGGAACACGGCTATATGGAAATGTCACCCCCATTTATGGTAAACAGAAACAGTATGATAGGCACAGGCCAACTGCCAAAGTTTGAGGAGGATATGTTCCACATACCAAGCAAGGACTATTTCTTGGTACCAACAGCCGAAGTACCCCTTACCAATCTCCTGAGGGATGACATAGTAGATGAAAAGAAGCTACCCATATACTATACAGCCTACACCCCATGTTTTAGACAAGAGGCTGGCTCAGCAGGCAGAGATACTAGGGGGCTAATAAGAAACCACCAATTCGACAAGGTAGAGTTGGTTAAATTTGCCAGGCCAGAGGATTCCTATGAAGAACTGGAGAGTCTGACAGCCAATGCAGAGGAGGTCCTAAAAAGGCTAGGATTGCCCTATAGGGTTGTCATGCTCTGCAGCGGTGATCTAGGTTTTTCATCGGCCAAGACCTATGATATAGAGGTATGGATGCCCTCCTATAATAGGTATGTCGAAATATCCAGTTGTAGCAATTTCGAGGACTTTCAGGCCAGACGTGCCAATATACGATATAGGCGGGGGGAGACAGGCAAGGTAGAGTTTCTCCACACCTTAAATGGCTCAGGGCTTGCTGTGGGCAGGACATTTGCCGCTATACTGGAAAATTTCCAAGAGGAAGATGGCTCCATTGTCATACCGGAGGCCCTCAGGCCCTATATGGGGAATATGGAGAAAATAGTTTAATCTAGTTTTTTGTATATTTAGGAAAATGCAAGAATGTTTTTTTATATTGCATTATCATAGTAACTTAGTATATAATAAAAAACATACAATATATTTAAACATAGGAAAGATATTGCATATCTGAAGGAAAATATGAAAAGGGGGATTATTATGAAGAGAAGATTTATTTCAATCATCTTAGTTTTACTAGTTATTGCTTCTATTATCTCAGGATGTGGCTCTACTAAGAAAGAAGATGTGTATATTTCCATAGCAACAGGAGGTACAGGAGGTACTTATTATCCATTGGGCGGTGCCTTGGCCAAGGTATTCAATGACAATGTCGAAGGAGTTAATGCCAATGTTCAGTCAACTGGAGCTTCTGTAGAAAATGTTGGACTAGTAGCCAATGGAGAGGCTGAAATAGCCTTTATACAAAATGACATTACCTACTATGCCCTTACAGGTACAGAAAACTTTGAAGGCAAGGATAAGATTACCAACCTTAGGGGAATGGCTATGTGGTATCCAGAGGTAGTTCAGATAATCGCTACTGAAAGTTCAGGTATCGAGACCATAGAGGACCTGAGAGGTAAAAAGGTAGCCATAGGAGCACCGGGATCTGGAGTAGAGGCAAATGCTAGGCAAATTCTAGGGGTTCATGGAATGACCTATGACGACTTAGGCAAGGCAGACTACCTGTCCTTCAACGAAGCAGCAGATCAAATCAAGGACAACCAAATCGATGCCGCTTTTGTTACAGCAGGTCTACCAACATCTGCCATAACAGAGCTAGGCCAGACTGCTAAAATAGTTCTTGTTCCAATTGACAGCCAAAAAATAGCTGAACTAAATGAGGAGTTTCCTTTCTACACAGAGGTAGTTATACCGGCTGATACCTATGGAGGACAAGATAGAGATGTGGCAGCGGCAGCTGTAATGGCCATGATAGTAGTACCCGAAGAGCTAGATGAAGACCTAGTATACAACATGACCAAGCAGATGTTTGAACAAAAACAAGTTATAGTAGATACCCACAGCAGGGGTAATGACCTTAGTCTTGAAACTGCACTTAGTGGTATGCCAGTAGAATTACATTCAGGTGCAAAAAGGTATTATGATGAAAAAGGTGTTAAATAAAATATATTTAAAGGGAAAAGGTATTGGAGGCTCCTTCAATACCTTCCCTACATATTTTGCCATTATTCTTATATTGTTAGTCTTGATTTTCTTCCTGTGGCTCTATCCCCAGAAGCTACTCCTGGCTACAGATTATAAATCAGGCAAGTATTTAAGATCTTGGCCTATAGGAGAGGGGGAAGAATTTGCTATAGTCTATACCCACTCCGTAGAATTGACAGAGGTCGTAGAAGATTATTTGATTGTGGACCATAAGATAATATTAAAGGATACCTATTTTAAATCCTATGGGGCAGGATTGCCTGCCACAACTCCCTATAAATTTGAAATAACAGAAAAAGGATTTAGAATATATGATATAGATGAGGAAATGGAAAATCTCATATACCGGACAGGTGCTGAAAGGGCAAATCATAGGTTGTTGCTGAGGGATAAGGAATATAAGTTTTTGGACTTTTCGGGACCTAGGACAGGTGTAAAATTAGATGTAAAAGGTACTAACCTTTTATTTTATTTAGTAAGGGAGGCATTTAGATGAAGGACAAGAAGTTAATGACAGAATCAGATGTATCTATGAATGTAGACGAGTTAATGGAAGAATACGATGCTGAAACATCTAAGGCTAGAAAGTTAACAGGTATGGCAGGGAAAGTAGCTATGGTAGTAGCTATTATAATGTCAGCCTTTCAGCTCTATACAGCAGGATTTGGTACCTTGCTATCGGTCAAGCAAAGAGCTCTCCATATTATATTCGCCTTTGCCCTGGGATTTTTATTATATCCGGGCAGCAAAAAGTCAAAGAAGGATAGGGCATCATTATTAGATTACATTTTTATAATCTTAGTAGTAATTGTGTTTGGTTACTTATTTATTTTTGTCAATGAGATCGCAAATAAGGGTGGAAGCACCACCCCTGTAGATTTATTGTTTGGAGGTCTAGCCATACTCCTGACCCTAGAGGCAACCAGGAGGGTAGTGGGACCTGAACTTCCCATAGTAGCAATACTGTTTTTATCGTATGCCAAGCTAGGGCCATATTTGCCAGGCCTCTTGTCCCATAGGGGCTATAGCTTTGAGAGGATAATATCCCATATGTACCTGACCTTAGAGGGTATATTGGGTATTCCCATAGGGGTATCTGCCACCTATGTATTTATGTTTATACTATTTGGTTCATTTTTAGACAAGACAGGAGTAGGTAAATTTTTCATAGACCTAGCCTATTCGCTGACGGGCCACCTCAAGAGTGGACCTGCCATGACAGCAGTAGTGGCATCAGGGCTAATGGGTTCCATATCAGGTAGTTCAGTAGCCAATACCGTAACTACTGGGGCCTTTACCATACCCCTCATGAAGAAGACAGGCTATAAGCCCTACTTTGCAGGTGCAGTAGAAGCCGCGGCCTCTACCGGAGGGCAAATAATGCCGCCAGTAATGGGGGCAGCAGCCTTTATCATGGCGGACTTTACGGGGATAAGATACAAGTATATCATAGCAGCTGCAGCCATTCCAGCCATACTCTACTATTTTGCAGTGGGCACAATGGTGCACTTAGAGGCCTCAAAGCTTGGACTAAAGGGATTGCCAAAGGAAGAACTTCCAAAGCTAGGTAAAATACTTAAAAAAGACGGATACCTGCTCACTCCCCTAGCCTTTATCATATACTTCCTGATGAAGGGTTATACAGCTACCAAAGCAGCCTTTTATTCTATTATTATATCCATAGTAATAGCTGTGGTTGCCAGCATCATTAGAAAGGACAATTCATTCAAGTTAGAGGACTTTTTCGCCGCCTTGGAGGCAGGAGCCAAGGGCTCCATAGGGGTAGCATTGGCCTGTGCCAGTGCAGGTATGATAGTGGGAGTAGTCACCTTGACGGGCCTAGGCCTCAAAGTTGCAGAGCTCATAGTTACCCTAGCACAGGGAAAGTTGTTGTTGACCTTGTTTTTCACCATGATAGCATCCATAATTCTAGGCATGGGCTTGCCTACGACAGCCAAATATATCGTACTGGCCACCATGGCAGTACCAGCCCTAGTTAAGTTAAATGTAAACCTAATGGCAGCCCACTTATTTATCCTATATTTTGGAGTAATCGCAGATATTACACCGCCAGTAGCCTTAGCGGCCTATGCGGGGGCCGGTATCGCAGGGGCCAATTCAATGAAGACTGGTTTTCAGGCAGTTAAACTGGCTCTGGCAGCCTTTATAGTACCCTATATATTTGCCATAGACTCTTCCCTGATTTTAGTCAAGGAAGTAGTGGGGACATCGGTTACATTCCTGCCCATCCTAAGTGCTGTACCCGTTATCATATCGGCGATATTGGGCATACTTTGCCTGGGGAGTGCAGTGGAGGGTTATTTAATAGACTACACAAAGATATACGAAAGGGTACTCCTTGCCATAGGGGCCTTGTTGCTCTTGAAACCGGGTCTATGGACTGATGCCTTTGGATTGGCAGTGCTTATAGTGGTATATTTGCTTCAAAGACAGAGAACAAAGAGATTAGATCCACAAGCAGGAAACCTTTAGGTTTCCTGCTTTAATATACATATACATATCCTATTCGCCACCAGGCCCTTGTAATAACCTTCCCTTGAATGTTCTTGAACACTGAGTTCACCCCGATAATACTTGCATCTGTAACTCAAATATATCTAACAGCTTGCATTATGGAATTAATTCACGATAAATGTATTATATATTGTGAATTAATTGACCATTATTAGGAAGTATTTTGATATAATATAATCACAAGAATAGGGGTGATATATGTGGTGGTGAAAGTCAGCAATTTAGTGAAGAGGTATAAGGAGAAGATAGCCCTGGACCACTTCAATATGGAGCTAGAGGAAGGTGAGATACTGGGCCTATTGGGACCCAATGGATGCGGTAAGACCACGGTAATCAATTGTATCCTTTCCCTTTTGAACTTTGATGAGGGTGAAATTGAAATATTTGGGGAGAAAATGACCCCCAATTCCTATGACATAAAAAGGCAAATTGGAATTGTGCCCCAGGAGGTAGCAGTATTTGAAAATCTGACAGTTAAAGAGAATATCGACTACTTTTGTGGCCTATATGTGGAGGACAGGAGTCTAAGAAAACAATATGTAGAAGAAGCTATAGATTTTGTGGGTTTAGGTGACTATAGGAAGTTTTGCCCAAGGAAACTAAGTGGTGGATTGAGGAGGAGATTAAACATCGCCTGTGGAATAGCCCATAGGCCAAAGCTCATTTTCCTAGATGAACCTACGGTGGCAGTCGACGCTCAAAGCAGAAACTTTATCCTAGATGGCATCAAGAGGTTAAATGAAGAGGGAAGTAGCATAATCTATACAACCCACTATCTGGAGGAGGCAGAAACACTCTGCAAAAGAATAATCATAATGGATAATGGGAAGAACCTAGTGTCGGGTAGCAATGAGGAATTGAAGGCGATGATAAGCACAAGTGAAAAGATAGTTGTAAAGTTTCTAGAGCCAGGGACTATAGGAGATAAAATGAAAGAAATCCCCCATGTCGTCGACATAGAAAGGAACGGGGAAGACTATATCATAAAATTTGAAAATGGCTTTAACAATATGGCAAATCTGCTGGAATTTATAAAGGATAACAATTTAACTTACACGAAGTTCTATAGCCAGATACCAAGCTTAAATGACGTATTTCTACAGCTTACAGGGAAGGGGCTGAGAGATTAGATGAAAAGACTAGCTAGGAATCTTTTTTATCAAGGGAAAAACCTGCTTGGGGAAAAAGCCCTCATATTTTGGGGCATAATATACCCCCTAATAATGGCCCTGTTTTTCCATACTGCCTTTAGCGGCATAATGAATATAGAGCTGGAAAGCATAGCTATTGGCATAGACAAAGATAACCCCGTAAGATACATATTGGAAGAGATAGAAATAATTGATGTTCATGTCCTGAAAGATGTGGAAGCAAAAGAAAAACTTGAAGATGAGGACATAGGAGGATATATAGATGGAGATTTAAAGCTCTTGGTAAAAAAATCGGGGATCAATCAGACTGTAATCAAGGAAATCCTAGACCAGATAAAACAGATGGAGAAGCTAGGCCTACCCATGGAAAGATTCGACTTTTCAGCAAATTATATAGAGGACAAAAATCAAAGGGCTGACACCATAATAATCATATTCTATTCCCTAATTGCTATGGTATCTACATATGGGCTATTTTCGGGCATTGAAACCGTAAGTCTAATGCAGGCCAATTTGTCCAATGTAGGTAAAAGGCTAAATGCAACTCCGTTGAAGAAAAAGGACTTTTTATTGGCGGGAATCATAGTTTCCCTGTCTATAAACATGCTCTCAAATGCAATATTGCTGATTTTCATTAAGCATTTTTTAAAATTGAAGCTATTTACAGGGTTACTGTATAGTGGGATACTTATTATCTTGGGCAACCTATTTGGAGTGGGTCTAGGTATATTAATCGGTGCATCTAGCAAGAGAAATGCAAATGCAAAGACTATCTTGGGAATATTCATCACACTTGTCCTTTCCTTCCTATCGGGTATGATGTCTACAGATATAAAGATTATGCTAGATAAAAGGCTTCCGTTAGTAGGTAAGGTCAATCCTATTTCCATCATAACCAACAATTTATACAAGATAAACCTGCTTGGTAACACAAAAAATGCCATAGGGGGAATGACAATCCTGGGAATATATTGTCTTATGTTAATTTTTCTATCCTACGGGTTTTTGAGGGGGAAGACCTATGACAGTATATAAATATTTTATTAAGCTAGCCCTAAAGAACAAGGGCTTTATTCTCTCATATATCATTATATTTTTTATCCTGTCCATAATTAATAGCAGTAGCAATATAGAAAGGGAAGCCAATTTTATAGAATCTAGGGCGGATATAGGAATAATCGACTATAGCCAAACCCAACTGTCCAAGGGCCTGGTCGACTATCTAGGGGAAAAGAACAATATAGTCTCCACAGTAGATGATGAAATATATATAAGGGAACAAGTCTTTTTACAGCTAGTAGATGCAGTAGTTATAATCCCAAAGGACTTTGAAAGCAAGATCATAAATAGGGAATCCTAGCTACAGGTATACAAGGATCATAGGAATATTGGATCCCATAAGGTAGAGAATCAAATTAATAAGTATCTAGCATTTTCAGTAGCTAGCTATGAAGATGGAGAATTTGATATAGAAAGGGTAGGGTCTGCCTTAGGGGAAAGCGTAGATGTAGATTTAATAGCTAGTGAAAATGGCATCAACGAAAGGGTAAATGCCTGGTTTAAGTTTTATTTCAACTTTACGTCCTATATTATTTTGGCCCTATATATATCTGTAATAGGATTTGTAATGATTGAATTTAATGAGGCTCAGGTAGAAGACAGGAGGAAGGTATCTTCGATAAAGTTTTTAAAATTCAATAGGCAGGTGTACTTGGGTCAGCTAACCATGGCCGTATTCATATCTGCAGTATTTATACTGGGAAGCATTGTCCTAAAGGGGAAATACATTGGGGAAGTAAATTTTGCAAAATATGCAATTAATTTAATGGTATTCTCCCTAGCTGCCCTTTGCCTTGTATT
>Ga0265293_10010085_pt1 | contig 13314 bp, 14 predicted proteins | sample Munlanlewell138R_FD_192505 | JGI IMG/M metagenome (GOLD analysis project Ga0265293, IMG submission 192505) | Leachate microbial communities from a municipal landfill in Southern Ontario, Canada - Leachate well 138R | ecosystem: Engineered > Solid waste > Landfill > Unclassified | place: Canada...
TTACAAACTCATCAATATCAGATTGCTTTACCATATATTGCTTTCCAAGCTTGTACGCTGGCAATCTACCACTACGAATCCACCTGTAAACCGTCATATATACAACTCTGAACATTTCTGCCACTTCGTCGATTGTGTAGTATTTGTCTTCTTTATCCATGTACGTTGGTATTTAATACTTTAGAAATGTGTAACACATAGAACTTCTGCCCAATGCCTAGCTTTGCAAGCCACTTGTGCGTAAATGGTCGTTCAATCGTAATCTTATCAATCAGTACCTCTACAAACAAAGCATCTTTGTTGTATCCTCCTCGTAAATAGAGCTGAAAGGGCGGTGTTACTTTGTTAAAACGCTTCGTATAGTAATCTTTGTACTCTCGATATTCCTTTGTTTTCTTCCCACTTACAATCTCAAGTACAACATCTTTATAGGCTATCAATTTCAAAGTATCCATAACTTACACTTTCTTTTACATTATATTACAATATATGAGGACAAAAAGTAAGTATGATATTCAATCGGAAACTGGAAACAATAAACACACCAAGGCATTTGTTGAAGGCTGTTAAGTTACTTCGGTCTCAAAACACGCCGTACCCAATAACCACACAATACGAGGCTGATTTACGTGAGATTGGTTTACACCCAAAAAAGACTTGGTATAAATACCAAGGTGAACACTGGCAAGGCTGGCTATCTGAATATAATGGTGGTGGGTTTTACGGTCGTAAGAATCACAACCGCTCGGCTGAGTTTGTCTACAATCACATAATGTGTCCGCCAATGCTTATCTGGCTTGCTGAGGTAACTGGCTTTGAAAGTGAACGTTTGAAGGTAACTATTGATAAAACTTTTGAGACAAATAAATACCAAAGGCAATGTGCAATTATCCGCAAAGAGTTCCCATGGTCTGAGGTAGGGCAGGCAATTTTGAATACAATTTATAGGTGAAAATGAAAGTTACTAATTGCTGGGTTTGCTGTTGCAATAAAAGTTCTAACTGAATCTAACCAACGGAGCTTTTTCCTTGTAAAGTTATCTGTTTACTAAGTATTTATTCTATGAACACTATGAGCGTCCCCTCAAAAAATAAATCTTTATTTACTGCAATTAGAGAAGTTGTCAGCCATATACCAGAAGGAAAAGTGGCAACTTATGGACAAATTGCTAAAAAAGTAGGCTCTAATGACGCACGTAAAGTCGGCTGGGCAATTTATAATAATCAAAATCCAAAAGTTCCTTGTCATAGGGTGGTTAAAAAGGACGGCAGTGTAGCTGAAAATTTTTCTTTAGGTGGGTGGCAGGAACAAAAGAGTAGACTTCTTTCTGAAGGTGTAACATTTAGTACAGAAAAGCAGGTAGACTTAGAGAGGCACTTGTGGAGAATTTAATCTCTATTTCCCTTTACAAATTTTTGAAGCTTGTGGACATGCCTATATTTACTTATACTAGGTGGATGGTATTTTGCGCTTTAGTAAAGTAGTATAAAATTTAATTCTTCTTCATTCATAAAAATGAAAAAACAGCATGTGGCCATTGTAGGTCCAATTGGCGCAGGAAAAACTACAGCAGCTGAGTTCTTCCAAAATAAAGGTTTCGAGTCATATAAACTTTCTTACGCTATCACTTTAGAGGCTGAAAAAAGAGGCTTGGACAGAGGAAATAGAAAGATTTTACAAGACTTGGGAGATGAGATGAGAGAACGAGATGGTTTAGAAGTTTTGGCAGCCATTGCAGTGCAGCATTTAAAAAAGTCTCCAAAACAGCACTTTGTTGTAGAAAGTATAAGAAACCATCACGAGCTGAAATATTTAAAAGATTACTTCGGAAAAAAGTTATTGATTTTGGCCATAAACGCTCCCTTAAAAGTAAGGTATGAACGTGCAGTTAGCAGGCAGGGGCAGTACAAGGAGCAGGAGATGAGTTTTACAGAGTTCAAAGAAATAGATAAAAGAGACTTTGGTATAAATAATAAACCAAATGAACAGAATGTTGACAAGTGTATCAAAATGGCTGACTTTATGATACTTAACAACGCTTCTGAAAGCCATTTAACTCGTGAATTAGATAAAGTTTATGGAGAATATTTTGAATAAGAATAGGGTATTACTCAAACAACTTCGTCTGGGCAAGGAGCCCTTCGTCTATATAATTTTAGGCATGTGTGTTTTAGCTATAGGAATATACGCAAATTTTCTAGGCGGGGCATTTCTAGATAAGTATTATCCTAATCCTGTCCGTCCACAGGATTTGATCTTGGATAATATCAATGAATATACTATTTTTGTAAAAATAGGAGAAGTTGCAGGTTGGCTACAACTACTATTGGTTATAATTACGCTGGCTCGAAAAAATTTTAAAGGAGCGGGTGAGTATTTAGTTAGAAGCGGAATTTTTTATATATTTCGTGGGTTCGCTATCATTTTGAACCCTTTAGCACAAATTCAAGATCCTGTTGCTAATGGCAGCAACCCAATCTTAGCGACTTTGTTATATAAGGGGATGTTTTTTTCTGGTCATGCAGGCATAGTATTCTTACTTTTCTTCCTACACAAAGAAAATAATAGAATGAAGTGGATAAAATTGATGATTGCAATAACTGTAGCTTGTTCTGTATTGCTATCTCATTCTCACTACTCCATAGATGTCGTTGGTGGTATTTTGGCAGCTTATGCAGTTTCCAGGCTACGGTTTCCTGATTTTCTTGCTAATTAGGTCTTGATGTAGCTCGGAGTCTAAGTATTCCTGCAGGATTATTCTTGCCGACTCGGAGTGTGACTTTCCTTTTTTAAATTTTATACTTCTACCTTGCTCTGCTTGTTTTGATGTGTAGTCTTCGTTCCAATAAAGTATATCTGTATTACTGCTTTCTTTTATCTGCTTTCCAAATTTCTGTACTTCGTCATAAATCTGTCCTCGTTGTGGCAATCCTAATACAATTAGTCTCGGATTTATTGTTTTTATCAGAGCAGTAATTTTTTTGAGCTTATCTTGCTCAGTTTTTGTCTGAAAATATGGCAAAGTGGTAGCCACCAGCTCCATTTCATCACTGACTGCAAGCCCTATATATTTTTTACCGTAATCGACAGCAAGAATTTTCATGGGTGTAGTATCCAGCATCCAGTACTGAGTGTCAAGTATTAAGCATGTGTCAGGCCGAGCCCAGTCGAGAACTGACAGATTGGTTCAAACTTAATGCTTGTGGCTTGAGGCTCAATGCTATATAATTGAAACATTAATTTAATTTAGTCTTTAGGGGCGCATAAACCAGGGGCAAGTTTGTGTAAGAGGTGTTTGAGACTTCAGTCCTATCTCTATTAATGTAGTAGATATAGGTATGAAGGTTGCAAGCACCAACTAGTTTCCAATCCCCAAAAGACAGAAAGGTCCAAATTGGGCACATGGTTATGGAAGAAAAAAAAATGTCTATTAGCTTTGAGGGAGAAGACTTAAACTTCAGTACTGGAAATCTAGCGTTCAAAGCTGATGCTGCAGTAAGAGTACAGATAGGAGAAACAGTAGTATTAGCAATCGTTACAGTTGATAAAGAAGAGTCATCTCTTGATTATTTCCCCTTGACTGTAGAATATATAGAGAAATTCTATGCTGGCGGAGTTATATCAGGGTCTCGTTTCATTAAGAGGGAAAGAAGACCTTCAGACGAGGCCGTTCTTAAAGCACGGCAGGTAGACCATTCTATCCGATCTTTATTTCCAAAAGGATTTAAAAATGCAGTAAGCGTGGTTATCACAGTTATGTCTTATGATGATAAGCATGATCCTGCTGATCTAGCAGTTACTGCAGCTTCAGCCGCACTGATGATCTCGTCTGTCCCCTTTGAAGGACCAAGTGCATCTGTATCTGTAGGAATTAACAAAGAAAACAATTCTTTGATAATAAATCCAAAAGTAGGAACAGAAGAAGATCTGAAAGCTCATTTTATACTGGGATTGACAGATGATAGAGTTTTAAACATAGAAGGCTGGGCTGATCAGATTTCTGAAGATACAATGGATGAAATAATGGAGCTTGCTGCCGAAAAAGTAAAGCCTCTCTATGATTTGCAGAATAAATTTGCCAAGGAATTTGGTAAGCAAAAGCTAGAGTTTGTAGAAAATCCCATAAATGAAGATACTCTGAAACTTGTGGAAGATGATTATCTCCCACAGATAAAAGAAGCTCTGTATAACAAACCAGATCGAAAAGAGGAATATATGAGAATAATTGAGGAAATTGTTGCAAATAATGAGGGGAGTATTTCCAAGCAGGACGCTACTAACATAGTTGAGTATATAGCAAGAAAAATAATGAGAGAAGGAGTTTTGAAAGAGGAGAAAAGAACAAGTGGGCGTCAATTAACAGAAATAAGACCATTATCTATGGATATAGGTGTACTTCCTAGAGTACATGGATCTTCACTTTTTACCAGAGGGATGACTCAGGCCATGTCTATTGTTACACTTGGCTCTACTAGACTAAGCCAGACATTAGAAAGTTTTGAGGGAGAAGAGCAAAAACGTTTCATGCATCATTATAACGGTCCAAGCTATTCATATGGAGAGGCTGGGAGATTCTCGTATTATCCTGGAAGGAGAGAAATCGGACATGGACATATTACAGAAAATGCACTTAAAGCAATACTTCCATCGGAAGAAAAATTTCCTTACACCATAAGGGTTGTATCAGAAATCCTTTCGCAGAATGGCTCGACTTCTATGGCAGCAGCATGTGCTACTAGTTTGGCTTTAATGGATGCTGGAGTCCCTTTGAAAACTGCTATTGCAGGGATTGCTATAGGATTGGTGACAGCTGATGATAACCTGGAAGAGTATAAATTATTGACAGATATGGAAGATGTAGAAGACTTTTATGGTGATATGGACTTCAAGGTGGTTGGGACTATAGATGGAATTACTGCTATACAGTTAGACAATAAACTAAAAGGTGTACCTATTCCAGTCTTAAAAGAAGCATTTAGAAAAAGTCGAGAAGGAAGATTATTTGTCCTGGACGGAATGAATTCGGTGATTGGACAATCTAGGGATCATGTTAGTGAGCATGCTCCCAAAGTCGATGTTATGCATATAGATTCTTCAAGAATAGGGGAGCTTATAGGTCCTGGTGGTAAAGTAATTAAAAATATTGTAGAAACAGCAGAAGAATTTGGCGATATCGACATTGATATCCAAGACGATGGTACAGTTTACATTACAGCAGTAAGTGCTGAGGCAAGGGATAAAGCTCTATCCATGATTAATGATATCTTCGAAGAAGCCGAGGTGGGCAAAGAATATGATGGAGTTGTGGATAGAATAGAAAGCTATGGTTTATTTATAAAAATCGGAGCAAATATTTCTGGCTTGGTACATATCTCTGAAATTACTAATGGATTTATCAACGACCTCTCGAAACATTTTAAAGTTGATGATAAAGTTAAGGTGAAAGTTATAGGTATCGATGAAGTGGGAAGAGTTAAGTTAAGTATGAAAAACCTTAATCCTGATATATCGACCAGAATAGAACAGAATACGCAGCGAGGAAAGTAATACTTTTTAATAACTGATATTAACATTTTGGTATGGCAAAACTGCTACCACGAGCGCTAATTAATTCAATTAATGCTACTTTAGCGTTGCGGGATTACTCAATCTCAAGAGTTAGGAATATATTAACTCGCGAGGAAAATGATATTTATAATGCTGTTTTCATACTTATGGTTCTGATGCTGGGAACCAAGTTTACCGGACTAGTATTTAATTCTATGTCGGCTGGTTTCCTCGGAGCTGGTCCGTATAATGAATTCCTTTTCGCATCAAACATCCCAGAAATAATCTCAGCGTCGATTTTACTTGGGGCTATAAGCGCTTCTATTATTCCTGCATTGGTACAGTCCCGGGAAGAAGCAGGGCATGGTAGTTTTTTAAGGGTGTTTAATACATTAGTTAATATTTCTTTTATTGTTTTTGCCCTGCTTGCTGGGGTAATTGCGATTTTCGCTGATGCTTTTCTGCCATGGGCAATTGATAATCTTATTCATCCTGTGACTCCTCCAACTGCAGAAGAATTGGACAGAATAGTTACCATGTTAAGAGTTCTGATGATCCCTCAGGTTATTTTAGGGATAAGCACCTACATAAGCAGTTCTTTAAACGTGATGCAAAGGTTCGTAGTCCCTCAGCTAGCCCCTCTTTTCTATAATTTCGGAAGAATTTTATCAATACTTGTATTTATTCCTATTTTGGGCAGAAGCCCGTGGGTACTAGTATGGGGAACACTACTTGGTTCTATTTTTCACCTTTTGATTCAGATCCCTCTTGCGCGCAATCTTGGTATCAAGTATATGCCGATTCTGGATTTTAAAGATAAGTATTTTAAAAGTTTATTAAAATTAGGTCTGCCTAGAATTTTAGGGCTTTCAGCAGAACAGGTTGCTATAGGAGTGGACAGAATAATAGCATATGGTTTAGTAGGGTATTCTTTGACTGCGTATGAGCTAGGTGTAAGGCTGATAGTGATTCCTATTTCATTATTTGGTATGACATTTGCCACAGCCTCCTTCCCATTACTGTCCAAGGCTTATGTTCATGGCGATACGAGTACGTTTCAGAAAATTTTTATAAAAGTTTTAAATCAAATAGTCTTTTTATCCCTGCCAGTTACCGTATTGTTACTTGTCTTGAGATTGCCTATAACCAGGTTATTTTATGGAATTTTTGGAAATCACTTCACCTGGGATTATACTAGACTGGTAGCTTGGGTAGTTATGTTCTTTGCAGTTGGCCTAACTTTTGAAGCCTTAAGATCTTTACTTTACAGGACATACTACGCAGTACATAACTCATTGATTCCTCTTTTGTCTGCAATATTTGTTGTTGTAGGCGGAGTGATTACTGGTATATTATTCACGAACTATTTTAGTCACTTCCATGAACTGTCTGTATTTGATCTTGAGTTTAATCCCGAATACTTTTTAACAAAAAGTGATGGTATAGCCGGCGTTGGAGGTCTGGCACTAAGCGGTAGTTTAATTTATATAGTCGAAACTCTCTTCCTTCTATTATATCTAAACCACAAATATTTAAAAATTAAGATAAAAGATTTTGTCTTGCCTCTATTTAAAAAGTTTTTTATATCAGGTATGACCCTGTTTCTAGCCTACTTCCTATATACTTTCTACAATGACATCCTAGATACGTCTAGAACCAGTCAGATTTTTTTCCTGACAACCACTACAGTTGTAGCTTCTATGGCTTTCTATTTTCTGCTAAGTTATGAATTAAAAGTGGAAGAGGTCGAGATTGTGGATAAAATGGCAAGCAAGATATATAGGACATACAAAGCTACTATGAAACTCTTTAAAAATAGCCCAACTAAATAGGAAAAATTATGCTAATATAACCTATATTATCTATTATTAGTAAGACATGGCTACCTCTCAGTCAGGCGATATTTCCGATGATAGCAACAAAAATAATACTTCTGATCCTACCACTTATAGTCAGCTAAACAAGCAGGTCCAAGATGTTAATGAAGACGAAACAGCGACTGAATCGGCGAGTATGCAGGAAGATATAGAGAGATATCATAAAAACAAGCAGATTATGGAAGAACCAGAAGAGGAGGATATTGAAACAGATACAGCAATTGACCGTAAAAAAGATAATAAAAGAGGTATGTTTCCTCGTCTTGGATGCAGTTGTCGCTCTTGTGGGTGCTATGGTTGTCTACTATTGATAATGCTAATTGTTCTAATAGGGTCTTTAATTTACTTTCGTCCTGAATTTGTATGGAATGGAGTAAAAGACTTTTTGAATGAGGATTATTATCCCAATACGACAACATCAGTTGCTACAGACAGCAATGAAGTCATACAAATTCTAATGGAGGAAGGAAGGGTGGAGTTAACTGAGCCTGAGTTACAAGCTTTAGTTAGAGCTAGGGCCAATTCTCAAGCTTACTATGTAGATGTGGAACCTAGCTATCTAAGAGTAGTTCGAGATTTAGATCGTGATGCGGACAAACCTTTATGGCTGTTACTTGAGCTTGGACAGGGCAGTGATAGTAGCTTAAGTATGACCAAAGTCGGATTCCAAAGAATTAGTCTTCCTTCTTTTTTAAGGGAATCTATTTCTGACATGCTATTTTCTACACTTAATGTAACTGGTGTCGAAGGACAAACAGATGGACATAAGTTCATTCGTCTGATTTTAAACGCAGATAATACTGTAAGTATAGGTAATGTTCGTTTTGATAAAGATAAAGTAACTATAGAAAACTAAGTATGATTTATTTAATCGGAGGAGAAAATTTATTCCAGAGCAGGGAAGCCCTCAGCAATATGATCTCTCTATATGAGAAGAAGGGTGTTCCATGCATAGGTGTTTATATAGATGATGAGGACTCTGAAAAAAAAATAATGGAGAATTGCCTCAATACAAGTTTTTTTTCAGAGAAAAGACTAATAGTAGTGAAGGCGCTGGAGCAAGCAAGCACGGAGCAAAGGAAAAAGATCGAGGATATACTCGATAAGGTTGAGGATATGATTTTGTGGTCCCGAACAAAACTTGATAAAAGATCAACATTGTATAAATTGGTCAAAGAAAAAGGCAAGGTCCAAGAATATGGTCTTCCTAATAATAAAGTGATTGACGAGTGGATTAATTCTTATAGCTCAAAAATCGGTCTTAAACTGACCTCTTCTCTTATTAAAGAGCTTTCCTTTAGAACTGGCCCAAGTCCTTTAATTCTGGCAAGTGAAATGCTAAAGCTTAAGTACTTACAGGACGAAGGTATAGAAATATCTGTAGATATTATGAAGAATATAACTATTCTTAATGAAGAGGCCAGTATATGGGAATTTATGGATTCGCTTACAGATAGGAACAAGATAAGAAGCTTAAATTTATTAGAGAAACTGACCAGAGAACTGGAGTATGAGTATATAATGGGTTTTATTGTAAGGCAGCTAAGACTCTATTATTTGGCATTAAATTATAAAGATAAATCCAAGCTGATAAAATTTGGAATTCATCCTTTTGTAGCAACTAAAATTCTTCGACAAACACAGTTGCTGAATAAGTCAAAACTTGAGAAACTATATCAACGAGTTGTAGATATGGAAATTGGTGTAAAATCTGGAAGACTGGATAAAATGCTGGCCTTAGATTTACTTGTAATAGCATTCTAGATGAAGAAGATAATTTTCATTTTATTATGTCTGCTAGTAGGAACAACTGTGACCCAGGCTGTTAACATACAGCCTAGGACTGCACTAGGGTTTGACCCTAATCTTGGGGACGAATCGCAGGAGTACGGAAAAGCAGATCAAGTTTTACTAGTACCTTTAATCCAGCCAGGGAGCCTAAGATTAAGCCCAGAAGACTGGGTAAAGGGAATTCACTACTATACAACTGTTAGGCTAGGCTTCCCTGATATTCCTTTCCATTACGTAGTTTTCCCTAATGGGGAGGTTTATCAAACAAGTAAAGTAGGAGATGAAGCAAGTGTAAAGGTTGAAGGCGTAGGGGAAGATACTATTCTGGTTGTTTATCTAGCAGACTCTCATTCTGTTGATTTTGACGAGCAGGCTAAATCTGAAATCGAAGAGTTACTTCTGGATATAGCTAATAGAAATCATATTAAAGCCGAAAATATACAAATCGGAAATTTACTTTTTGCAATAGATCTACAACAGAAGACTTCTAGAATTGAAAAACGAGATATAGTAAGCGGTTGGAATGAGTCTTTTAAAATATTTAAAAAATCAGTAGAAGCTAACTATAATCCACAGAAAAAAGACTACAAGCTGGAAGTTGCCACAGTTAAAGTGCCGGAGGCTGCTGTTAAACCTGGTCAGACGGTAATAATTGAATTAACTGTAAAAAACACGGGCGAATATAGCATTTATGGCAATGATGATTCGTCTCTATTAATTTCAAAGACGGATGGCAGACTGAGTAAGTTTTTCCTAAATGGTGCTTGGGCTAGCCAGTCACAGGTAGAGTTATTACAGGAATCTGACGTTATAAGGCCAGGTGAGCAGCAAACATTTCAAGTGAAATTCAATGTGCCTTTGTACTTCGGTAAACAGACAGAAAGTTTTGTCCTCAAAAATAGCTTGGGTGAGACGATGCAAGGTGCGGAATTCGATATTTCATTAACTGTCGATAAACTGAATGAGACAGTGGTGGAGATATTAAGTACTGAAACAGGATATTTAAATGTCAGGTCTGGAGATAGTGGCTCAGCTGAGGTTATAAGTCGGGTATCACCTGGAGAAAGGTATATAATGAAAAGATCAGGACAATATGGCTACGTACAGATAGATCTTGGAGAAGGTGAATTTGGGTGGGTATCTCAAAACCACGTGAGAAAGATAAATTAAGGAATTTCTAAAAGATAATTAATGCCACTCCGTTATAATAATTTACTGCCCGTGAACGATGATAGCCTGTGTTATACTTATAAAGTATAATCCTTTTATATTTTAGCACTCATTTCATGGCAAAAGATGACTCAGGTAAGCAAAAAGCTATTAACGTAGCAATACAGCAGATTGAAAAACAATTTGGAAAAGGATCTATTATGAAACTTGGAGAAAAAGTAAATGAAAACGTTGAAGTAATCTCTACGGGAGCTCTTTCGTTAGATATAGCTTTAGGAGTAGGTGGGGTTCCCAGGGGAAGAATAATTGAGATTTATGGGCCAGAATCTAGCGGTAAAACAACGTTGGCTTTGCATATTTTGGCAGAAGCGCAAGCAAGCGGAGGAACGGCTGCCTTTATTGATGCGGAGCATGCTTTTGATCCGCGATATGGTGAAAAGATAGGGATAGACTTGGAAAATCTTTATGTGTCTCAACCTGATTATGGTGAACAGGCATTAGAAATTCTGGAAACTCTGGTACGCTCTGGTGCGGTAGATGTTGTAGTCATAGACTCTGTTGCTGCTTTGACACCGCGTGCAGAGATAGAGGGAGAGATGGGGGATTCACACATGGGGTTGCAAGCCAGATTAATGAGTCAAGCACTAAGGAAAATTACAGCAATAGCTGGCAAAACCAAAACAACTGTCATTTTCATTAATCAAATTAGAATGAAAATCGGTGTTATGTTTGGAAATCCTGAAACTACAACAGGAGGCAACGCACTGAAGTTCTATTCAACTGTAAGAATGGAAATCCGCCGAAAAGAAAAAATTTCCGAAGGTGAAGAAGTTACCGGTCATGTAGTCCGGGTTAAAGTTGTCAAAAATAAAGTAGCTCCTCCGTTTAAGGAGGCGACTTTTGATATTATTTATCCGACAGGGATAGATAGAATTAGCTCTCTAATAGATGCTGCGCTTAAGTTTAATGTGATCCAGAGATCTGGGGCATGGTATAGAAAGGGTGATAACCAATTAGGACAAGGTATAGAGGCAACAAAAGAAGTGCTAAAGACGGATAAAAAGTTAACTAAGGAAATCTATCACGAAGTTAAAAAAGCAGCAGGAATCTAAACTAGCTCTAAGATTTGGGAAAGGTTGTCTACACTTGGAATATTATGTTGGAGAAATTTCTTGCGTGGGATTAGTCCTGTTGTTACACCAATGAAGTTGATCCCAGCAGACTTAGCTGCATGATAATCATTTAGGGAGTCACCTATATAAGTAACTTTACTGGGTGAAACCTGTACTTCTTTTAACACGCTTAAGGGATGATCAAATACGCGTGGGTCAGGTTTGTGGTATATAGTTTCATCAGCAGTGTGGATGAGGTGAAAGTAACTTTTTGGTAGATTATTGCTCTCTAGACCCATTTCTACAATGTCCCTACCTCCTGAAGTTACAATACCAAGATGGAAGTTGCGAGAAAGTGCTTCAATTGTCTCCCTGACTGTAGGTAAGAGTTTAGTAGGATATCGGCCTGTCACGTACTTAAGGTATTCCTGTCTGACTTGCTCAATTTCAATGTCAGGGCCAAATAGATGTGTAAAAAGCTCATTTATTGGGGTACCCCAGAGTGCTTTCAAGTCATCATCTGAAATTATTTTTGAGAATTTTTCAAGCCCATAATTTTTTACAGCCTCGAATCGAACATGAATAGTATTGACAATAGTATCGTCGAAATCGAAAAGTACAGCTGAGCTTCTCATAAATGATTAATTGAAAATTTTTATTATTTTAACAGAATTTTCGTATATTTACCCTTGTACTAGCGTTGATATATTTAGTACAATCGGATATTATTCTCATTTATTAATAATAAAGATAAATGCCAAACACACGCAAATCAATTGATTATTTGTTTATCAGTAAGGTCAGAATCAAATCTTTAAAATACTTTTTTTTTCAGCCTGAAAAGCCCATCCACTTACGGGGAGCAGTAAGAGAGTTCAACGAGGAAATCAATGCTGTAAGAAGAGAGCTAAACAGACTAGAGGAAATCAAGCTTCTAACTACAGAGAAAAAGGGCAATCGTAAGTACTATTCCCTTAATAAAAAGCATCCGTTTTTTGACGATTTGCTAAGCATAATGCATAAGACATTCGGGCTTGGGGGAGATATCGTAAAATCCGCCAAGAAGCTGGGAGATATTAAATATGCAATTCTGACTAATTCATACCTTGGAGATGCAGAGGGGAAGCCACAAGATGTAGACTTAGTTATGGTAGGAGATATAGATTTAAACTTACTGGGAGAAATTATTTCAAATGCTGAAAAACGAATTGGCAAGGAAGTAAATTACACAGTACTGACCCACCATGAGTTTGAAATAAGAAAAAAAAGAAGAGATGCTTTTGTCCAGGAACTACTAGCAAGCAATAACATTTTATTGCTTGGGAACTCCACGGAGCTGAAAAACTAATTTTTGATTTCTCGGTCAAAAACTTCTATAGTGGAATGTGTTTAAAATTAATTCATGACCAAACAAGCTAGATATAAGACTTGGTTGAGGCAGGCTCAGTACGATTTGGAGGCTGCTAAAATTTCCTTTGAGCATACTTTTAATGAATGGGCTTCATATCAAGCAGAGCAGGCAGTTGAGAAAACATTAAAGTCAGTCATCGTGCATGCTGGAGAAAACCCTCCACGGCTACATAAGCTTTCGGTACTATTTGGTTACTGTAATAGCTTGAATAAAGAATTTCGAAATACAAAGTTTGAATTTAGGCACCTGGAATCATTTACATTCATTTCAAGATATCCATTTTTGTTACCTGGCAAAGATAAATCTCCTCATGAGTTGATTACAAAATCCGATGCAAAAATCTGCATAGACCAAGCAGCAAAAATTATCCAGCAGGTTGGAAGTATCCTCGAAAAGGAATATGTAC
>Ga0265293_10010086_pt1 | contig 13313 bp, 11 predicted proteins | sample Munlanlewell138R_FD_192505 | JGI IMG/M metagenome (GOLD analysis project Ga0265293, IMG submission 192505) | Leachate microbial communities from a municipal landfill in Southern Ontario, Canada - Leachate well 138R | ecosystem: Engineered > Solid waste > Landfill > Unclassified | place: Canada...
GAGCACCTACGAGCTTGGCGGTCCGGTGGTGGCCAGCTTCCGCCAGTGCCTGGAAGAAATGCTTGCCGTGGTCGAGCGCAAGCGCCTGCTGGTTCCGCTGCCATGGTGGGTGTCGAAACTGGCCGCTTCGTTCCTTGGCCTTCTGCCGAAGCCCCTGCTGACCCGCGACCAGCTTGAGCAGCTGCGCTCCGACAATGTCGTATCGCCGGGAGCCGAAGCTGAAGGACGCACGCTTTCAGGTCTCGGCATCGAGGCGCAGTCGATGGCCACCATATTGCCGAGCTATCTGTGGCGTTTCCGCGCCGCCGGCCAGTTCCAGCGCCGCCAGACGGCCTGAGGCAAATATAGCAGGAAGCATCAGGGCTGACGGAGTTTCCGTCAGCCGACGATGTAGAGGGCGGCGAGGCCGACCGTGCCCACCACCAGCCGCCACCAGCCGAACAGCTTGTAGCCGTGGCGGCTGACATAGCCGAGCAGGCCGCGCACCACGATCACGGCAGCGAAGAAGGCGGCGATGAAGCCGACGCCGATGATGTGCAGGTCGGACGCGGAAAGCGCATTCCAGTTCTTGTAGAGATCAAGCGTGAACGCGCCGAGCATGGTCGGCATGGCGAGGAAGAACGAGAATTCCGCTGCCGCGCGCTTGTCCGCGCCCATCAGAAGGCCGCCGACGATGGTGGCGCCGGAGCGCGATGTGCCGGGGATCATGGCCAGGCACTGGAAAAAGCCGATCTTGAGATAGAGCGACAGCGGGAACTGGCTCACCTCGTGATATTTCGGCTTGAGATCGAGCTTGTCGATCCACAGAAGCACGATGCCGCCCAGGATAAGCATCACGCAGATCAGCTTCGGCGTCTCGAACAGCACCGACTTGATGAAGCCGTGTGCCATGACGCCGATGATGGCGGCCGGCAGAAAGCCGATGGCGAGGCCGACCAGCATGCGCACCGCCGGATCGTCGGGAAGCTGGGGCGGCAGGAAGAGATTCGGACGCCTGCGCCGGACGAGGGCGGAAACGAACTCGAAGGCGCAGCCGCCCATCCAGATCAGTGCCGCAATCACGCCCACGATCACCTCTCCGATGACCTTGAAGCGATCAGGTCTCTTGAGAAATGCCCAGAAGCGGGCGGCATAGACCGACAATATGGCGAGGATGGCGCCAAGCTGAATCAGCACCTCGAAGGCCTTGCCCGTGGATTCGAAGCCGAGAAAGTGCCCTGCAAGCAGGATATGGCCCGTGGAGGAGACCGGAATGAACTCGGTCAGGCCCTCCAGCAGTCCAAGCAGAAGGGCTTCGATGATCGTCTGGTTTTCCATGAGTGTGGATGATCCCAGTTTGCTTGTCAGAACGGCGTTCTGACCCTATAGCTCGCAAAGCTTGACAGTCCGTTGGTTTGGACCGCCATGACTTACCGGCGCGGATATCGATTCGCCAGTGCGCTTTTTTGACCCAAGAGACCATGCTGACGCTTTTTCATCATCCGATGTCCGCTGCCTGCCGCTTCGTCCGACTTGCCTTCGGCGAGTATGGCGAGGAACTGGCTCTTGTCGAAGAGAACCCATGGTCGCGTCGCCGGGAGTTCCTCGCGCTCAATCCGGCCGGCACATTGCCGATCCTGCTGGCCGAGGGCGATGTGCCGATCATAGGTGCGACCGTCATTGCCGAATATCTGGACGAAACGCGCGGCGTCCTGAAACGCGAACGGCGGCTTTTTGCCGAAAACCCCATGGACCGGGCGGAAATCCGCCGGCTGGTCGACTGGTATCTGGTCAAGACCGAGAGCGAAGTGACGCGCCATCTGGTGCGCGAGCGGGTGCTGAAGCCGCTGATGCCGGAGGCCGCCGGCGGCGGTTCGCCCGATTCGGCCGCCATCCGTGCCGCCCGCGCCAACATCCGCCAGCACCTGAAATACACCAACTGGCTGGCGGGAACGCGCCACTGGCTGGCGGGTTCGCGCATCACCTATGCCGACTTCGCCGCCGCTGCCACCTTCTCGGTTCTGGATTATCTGGGCGAGATCGACTGGCGCGAGCAGAACGCGGCCCGCGACTGGTACATGCGGGTGAAATCGCGCCCTTCCTTCCGACCCCTGCTTTCAGACAGGGTGCGCGGTCTGGCGCCGGTGTCCCATTATGCGGACCTTGATTTCTGACCGGGGGACTTCTCACACGGGCACTTCCGGCGCCGGCAAGCTGCGGGCGCTGATCGACAGGGAAGCCTCGCGCGCCGGCTTCGACCTGTGTGCCGTCACCTCGCCGGATGCCATACCCAAAGCGCCGGAACGGCTGGCGCAGTTCGTCGCCGACGGCTTCCACGGCTCCATGGATTGGATCGCCGAGACGCTGGAGCGCCGCGCCAGCCCCAGCGTGCTGTGGCCGGAGGTGCGTTCCATCGTCGTTTTGGCCATGAACTACGGGCCGGACCATGATCCGCGCGGCATCCTGAAGCTGCGCGACAGGGCTGCCATCTCCGTCTACGCCCGCAACCGCGACTATCACGACGTGATGAAGGGGCGGCTGAAGGAGATTGCCGGCAAGATCGTCGCCCGCGCCGGCGGCGACGTGAAGGTGTTCGTCGACACGGCCCCGGTCATGGAAAAGCCGCTGGCCGAAGCGGCGGGGCTTGGCTGGCAGGGCAAGCATACCAATCTGGTCAGCCGCACCCATGGTTCCTGGCTGTTTCTGGGCTCGATCTTCACCACGGCTGAGCTGGAGCCGGACACGCGTGACACCGACCGCTGCGGGTCCTGCCGCGCCTGCGTCGACGCCTGCCCGACCAATGCCTTTCCGGTGCCCTACAGGCTCGATGCCCGCCGCTGCATTTCCTATCTCACCATCGAGAACAAGGGGCCGATCCCGCCGGAGTTTCGCGAGGCGATGGGCAACCGGATCTATGGCTGTGACGACTGCCTTGCCGCCTGCCCCTGGAACAAGTTCGCGCAGACCGCTTCCGAGGCCAAGCTCGCCGCCCGCGCCGACCTGCGCGAGCCGAAACTGGCCGATCTTCTGCAGCTTGACGACGCCGGCTTTCGCGCCTTCTTCTCCGGGTCGCCGATCAAGCGCATCGGCCGTGACCGTTTCATCCGCAATGTGCTGATCGCCGCCGGCAATTCCGGCGAGCCGGGGCTTGCCGGAGCGGTGCGGGAGCTGATCGCAGATGCCTCGCCGCTGGTGCGGGGCGCTGCCGTCTGGGCGCTGTCGCGGCTGGTTTCGGCTGAAGATTTCGCTGTGCTGGCGGGAGAGAGACTGCCTGTCGAAGCCGACCCGCAGGTTCGTGAAGAATGGCGCCCCGTCAAAGGCGCATGGGCAGATGCCTCCTGAGGCGCTGCGAGCGTACGTTTACTTTTCCGCTCCCAGTGCTTAAAAACCAGTCTGCAATTCAGGGGCATTACGATGAACAAGGTCGAAATCTCAGACAGATAAGCCGCAACAGCTTGCTTTTGCTGTTGCGGCCTTTGCCCGACCATCTCCGTTTGCGTCAGCAAGGCCGCCGCCGATTGAACCCGATTAGCGGATAAGCCTTCATGTCTTCCAATCTTTCCAGATCGTGGAGCTATACGCTCCCGTGGGCGCTCGCCCTTATGGCGCCTTTCGATATTCTCGCCTCGCTGGCGATGGATATTTACCTGCCGGTTATTCCGGAAATGCCGACAGCACTTGGCACCAGTCCAGCCGTCATCCAGCTCACGCTCAGCCTTTACATGGTCATGCTGGGTGCCGGGCAGATCGTATTTGGCCCCTTGTCCGATCGCCTCGGCCGCCGGCCGGTTCTGCTCGGCGGGGCCGTGGTCTTCAGCCTGGCTTCACTGGCGCTGGCACTCACCGCAAACGCCTGGGTCTTTGTGGGGCTGCGCTTCGTGCAGGCCTGCGGGGCTTCGGCGGCGCTGGTGGCCATGTTCGCCACCGTGCGCGACGTTTATGCCGATACCGATGATGGCCGCATCATCTACAGCCTGTTCGGAGCCATCCTCGCCTTCGTGCCTGCGATCGGGCCGGTTGCGGGGTCTCTCATAGCCGTGACTTTCGGCTGGAGGGCGATCTTCCTGTTTCTGGCGGTTGCGGGGATGGCGGCTTTGGTGCCGGCCATATTCGGCTGGCACGAAACGCATCGGCCTTCGCGACAGGCCCGGCAGGGTCGCTTCGGGTATGTGCTGCGCGACAGGACATTCTGGATCTATACGCTGGGCTATGGCAGCGCCATGGGCACCTTTTTCGTGTTCTTCTCGACCGCACCGCGCGTGCTGATCGACAAGGCGGGTCTCACCCAGATGCAATTCAGCCTCGCCTTTGCCAGCGTGGCGGTGGTCATGATCCTTGCAACCCGGATTGTGCCGCGCATGGCCGGGCGCTGGGGCAATGCGCGCGGCCTGACCTGCGGCATGATCCTGCTGATCGCCTCGGCGGGGGCTCTGCTCATCGGCCCGTTCTGGGCCTCCTCGCCCGTGGCCGCATTCATTCTGCCCATGTGGGTGGCTGCGGTCGGGATCGTCTTTACCGTGTCTGTCAGCGCTAACGGTGCGCTGCAATCCTTTGGGGATCAGGCCGGAACGGCGGTCGGGCTCTATTTCTGCATCCAGAGCCTGATTGTCAGCCTGATCGGCACCGCCTTCGTGGTACTTCTGGACGGAGCGAGTGTGTGGCCACTGGCCGGTTTCGCCACCTTCATGCCGCTCGTGACCCTTGGAGCGCTGGCGTTGCTCCAGCGGCACCCTCGTTAAACCAGCTTTGCCCGGTTCCGTGCCAGATCGCGCGGGGCCGGGTGGCTGCTTGCGCAGCGGCAGGCAACGGGGCTACCAACGACGACCAGTGATCGGAGCCGGTGCAATCATGACTGTCGGACAGGTTTTCATCTTTGGTGCAGGCTATTCGGCCCGTGCCTTCGCCAGCCTGTGCGGGCCGGACGTTTCCGTCTGGGGCACGACGCGCTCGCCCGAAAAATTCGATCTGCTGCGCTCCTGTGGCATCAGCCCGCTGCTGTTCGACGGCGAACCGACCCCGGAAATCGTCGCCCGGCTCAGGGAAACGACACATCTCGTCGTCTCGATCGCGCCGGGCGAGGGCGGCGATCCCGTGCTGAATGCCGCGGGCGCGACGATCGCCAGCGCCATGCCGCACCTGCGCTGGATCGGCTATCTCTCGACGGTCGGCGTTTATGGCGACCATGGCGGCGCGTGGGTGGACGAGATGACGCCGTGCCGGCCGGTATCGCGCCGCTCGGTCCTGCGTGTCGATGCCGAGCAGCAATGGCTGGAGCTTGGCCGGACGATCGGCATCCCGATCGCAATCCTGCGTCTGGCCGGCATCTACGGCCCCGGCCGCAACGCCTTCATCAATCTGCGTGACGGCACGGCACGGCGTCTGGTCAAGCCGGGACAGGTCTTCAACCGCATCCATGTCGCCGACATTGCCGGCGCGCTGGCGCTTCTGGCGGGACAGAGCAGAGGCGGCATCTTCAACGTCACCGATGATGAGCCGGCCCCGCCGCAGGACGTGGTAAGCTACGCGGCTTACCTGATGGGCGTTCAACCTCCGCCGGAAGTGCCGTTCGATCAGGCCGAGCTGACGCCGATGGCACGATCTTTCTATGGCGAGAACAAGCGTGTTTCCAACAGGGCGCTCAGGGCGGCGGGGTATGATTTCCGTTTCCCGGACTATCGGGCCGCACTGCGCGCGCTGTGGGATGACGGCAACTGGAGCGAAGGCTTATCGCGCAGCAAAATGCGTTTGCCTTGATCGCGGCACAGTTCCCGACATTATGTGATTCGCGAATTTGCGGTGCAGGGCACCGGACCGGAGGCAGGCCATGCGGAAAATCTGGACGAGAATGATGAAGGGCTCTGCGGCGATTGCCGCGTTTTCCATGCTCGTCTCTGCACTTCCGCAGCAGGCCGGCGCGCAGGAACTGGCCAAGGACCTGTTCGGTTCGCACCGGTTGCCCGCCGCCACGAAGCCGCAATCCATCGGTTTCTATTCCAAGGGCTGCTTTTCCGGCGGCGTCGCCATCGCCACAGACGGGCCGACATGGCAGGCCATGCGCCTGTCGCGCAATCGCCGCTGGGGCCATCCGGCGATGATCTCGCTGATCGAGAAGTTTTCACGCGACGCGGTGCAGGATGGCTGGCCGGGGCTTTTGCTGGGCGACGTTTCGCAGCCGCGCGGTGGCCCCATGCTCACCGGCCATGCCTCGCACCAGATCGGGCTCGATGCCGATATCTGGTTCACGCCCATGCCGGACCGCCGCCTGACGCCGCAGGAGCGTGAGAACATGTCGGCCGTGTCGCTCATCGATCCGAAAACCCGCAGGGTGATCGAAAAGCGCTGGACACCGGCCCATGCCCGCCTGCTGAAGCGTGCCGCAAGCTACGGGGAGGTCGAGCGCATCCTCGTCCATCCCGGCATCAAGAAGAAGCTCTGCGACACGGTGACGGGAGACCGCACATGGCTGCGCAAGATCCGGCCGTTCTGGGGCCATGACTATCATTTCCACATCCGCATCGGATGCCAGCCGGGTTCCCCGGATTGCAAGCGTCAGGAAACGGTGGCCGCGGGCGAGGGCTGCGACAAGTCGCTGGCATGGTGGTTCACGGAAGAGCCGTGGCGGCCCAACAAGAACCCCGATGCGCCGAAGGCACGGGACGTCATGACCATGGCGTCCCTGCCGAAGGCCTGCCTCGCCGTGCTGCAGGCGCCGGATCCGGTTTCGCTGGCGTCCGTCACCTATCCCGGCGGTGGCGCGGCAACGATCTCGAAGGCCGATCCAATCGCCGCGCTGGCGGCATCCGGCGGTCTGCCGGCCGCGGCGAGTGCTTTTGCGCCAACGCCGGAAATCGGCGTGCCGCTGCCCTTCCCGCGTCCGGTCAACTGACGCCCCTACTGGTAATCATCGTGGTGGCTGGCATTAAATCGTTTTAATCGGCGACGAAAACCCGTTTTCCTTTTTCAGGCCATGCGCTAAACCGCATGGCAACGAATGAGAGTCCGGGGATTGCGATGACGGATTCAGATGCTGGAGCAATGCGTTTCGCATTTCCGGTGCTGATCGGTGACATAGGCGGCACCAATGCCCGGTTCTGCGTCGTTCGCGATGAGACGGCAGAGGCGGGCGAGCCTTTCATCGTCAGGACGGCCGATTTTGCCAGCGTCGACGACGCGATCCGCGCCACGGTGCTGCAGGATGCTTCGCTGCGACCGCGCACGGCCATTCTGGCTGTCGCAGCCCCCGTCGAGGGCGATGACATTCCTCTCACCAACTGCCCGTGGATCATCCGTCCGAAGCGCATGCTGGCCGATCTCGGGCTGGATGATGTGGTGCTGCTCAACGATTTCGAGGCACAGGCGCTGGCTGTCGCGGCCCTCGGCCCTGAACACATGGAAAAAATCTGTGGCGGTGAGCCCGAGCCGGGTGCGGCGCGGGTGGTGCTGGGGCCGGGCACAGGGCTCGGTGTAGCCGGTCTCGTCCATGCCTTTGGCGGCTGGGTGCCGGTGCCGGGCGAGGGCGGGCATGTCGGTCTGGGGCCGCGCACGGCGCGCGACTACGAGGTGTTCCCTCATCTGGAAACGCTCGACGGTCGTGTTTCGGGCGAGGATGTGCTGTGCGGGCGCGGTCTGGTCAATCTCTACCGGGCCATTGCGCGCGCCGACGGCAGGCAGATTGCGCTGACCAACCCCTCCGACATCACTGCCGCCGGGCTGGCGCGAAGCGACACCATTGCCGCCGAAACGCTGGACATGTTCGCCACGCTGCTTGGCCGCGTTGCCGGTGACATGGCGCTGGTGTTCAAGGCCCGCGGCGGTGTGTTCCTCAGTGGCGGCATTGCCCAGAAAATCGTGCCGGCGCTGAAAGCCGGAAGCTTTCGCGCCGCCTTCGAGGACAAGGCGCCCCACAATGCACTGATGCGGAGGATCCCTGCCTGTGTCGTCAGCCACCCGCTTGCCGCCCTCGCCGGGCTGGCCGCTTTCGCCCGGGCGCCGGCAGGTTTCGGTGTCGAAACGCAGGGGCGGCGCTGGCGGGTGTGACGGGGAGATGCCGCTGCCCATTTTTCAGCACCGGCCATAGGCAAACGCCCGCAAAAGCTCTAATAGGGTGCCGGGCGCCATCCGGCGTTCTCAGACGCAGATATACGCAGCGGATCGTGTTTTGACCGTCGGCAAGAAAAGCAACAAGCCCGAGCCCGGTGAAGTCATCGCCGTTCTGAAGCGCATCTTCGCTGAGAACGGCCGTGAGTATGTCGGACACTATACCCTCACCGTCATCTGCCTGCTGATCTCGGCCGCCACCGCCGGCCTTGCCGCCTGGATCATGCAGCCACTGGTCGACGAGATTTTCGTGGCGCAGCGCTATGATCTGGCGCCCGTGATCTGCGGCGGCATCATCGCCATCTTCCTCATCCGCGGTCTGGCCACCTACGGCTATTCGGTCACGCTGGCGAAGATCGGCAATAATGTCGTGGCGCGCTACCAGAAGCGGATCTTCCAGCATCTGATGCGGCTCGGCGTCGATTTCTTCAGCGACACCCGCTCGGGCAGGCTGGCGGCGCGCATCAACGAGAATGTCGCCGGCATCCGCGATCTGATGAGCATGACGCTGCGCGCCGTTGCCGGCGATCTGGTCACGCTGATCGGCCTGATCGGGGTGATGGTCTGGCAGCAGCCCTATCTCGCGGCCTCGATCCTGATTATCGGCCCGCCGCTGGTGTGGGCGGTCAACTACATCATGCGCCGCGTCAGGAGCGTGACGCGCGAATCCGTCAACATCAATTCGCATCTGATTGGCGCTATGCAGGAAGCCGTTCAGGGCATCGCCGTGGTCAAGGCCTTCACCATGGAGGATCAGCTTTTGGCACGCATCGGCCAGTTGGTGGATCAGGCGGAAGGCCGCTACAACAAGATCGCCCGCGTTTCGGAGCGGCTCGGCCCGATCACCGAAAGCCTTGCCGGCTTCGCCGTGGCAAGCGTCATCGGCTATGCGTCCTACAAGGCCTCCACAACCAATCACCCGCCGGGCGATGTGCTGGCCTTCATCACCGCATTGCTTCTGGCCTATGATCCTGCGCGCCGGCTGGCGCGCACGCAGGTCAATGTCGAGCGCGCTCTGGTCAATGCGCGCATGATCTATGAAATCCTCGACCTTGAGCCCAGACAGGGCGATGCGCCCGACGCGGCGACGCTTTCGGTCCGGCAGGGCGAGGTCCGCTTCGAGGACGTGTCGTTCTCCTATGCGGCCGGGCAGCCCGTGCTGCATGGGGTGAGCTTCACCGCCGCGCCGGGCAGAACCACGGCCATCGTCGGCGCGTCGGGGGCCGGCAAGTCCACGCTGGTGGCGTTGCTGCAGCGCTTCTACGATGTGGACGGCGGGGCGATCACCATCGACGGACAGGACGTGGCCGCCGTGACCAAGCAGTCGCTGCGCCGGTCGATTGCCTATGTCTCGCAGCAGCCCTATCTGTTCGAGGGCTCGATCCGTGACAACATCCGCTATGGCCGTCCGGACGCCACCGATGCGGAAATCGAGCTGGCCGCACGGCTTGCCGCGGCCGATGACTTCATCCGCCAGCAGCCGCAGGGCTATGACACAGAGATCGGCGAGAATGGCGCGACCCTTTCCGGCGGCCAGCGCCAGCGCGTGTCGATCGCGCGCGCCATGGTGCGCAATGCGCCGATCCTGCTGCTCGACGAGGCGACATCCGCGCTCGACAATGAATCCGAAGCGCGTGTCCAGCAGGCGCTGAACGAGGCGATGCGCGGCCGCACCACCATCGTGATTGCCCACAGGCTGTCGACCGTCGTGAATGCCGACCACATTGTCGTGCTCGATCAGGGCAGGGTGGTGGAGCAGGGCACCCACAAGGGGCTGATGGCTGATCCGGGCAGTGTCTATGCCCGCTTCTTCCGCTATCAGGGCGATAACGGGCTGGGTCTTGTCGGGGACGGAACGGAAGCGGACGGCACCGAACTGGAAGTAAAGGGAAGCGACATATGAGCGATATGGGTCTGGTCGTCGTCGGCGCAGCCGGCCGCATGGGGCTGGCGCTGGTGCGCGCTGTCCATGAGACCGCTGGCGCGCGCGTCGTTGCGGCCATCGAGCGGCCGGGTTCGGAAGCGATCGGCAAGGATATCGGCGAGCTGGCAGGCCTTGGACCCAGCGGCGTGAAAGTCAGCGCTGACCCGCTGGCAGCCTTCGCCAAGGCCGACGGCGTGCTCGATTTCACGGTGCCGGCGGCCAGCGTGGAATTCGCCGGCTATGCCGCGCAGGCGCGCATCGTGCATGTGCTCGGCACCACAGGCTTTTCGGCGGACGACGACGCCCGCATTGAAGCTGCGGCGCGTCACGCCACCATCGTGAAGTCCGGCAATATGAGCCTCGGCGTCAATCTGCTGGCGGTGCTGGTGGAACAGGCGGCGCGTGCGCTGGCTGCCGGGGATTTCGATATCGAGATTCTGGAAATGCATCATCGCCACAAGGTCGATGCGCCCTCCGGCACGGCCCTGCTGCTGGGCGAGGCTGCTGCCGCCGGACGCGGCATTCCGCTCTCCGGCAACGATGTGCGGGCGCGCGATGGCCATACCGGTCCCCGCGACACCGGCAGCATCGGTTTTGCTTCGCTGCGCGGCGGTTCGGTGCCCGGCGATCATTCGGTGATCCTCGCCGGCAATGGCGAGACGATCACCCTTTCCCATCACGCGCAGGACCGGGCGATCTTCGCGCGTGGTGCGGTGAAGGCGGCATTGTGGGCGCGCGGCAGGAAGCCCGGCCTCTATTCGATGCGCGACGTGCTCGGCCTCTGAGCCGGACGTTTCGCGGCAACGCAACTGTTAAGGAGCAAACATGTCCGGAACCCTCGTGCTCGTGCGTCATGGCCAGAGCGAATGGAACCTGAAGAACCTGTTCACCGGCTGGCGCGACGTCGATCTGACCGAGCAGGGCCATGGCGAGGCGCGCGCTGCCGGGCAGATGCTGAAGGAGCGCGGGCTGAAGTTTGACATCGCCTTCACCTCCGATCTGCAGCGCGCTCAGAAGACCTGCCAGCACATTCTCGACGCTGTCGGCCAGAGCGATCTGGAGACGGTACGCAACCAGGCGCTGAACGAGCGCGACTATGGCGATCTCGCCGGCCTCAACAAGGACGATGCCCGCGACAAGTGGGGCGAGGATCAGGTGCATGTGTGGCGCCGCTCCTACGATGTTCCCCCTCCCGGCGGCGAGAGCCTGAAAGATACCGGGGCGCGCGTGTGGCCCTACTATCTGCACGACATGCAGCCGCATGTGCTGCGCGGCGAAACGGTTCTGGTCGCAGCCCACGGCAACTCGCTGCGCGCCCTCATCATGGCGCTGGATGGGCTGACGGGCGAAGAGGTGGTGAAGGTGGAGCTGGGCACCGGCGTGCCGATCATCTACCGCCTGAACGCGGATTCCACCGTGGCGTCTAAAGAGATTCTCGACCGCTGAAAGCAGTCTTGCTGAAGCAATGAACCGAAGCGCGGCCGGCGAAACTGAAACATCGCCGGTCGCTCTTTTTTGCGAGTGAGGCGCGTCACGAGTGGCGGGCGATCGCAAAGAGGCGGACCATCAGTCGTGAGAGGTCCAGAAAATGTCCTGAGAGGGGAACAGTGGTGCCCAGGGACGGAATTGAACCGCCGACACTGCGATTTTCAGTCGCATGCTCTACCAACTGAGCTACCTGGGCCGATCTCGGCAGGGCATGGAAACTCTGCGAGAGCGCGTGGGTTATAGCACGAGATTCTCGGCTGTCCAGCCGCCTTGAGGCTATTTGCTGCCTCTTTTCTTCGCTTTGTCGCCCTGCCTGTCGATTTCTGCATGACGTGTCACATCGGGATGCTTCCAACCTTCTGGAATAAAAGCAGAAAATGGCGGCGCCGCAGTCTGCCGGCCCTTGAAAAGCCGCTATTGGAGGTTAGCTTTTCAGCCATGTGCATGGAAACTTTCATACGAATGACGAGGCTTGCCGGCAAAGCACGGCACATGGCCCGGGGCGAAGCGACTGAATCCTGACGGCCGCGCTCTTTTCGCACCGGGACAAGCCTGAAAGCGGCTCATTCCCCGCAGCGCCTTGCGTTGCTCAGAAGGAGCGTTTCCATGATTTCCATTCAGAACGACCCCGTTTGCAGAGGCTGCAACCGCGATCTGCCGCGCGCGGCATCGCGCTGTCCGTGGTGCTTTACGCCGGTCCCATACGGGGGAGGCGGGCCGCGCAGGCCCATCCATCATGTGCCGCCGATGAGGTGGTGAGGCGGCGGCCTCAGCCCTTCTTCTCGAAATGGCCGCCGAAGGCCAGCCGCATGGCGGAGAGCAGCTTCTCGGCATAGACGGAATGACCCTGCGATGCGAAGCGGCTGTAGAGGGCCGACGACAGCACCGGCGTTGGCACGCCGGTGTCGATGGCGGCCTTCACCGTCCAGCGCCCTTCGCCGGAATCCGAGACGCGCCCGCCGAACTGCGACAGTTCGGAATCGTCGGCCAGCGCATCGGCCGTCAGGTCGAGCAGCCATGAGCTGATGACGCTTCCGTGACGCCACACTTCCGCGACCTGCCCGACATCGATGTCGAACTGATAATATTGCGGTTCGGAAAGCGGGCTGGTCTCGGCGTCGGCGCTGCGTTCCTGCTTGCCGGCATTGGCGGCCTTCAGGATGTTGAAGCCCTCGGCATAGGCGGCCATCATGCCGTATTCGATACCGTTATGGACCATCTTGACGAAGTGACCGGCACCGCTCGGGCCGCAATGCAGATAGCCGCGCGCAGCGGTTCCGGGCGCACTGTCGTCGCCGCCAGGGGCGAGCGTGGCGAAGACGGGATCGAGCTGACGCACCGATTCATCCGGTCCGCCGATCATCAGGCAATAGCCGCGCTCCAACCCGTGCACGCCGCCGCTGGTGCCGACATCGACGAAGCTGATCTGTTGCGCCGCGAGGCGCGCGGCGAGGTCCACCGCATCGCGGTAGTTCGAATTGCCGCCGTCGATGATGGTGTCGCCGGGTTCCATGAGGGCGGCGAGCTGCTCCACCACGCCGCCGGTGATGGCGGCCGGCAGCATCAGCCAGATGTGGCGCGGCTTGTCGAGCTTTGCGACCAGCTCCTCCATGGACGAAGCGCCGACAGCTCCTTCGCTCGCAAGCGCCGCGACGCTCTTGGGGTCGATGTCGTGGACGACGCATTCATGACCTGCACGCATCAGTCTGCGCACCATGTTGCCGCCCATACGGCCGAGGCCCATCATTCCGATCTGCATGACCAGCATCCTTTGGCAATGCCGCCGGCGAAACCGTGCCGGGGCCAGATTTGACTCCCGAACCCC